>MDTG01425640.1_pt1 | contig 10206 bp, 6 predicted proteins | sample 811421 | NCBI WGS metagenome assembly MDTG01 (sample SAMN05326645, study PRJNA326480) | marine metagenome | isolation source: seawater | place: Pacific Ocean: South East | collected 2011 | reverse complement strand
AAGGCTTTGGCAGCGTCATCAATTTTCGAAATGGTTTCCCAGTTTTCAGCAACATCTTCAGCCGACGGGTTTTCACCAAGATAAGCACCTTTAGTTTCAACAATGGCAGCTGATGTATAAGCACCTGCACCAGCGCAAATGATTTTGCCGGTCGGCGCGCCTTCTGAGCACATAAAGACGACGGCCGGGGTTACCCGTTCCGGTGTCAGCATATCTTCCATTTCAGCCGGCATAAGATTTTCCGTCATCCGCGTCCAAGCAACCGGGGCCAGTGCGTTAATGTGGATATTGTCTTTTTGTCCTTCCAACTTCAGCGTATTCATAAAGCCGACAACGCCTAGCTTAGCGGCGCCATAATTGGACTGGCCGAAATTGCCGTAAAGACCTGAAGAAGAAGAGGTGACCATGATACGGCCATAGCCTTGCTCTTTCATAATCGGCCAAACCGCTTTGGTCGGCTTCATGGTGCCGAACAAATGCACATCGACAACAAAAGTGAAGTCGTCAATTTCCATTTTTGCAAAGCTTTTGTCGCGCAGCACACCGGCATTATTGACCAACACATCAATGCGGCCATAAGCGTCCATTGTCTGCTTAATCATATTATCGACACCGGCATCATCCGTGACGCTGGACCCATTGGCGATGGCTTCACCACCGGCGTCCTTGATTTGCGCGACCACCGCTTCGGCGGCATCTGATGAGCCGCCCGAGCCGTCCATTGCTCCGCCCAAATCATTGACGACGACTTTTGCACCTCGGCGGGCAAATTCCAGCGCATGGCTCTTGCCAAGACCGCCGCCAGCGCCGGTTACGACGACCACCTTATCGGTAAAATCCAAACTCATAATGAAAGTCCTCCAAAGAAAAAATCTGCCCTTTTGTGCATGATGGGGCGTAAAGGGTCAAGCCGGTTTCAGCGCTTATCCCAAGCGCGGTTATTGTGCCGCAGCAAGGCCGTTGTCGGTTAATCCGGCAGCCTCGGCCAGTAATTTATAAGAGCGTTTGCGGGCTGTAATATCAGGGATAAGGGTCAGGGCAAAAACCTCATCAATGTCATATTGTGCAACCACATCGCTCAGTTCTTGCACCACATCATCGACTTGGCCGGTAAAGCCCCGGGTTTCTACTTGTGGTAAAATTGCCTCATCTCGCGGCGTCAAATCCCAATGCTGTGCTTCATGCAGAGTCGGAAAACGCCCTCCCTTATTTTGCATAAGCTGCGTTGCCCAGATATTGCGCGGACGCGCCAAATAAGCGGCCTCTTCTTGCGTTTCCGCCGCCAAGACAGAGGTCGCCAGCATGACTTTCGGCTCGGCGCATTGCCGCGACGGTTTGAAATGGGTGCGATAGGCCTCTAGCGCGGTGTCCAGATTGTCGGGATTGATGAAATGCGCATAAACATAGGGCAGGCCAAATTGTGCCGCATGATAAGCGCCGTCACCGCCCGAGCCGAGCATATATACCGGAACGCTTTCATCTCCCATCGGTTGCGCGTGAATGCCTTGATAGGGGTGATCGTTAGGAAAGCCGCCTTGTTCGCCGCTTAAACCATTGGCATCTTCCAAAAATTGAATGAGCATTTCGACCTGTTGCGGAAACACTTCCGGCGGCCATGCTTTCGGACCGGGTTGCAAAGCGGCGGCGGTTTTTTGGTCGCCGCCTGGCGCGCGTCCCAATCCTAGATCAATGCGTCCGCCCGACAGGCTAGCCAGCATGCGAAATTGTTCGGCCACTTTCATAGGGCTGTAATGCGGCAGCATCACGCCGCCTGAGCCGATCGATAAATGCTGAGTGCGCGAGGCAATATGCCCGATAAGAATTTCCGGCGCCGCCCCGGCAAAAGCCGATGTATTATGATGCTCGGCCAGCCAAAAGCGGCGATAGCCCAACCCATCGAGATGTTCCGCCAGTTCCACCGTTTCGCGCACCGCTTGAGCGGCATCGGTATTGGTCACAATGGCCGATTGGTCGAGGGCATTCAGAGCAAAATCAATCATGGTTCAAAGTCTAGGCGAAGCGGGTGCAAAAGACCAGCCATGCGTGCTTTTCTGTCGCCGATTTATGCGCTGCTTTTTGCTTGCGGGCATTGATGGAGCGGGTAATATCCCATGCAATCTGGGAGGAATGTCAATGTATGAACAGCTGGAACAAGTGCGCGCGCAAATGGCGTCAGAAGGCCAATTTGAAATCGGCACTGTTAATGTACGCGGCGAGACACTGAAAACTTTTGCCAATGCGCCTGCTTCCTTGCGTGATTTATGGGCGCTCGCTTCTTTGCATGGCGACAAACCCTATCTGATTTATGAAGATGAGAGCTGGAGCTATGCCGAGGCTTATGCCGAAACCGCCTCCATTGCCAATTGGATGCACGCCAATGGCATCAAACAAGGCGACCGCGTGGCACTGGCTTTCCGCAATTATCCCGAATGGATGTTGTGCTATTGGGCGCTTACTTCAATCGGCATTGCTGTGGTCGGCATGAATGCATGGTGGGTGACCGATGAAATGCAATATGGGCTCGAAGACAGTGCGCCGAAAGCACTGATTGGTGACGATGAGCGGCTGGCCCGTGTTTTGCCGGTGCGCGACAGCTTGCCGGAAATGAAATTTATTGGCCTGCGCTTAGCGCAGCCGATTGACGAAGTCATTGATTATGTCGAATTGCGCAATTATGGCGGCGATATGCCGAGCGGGGAAATTGACGGCGATGAAGATGCTTGCATTTTCTACACATCAGGCACGACAGGCCGACCCAAAGGGGCGCAACTGACCCAGCGCGGCTGTGTGCTGAATGTGATGAATATTGCTTTTATGGGCGGTTCTTATGCGGCGGCAGAAGCGCTGCGCAATGGGGAGGCGCTGCCCGAACCCGACCCTGCCGCGCCGGGGCCGGTCAGTCTGGTGACCACGCCGCTATTTCATGTGACGGCCAATAATTGCGTATCGCATCCGGCAACATTGGCCGGTGGCACGTTGATTTTTATGTATAAATGGGATGCCGGCGAGGCGCTTAAAATCATCGACAAACATAAGGTGACCAATGTCAGCGGCGTGCCGGTGATGGCGCGCGAAATTATTTCGCATCCCGATTTTGAAAAATATAACACGTCTTCGCTGGCCATGTTGGGCGGCGGCGGCGCTCAATTGCAGCCCGATTTGGTCGCCAAAATTGACAGTGCGTTGCCCAATGGTAAAGCCAGCACCGGCTATGGCATGACCGAAACTTGCGGCATCATCACCTCTGTTTTGGGGGCGTATTTTGTCGATAAGCCGGAAAGCTGCGGCCCGCTTGTGCCGACTTTGGAAGGCAAGGTGATTGATGCTGACGGCAATGATTTGCCATATGGAGAGACCGGCGAGCTTTGCGTCAAAGGCGGCAATGTCATTAAAGGCTATCTCAATCGCGAAGAAGCCACCGCTGAGAGTATTCAGGGCGGCTGGCTGCGCACCGGCGATATTGCCTATATGGATGATGAGGGTTTTATATTCATTGTTGATCGCGCCAAAGATATGGTGTTGCGCGGCGGCGAAAATATTTATTGCGCCGAAGTGGAGAGCGCTTTGTTCAAGCATGATTCAGTCGCTGAATGCACGGTTTTCGGGGTTGAAGATGAGCGCTTGGGCGAAGAAGTCGGCGCGGCTGTTGTGATTACTGAAGGGTCTGATGTGAGTGCCGAAGAATTACGCGCCCATTGCGCCAAATTATTGGCAAATTTTAAAATTCCGCGTTATATCTGGCTGCGAACCGAGAAATTGCCGCGCAATGCCAGCGGCAAATTCCTCAAAAGAGAATTGCGCGACACGCTGAAGACGGCAGACGCGGCTTAACTTACCGCTTAAGCGGCAAAAATGAGGGACAGCGTGGTCTATAAATCCCGCTTGTTGAAATCTGCATTTATCATTCTTATCGCCATGTCGCTGGCGGTTGCCTCGGCTTGGGGCTTTGAATTGAAACCCGACACAGATGATACGGATTATCCGACTTACTCAGATAGTGTGATAACCAGCAATGATGAAGCAGATGGCGACAGCATTCTTATCGAAGGCTCGCCGACCGGTACCGGTAATGCAGCCCTGCTGATTGATGATGAAACGGCGGTTATCCTAAACGGGACGATAAGAATTCGCGATTATGACGACGACAATGTCAACACGCCAATAACTAATGCCATTGGTTTGGATATTGACTTTGATGTGACCGATGCAGCGGGCATTCGTCTGAAAAGCGGCGGTGATATTTTTATTATTGAGATACGCGGTCCGGAATATGACGGCGATGATGACGGATTTGCCGATAATGACAGCGATAAAGATTTTATCAGCGAAGGCTCGCAAGCGCTGGCCGGTAATCATACTCGCGTCGGCCTGCGGTTGCAGGCGGATCATACATTAACCGGCCCGCTGATTGGTGAAAGTGGTTCGCAAATAGATATTGAGGGCAATGCTGCCAATATCGGCGATGTTGCCGGTATTAAAATTGATGGTGATTTGATTAACAATCTTGACCTTTCAACGGTGATTGGTGTGAGCGGGGACAACGGACGCGGCGTTGACATTAACGGCACAATTGGCGGCTATTACCGCCAGCGCGGTAATATTGACGTGCGCGGCGAAAACGGCGTCGCCATCGATATTGGCGCCGATATTGCCGGTAGCTTAATGATTGAAGGTCTTGCCAATACGACCGGCTATTCGACCGCGCCGACGCCATTGCGCGGCATTGATGAGAGCGACCTGACGGCAGAGCAGCAAACGGCCAATCAAAATGAACGCCGTCGTGGCGGCTCGGCCGTCAATATAGATGCCAATGTTGACGGCGGATTGATTATTGGCGGTGTAATAAACCGAGTGTTCAGTGAAGATGAACGGGATGAGATTAATACAATAAATGAGCGTAGAAGCGATTCTGATAATGACAATGATAATGTCGTTGATTTGAAAACCAACCCTTATCATTTTGATGAGAACCGCTCTTCCGGGCGGATTACCACCTATGGTGAAGCCGATGGCGAGGCAAGTTTGAAAATCACCGGCAGCATTGGCTCTGTCGCCGGTGCAACGCGGGAAGTTCTGCTTGATACGCGCGACGATGATGATGATGACACAGCGGCCAGCGAGATTGATGCAGCTGATTTTTATGACAGCACGGGTGAATTTTTCTTCTCCTACGGCTTGATAAATCGCGGCTCAATTGAAGCCAATGGTTGGTATGACGGCTTTAAAGCCGATGCCCTGCTGCTTGATGGTGCAACCATACATGGCGGCTTGTTCAATAGCGGGACAGTTTCCGCCAGTGCTTATAATGAAGATGCACGGGCGCTGATTATCGGCAATGGCGCGACTTTGAATGACGGGTTGCGCTCCGATAATGCCGTGTTGCTAAATGAGGGCACGATTTCAGCATTTGTCGGCACCCATACCGGCTCAAGCGATTTTGACGAAACTGAGACCTATCAGGCAACCGCCATCACATTGCAAAATGGCGTGACTTTGTCGGCGGACGCTGTTTTCATCAATCGCAGTTCGGTCTTGGCCAATGCAGAACATACCAAAGCGGGAACAAGCGATTCAGATGATGAGAATGTCGCCATCGCTTTTGATTTTTCGACCTATAATGGCGATGTCAATATCACCCAGGAATTGATGAAAGCTGATACATTACTTGATACCAATGCCGCCAACAGTGCAGCCAATCCCTATCTCGGCAGTGGTGATATGGATATTGACAGCGCAGGCGCTACCAATGCTGACGATGAGATTGTCGGTGATGGCGTTATTGACACACGCGATGTGAATGCGCCCAGGATTCTCGGTGATGTGAATTTCGGCAGTGGCGCAAATATTTTTGCAATCAAAGCCGGCACGGTGAGCAGCAATATCGATTTCGGCGATGGCAACGACACCCTCAATCTGAGCAATGAAATTCAAGACGATGCCGATGACGACTACACCGCCCCGATTACCACCGTAACCGGTCGCATCATAAATAGCGGCGGTGATCTTGATATTTCGATTGGCGAGCGGACGCGGCTGCATCTCATTGGCCAAGAAGGTGACGCCGTCACAGAAACCGAAAATCTTGATATCAATACAATGACGATTGATGGCGAATTGCGATTGTTAATTGATGCCGACCAATTGAGCGAAGACACGGCGCTTTTAAATGTTGCGACTTTGACTTTGAATGAAGGTGCGAAAATAACGCCGTCATTGACCCGCCTTTACGAGAATGAGAGGACGGTTAAATTGATCGGCTATGGAAATTCACCGAATTTGCCGGTCGATTTTCTGAATAATGATTACACGCCGTTTATTTATAATGTGACTTTGGAAAATAGCGACAACGCCATCTCCGCCTCATTCGTCGCCAAAACCGCTGCTCAAACAGGGCTCACCAATCCTACCGAGCTTGCTGCCTATAGTGCCGTATTGGAACATTTCAGAGGCAATGAGGATTTGGAAACGGCGCTGACCGGCATTGACAATGAGGCTGATTTCAAAGCCGCCTACCGCCAGCTTTTGCCGCATTATAGCGACGGCACGGCAAAGCAATTATCCGGTCTTGCCGATATGGCGACCGGTGCGGTGAGCCAGCATTTGCAGCTTATCAATGCCGGTGGGCGTCGCGGAGGTGACGGTTGGTTGCAGCAATTTGGCGATTATCGCAAGCAAGATGCCAATGCCAATGGTGCCACCGTCAGCGGCACCAGCTTTGCCATTGCACTAGGCTATGATTTGCCGTTTTCGGTGATTGATGCATTGGGGCTTTACCTGCAAATGGGGTTCAGCGCGGTTAATGAAAAAAGCGCGGCGACCAATGAAATAAAAGGCGATGGCATTTCCTATGGCGCTTATCTGTCGGATAAAATCGGCGCACTGCATTTTCAGTTTAATGCGGCTTATGGCCTTGTCGGCTTGGAAAGCAACCGCTTGGTCAATTTTGCCGGTCTGGGTGAGCAAATGACGGCTTCATGGGATGCGACCAGCACAGCCGCCTCGGCGCGTCTGGCCTATCCGATTTTGCAAAATGAACAATTGTTGCGCTTGGAAGCGGGCGTGGACTTTTTCCGCCTTGAACATGATGATTATAGCGAGAGTGAAATTGTCGGCCGCAATTTTGCCATGCAGATAAAAGGCGGAGAGTCAGAAACGACCTCGCAATTTATCGGTTTGCGCGGCGGCTATCGGCGCGGTGGCGGCGATCCGGTGGCGGTGGTCTGGGAACCGAATTATTATCTCGGCTGGCGCACCACGTCTGACATATCGCCTTATCAGGCAACAGCCAATTTCATCGGTTCGGACAAGAGTTTTACCTTACAGTCGCATATTGAGCCTGAAGATGCGTTGGATATCGGCCTCGGCTTTGCCGCGCATAATGATTATTTTGCCTTTGAGTTTAATTATCGCGCCCGCATTGCCGATGATGAAGAGACGCAAGGCGGCGGGGTGTCCATCCGCCTGTTATTCTAGCTAAAGCTCGTCAAACAGGCCGGGTTTCAGCCTTTTGGCAGTACCCGCAAATTCTGCATAATCATCAATAATCGCATCGGCGTTAAGCGCTTCCAAGCTGACGCGGCGATAGCCGAAGCTGACACAAATTGTTGCGACATTGGCGGCAATGGCACCGCCCGTATCGGCCTCGCTGTCCCCGACCATAATCGTGTCTTGCGGCGGCATGCCGAGCCGCTGCAATGCTAATTCAATGGTATCGGGGTCGGGCTTGCGCTTGGGCAGAGTATCGCCGCCGACCAGCAGATCAAAATAATGATGCAGACCGAGCCGAAACAACAGCTTGGCCGACAGGCTTTCGCGCTTATTGGTAACCACTGCCATTTTGATATTGGCCGCTTGCGCGGCATCCAGCAGCGGCAGTAAGTTCGGGTAAATGACCGTATTGGCATCAATATTTTGGTCATACCAGAGTACAAATTCTTCAGTCGCCGCACCCAGCTTGGCATCGTCCCAGCTTGTGCCGTTTTCACTCACACCCCGCTTCAATATCTCGCGGGCGCCGCCGCCAATCATATTTGTGATGGTGTCATCGGGCACTTCGGCGAGGCCGTTTTTGGTCAGCACATGGTTCATCGCAGCGTGCAAATCGGGTTTGGTGTCGGCCAATGTGCCGTCAAGGTCAAATAAAAGGGCAGGCATTATCTCTCGGGGGCCTCGCTTTTCATTAGGGCATTTGCAACGCCCCATGTTAAATCGGATTCATGGCACCGCGACATCTTTTTCTCATGCTGATCATATGTGTGGTTTGGGGCTTCACTTTTGTTGCTGGTAAGGCGGGGGTGGGCGAAATGCCGCCCATGCTGTTCACGGCGCTGCGTTATATGTTGCTGGCGCTTTTGCTGTTCCCGTTTTTGCACATTGTACAAGGCAAGATGCCGCAAGTCATGTTCGTCACCATTACAATGGGGTCGATACATTTTGCGCTGTTTTATGGCGGGCTTGGGCTGGCTGAAAATGTCTCCACCGTCGCCGTGGCGGTGCAGCTTTCCGTGCCGATAAGCACTATTATGTCGATTGTGTTTCTCAATGAGCAGGTCGGCTGGCGGCGTTGGGGCGGCATTGTCATGGCCTTTGGCGGTGTCATGGTTATCGGGCTGGACCCGGCCATTATCAATGAGCGCCTCGGTCTCATCATGGTCATCGCCGCCGCCTTTATTGGCTCGGTCGGCATGATTGTGATGAAGCAAATCACCGATACCGGCGTTTATCAAATGCAAGCCTGGATAGCGATGATGAGCTGGCCGCCGCTCTGCGCCGCCTCGCTGATTTTTGAGAGCAATCACGTGGCAGTATTGCAAAATGCCGGCTGGATGGGCTGGGGCGCGGTGCTTTATACCGCTATCGGTGCCAGCCTAATCGGCCATGCCGGCATGTATTATCTGCTGCAGCGTTATGATGTCTCGCAGACCGCACCCCTGACGCTCATGGCGCCGGTCTTCGGGATTGTTTTCGGGGTGCTGTTCTGGGGCGATGAGTTGAGCTTGCGCTTTTGGTTGGGCGGTGCGCTGACCTTACTCGGCGTGCTGATTATCGGCCTCAGAAAACCGGAAGCGCGCAAAGCCGGAGCGGTGTTGTGAGCGGCCTTGCCATAGAACGTCACCCGTCGCCCAATTTCGACAATCGGGCTTGTGCCATCAGCCACATTATTTTGCACTATACCGATATGACCGATTGCGATGCCGCGTTGGCGCGGCTTTGCGACGCGGCGGCTAAAGTCTCGGCGCATTATCTTATTCGCCGCGACGGGCATATTTTTCAACTGGTGGATGAAGTCGACCGCGCGTGGCATGCGGGTGTGTCCTACTGGCAGGGCGAGACGGATATGAATTCCGTCTCTATCGGTATTGAGCTCGACCATGACGGGCACAAGGACGGCGCGATGGCGGCTTTTCCCGAAGCGCAAATGGCGGCCCTTATTTCCCTCTTGCAAAAGGTGATTGCGCGGCACAACATTGCGCCACAAAATATTCTCGGTCATAGCGATATTGCCCCGGGGCGTAAAATAGACCCTGGCGAGGCGTTTGACTGGGCCGCTCTCTCTAAGGTCGGTTTCGGCATGCGGGTTGATAATGTGAAAACAGAAGACGTGCCGCCGCTCGCCTTGGGCAGCGAAGACAAAGCCGTCGCGCCGCTGCAAAAAGCGCTGGCCGCCATCGGCTATCAAATCACCGCTGACGGGGTTTTTGGACCGCAAACCGCCGCCGTCATCAGCGCCTTTCAACGCCATTTCCGCCCATCAAAAATCGACGGCATAGCCGACGCCGAAACGCAGAGTTTGGTTTATGCGGTTTGTCGCTTGGCGCTCAGCGCTTGACCTCACTCTTTCTTCGGCCTATGCCAGTCTTCGGTCAGAGGGTCGGGCGATTGCCTTTGCTTCTTGTTTCGGCAGGGGGCAGGGGAGGAAAGTCCGGGCTCCACGGAAACACGACGCCGGATAACGCCCGGCGGAGGTGACTCCAGGGAAAGTGCCACAGAAAGAAAACCGCCTGCTCCATATTTTATGGTGGAGGTAAGGGTGAAAGGGTGCGGTAAGAGCGCACCGCTTGGTCGGTAACGGCCATGGCAGGGTAAACCCCGTCGGGAGCAAGACCAAATAGAGACGGCATATGGCCCCGTTTCCGGGTCGTCGTCCGGGTAGGTTGCACGAGGTGTTCGGTAACGGGCATCCCAGATGAATGATTACCGCCTTTT
>MDTG01419422.1_pt1 | contig 10206 bp, 9 predicted proteins | sample 811421 | NCBI WGS metagenome assembly MDTG01 (sample SAMN05326645, study PRJNA326480) | marine metagenome | isolation source: seawater | place: Pacific Ocean: South East | collected 2011 | reverse complement strand
TGTAAGAGCCCCATTACCTGGACCTATTTCTACAATATTTTGATTTTTAATTTTTACCAAGTCAGTAATTTTCTTGATAATATTTTTATCTACTAAAAAATTTTGTCCTAATGATTTCTTAGGAAAGTTCATTTTCCGAATTTATTAATAAATTTTATACATTTAAATAAGCTTATGTGATCAGCTTTATTTTTTTTTATTAAGTTGTGAGCAACACCATGATCAGGAGAAACTCTCAGGTATTTTAAACCCAATGTAATATTAATTGCGTCAAATTTAAATAATGTTTTAAAAGGAGCTAATACTTGATCGTGAAACATTCCTACGATTACATCAAATTTTTTATAATCATTAATAAATATTGTATCTGAAATCATAGGTCCTTCTACTTTAACACCTAAGTCTTTTAATCTTTTTACGGCAGGAATTATTATTTTTTTTTCTTCAGAATTATTTCTCAATTCAGCATTATGCGGATTTAATCCTAAAATTGCTATCTTTGGTTTTCTGTGTAAAATTTTTTTATACCAATTATTTACTGTTAAGGTTTTATTTACTATTAATCGTTTATTTAATTTATACGCTACAAATTTAATATCTTCATGAGTTGTAATAGGATTAACTGCTAGTATTTTATTACTTATCAGCATCACTTCAGAGTTTTTTTTAATTTTACATTTTGAAGCTAAATACTCAGTTACACCTATCTTTTTTTTATTGAGATGGTTTTTATCAATCGGACAATTAATAAGACCCTTAATATCATTTCTTAAAGCAAGATCATGAGCCAGATTTAAACCTTTTAAAACAAATTTAGTTGACGAGCTTTTAGATACTTTAAATGGATCATCAAATTTTAAACCTAAATCAATAATTTTGAGATTATAGTTTTTTTTATTTTGATATATATTTTTAATCTTCTCCAACTTAATTTTGTAATTTAATTTTTTAAATTGAGCTTTTAGTAAAGAAAAATTTGATATGATAAATATTTTATTTCTAAGAGGTTTACTAAGTTTTTTCCAACATTTATAAATTATCTCAGAGTTTATGCTATTAGGATCACCTCCCAAAATTATAATTTTTTTACTCATTTATATTCAATTAAACTGTTATTTCTAAGTTTCGATAAGTGACTTCTAGAGTATAATTCAAATTGTTCTTCTTTTTTTTGATTAATAAATTTTTTTTTGAAAGAATTAATATCTATATTTTCTTTTTTTGATATTTTTTTATCTACTAATTTAAGGAAAATAATATTATTTTGGGTTGTTATTGGTTTGGTTACGTCCCCAATTTTAATATCCTTCAATTCTTTATATATCTCAGGATTAAGTGCTTTAGCATTTATCCATCCAAGATTGTTATTCAAGTTATCTAAATTTTTATCACCATATTTCAAAGCTATTTTATCAAATCCAAATTCCTTAATCTCTTCTTCTATCTTTAAAATTTTTTCTCTACTTTCTTTATTACTAAAATAAAATTCGATTTTTGAAATTTTATATTCTTCAATTTTTGAATTATTTTTTATATAACCGCTAATTTCTTTTTCTATAATATTTTCATCAATTTCTATTTTACCGGAATATATCTTATAAATTAATTCATTCCATTTTAACTCTGTTGTAACTTCGTCTAAATATATCTGAAAATTTAACCCATTATCTAAAAATTTTTTTTCTAAATTATTTTTATCTGGGTCAATTGAACTTAAAAAAGCATCTATTTTTGAATTATTTTTCTCAATCTTATATTTTGTGACTTCAATTTTTTTTAATTTTTGATCAATAAGTAAATTTAAAACTTCTTTTTTATATTTATCAATATTTTGTTGATTTACTACCTCACCAGAGAAAAGCAGTGAAGTTAAAATTTTATTTTTTATCTCAAAATTTGTAATTATTTCATTTTCAACTTTAAGAACTATTTTATTTTCAATTTTTGCAATTACTTCGCTTGATAAAAGTATAATAAAGTAAAAAGTTATTAGAATTTTTTTCATTAATAACTGAATGAAGGTGAGTCAATATTTCCAAAAGGAAACAGAGTTATTTTAAACATTAAAGAATTTTCTGGCTCTAATTCAGAGTCATTATAAAACTCTCGTCTATAAACTAATCCTGCTTTTAAACAATCATTTAGATACTCATAACTCAAATTATAAAACTCGGAAGAATTTGTTACCAAATTTCGTTTAGTTTCGAAGGATAATAAACCATTTTTTTTACTTTCAAAGTTTATTTTTGTATTTAAATAATTTTGATCACCTAAGTGCTTATTTTCATTTAGATAGCCAAAATTAAAACTTAACGCGTTAAACTTCATAGATGTACTCACTTCACTATAATTTAAATCATTATAATTTTGATCAATTGAAAAATCATATTTAAAATTTAAATTTTTATTCATTTCGTAATTAGTCGAACCAACTAAATCTGATAATTTCTCATTCATACTAGTTTTATCAGCCATTTTCTTATTTTCTTTATTATTGATTACTTGTGCAATGGCGAAGTCAAAAATATTATCCCCTTTTTCTAATTTATAGTCAAAACCAACGGTTCCACTCAGTCCAGTTTCATAATTTTTGATATCGTTGATCCTGTTAATATTAAAAGCATTAATTGGATTCAGTCTCACACCATTTGTTTGTTTTCTCATACTTCCAGGGGCCATTCTAACAAAAAGCTTAGGTGTTAAAAAGTGTTCAGCATTCGTAGTTTCTTTTTGCAATCTCATCTCTGATAGAAGTCCAATAGAACCAAAAAGTTCGTTAGTAAAATCATCTTTATATTCCTCTACATTTTTGGCTTCATAATTTATATTTTTTATATTTCCTAAAAATTTAGAGTTTATGCCAGAATTAAATCTTAAATCTTTAGACTCCCAATTAAAGTCATTTATAAAAAAACTTTCCAGTTTATTGGTTTCGTAATTTCGAACTTTAAAATTTGATTGTAATTCTATACTTCCTATTTTTTCGCTAGTTAATAAATACTTATCAAAAGTAATTTCTGGAAATATATATTCATATTTATCATCGTAAGTTTCCTTGGTAGTCTCATACATAAAAGCATCTAATCCAAAAAAAATATCTTCATGTTGATGAGTAAAATTTAATGAACTTTCTAAAGTATCACTATTATAATTTACTAGGTTAGATTTTATTTTGTACAATTTTAGGTATTTGTCATTTGAAGTATCTTGAAATGCAATACTTATATTATTTTCTGAATTATTCTTTCCTTTAAAATTTTTTGTATATTTAGAAAAAAAATGAGATTTTTCACCCTTTTTTTTAGTTGTACTTGTTTTTTTATAACCCTCTGTATAACCAAAATCAGCCATAAAAAAAGAATCTTTAAAAGCCTGATGATATTCACCGATGAATAAAGGATTTTCTGAAGTATACAATCGACTAGTTAACGTGAAGTTTTTATTTTTTGCTACATCAAAAAAATATGGAACAGATAAACTTTCTCCTAAATTTTTAGTATCAGAAATTGATGGAGGCAAAAACCCCGATCTTCTGTCTACCGATGGATCTGGATGAGAAAGTTTTGGAAAGTAAAAAATTGGTATATCGTAAACTTTAATTATTGCGTTATCATAATAAATCGTTTTTTTTTTACTATCGTGTAACATTTTAGAGGATTGTATAGACCAAGGAGGGCATTTGTCGTTTTTTCTATATTCACATAATGTAAATACGCTTTTAATAAATGTGCTTTTTTCCTTGCTGGATTTTAAATTATTAGCAAATATTCTAGGATTATTTTTTTCATAAATTTTAAAGTTTTTATCATTCATAAATGCCTTGATATCAGCGCCAAGAATTTCATTTTTTTTTGTATCAATATAAATTTGTGAAAATTCAAAAATGTTATTTTTATTATCGGAAACCCTGATTAAACCTACAGATTTAAAGATATTTTCGACCATAAAATAATCAAAATTGTCTAAATAAATTTTATTGCCATCCAAATCGGTGAGAATAGATGGGTTTTTAGAGGTGATAATTTTCTTTTTGTGATCTATTTCAATATCGCTTCCCTCTAACTCGTAATTTCCTGATGTAATAATTTTTGTTGAACCTATACTTTTTAAAATTTTATCTTTCTCATAATATTCAGCTAATTCTGTTCGAATAACATTATTTTCTTTGTCAGTAGCAACAATATTATTTTTTAATAATAAAAAACCAGTTTTTTTATTATATCTCAAGTAATCACTCTTAATAATTTTTTCTTCAGTTTTAACTTCAACTTCTTTTTCAAAAATCGAAGTCATACCATCCTTATCTAAGGAAACACTTTTGGCTTCAATTAATAAATTTTCAGCGAGTGAGCTTGAAAAAATAAAAAAAGAAAAAAAAATTAAAAAGAAATTATTTTTCATTGATTTGCAAAACTCCAATAAAAGTAAAAAGGCTTAAAGCGATTACCGGAGCCCAAACTGATAAGATTAAAGGTATTCTATCTGTTTTGCCTAATGCTAAAGAAAGATCCTTGAAATAATAAATCAAAACACTTAAAATTAAACCTAGCACAACAAATTTAATATTATCGTCTTTTTTTTGTGTATGCATAGTTAGTATAGCGGCTAGTCCAGTCATCAAAAATAAGAAAAAGGGCAATGATAACATCGAATGATAATTTTGATCTAAAAATTGCTTGCTGTAACCTTTATTAAGTAATTTTTGGTAATTAATAATAAAATCAATAAACGATATTGTATCAGAATTACTAAATAAACTTATTATTTTTTGATAGTTATGTTCCGAGTTGATTCTATATTTTTCTAAATATGTTTTTTTAAACACACCTTCAGACAATTTGAATATTAAAACATCTTTTAATACCCAAGTTTGAGAACTTATATCTATATTTTTAGAAAAAATCTTTCTATTAAGTTCGTGTTCGTTATTAAATTCAAAAATACTCGCGTCTTTGAGAATTTGTCCGGTAATACTTGTTGCAGAAATAATTCTACTGCCTCCTTTAGTTGGCTCCTTTATCCATAGTCCATTTTTATTAAAAGTTACAAGGTGATCTATATCTCTTGCATATTGAGATTTTGTTTTTTCATAGTATTTGACCATAGATGAAGTGACGGGGCTTACTATTGTTAAAATTATAAATCCAAGAATAAATGATGCTGTAGCTATAATAAAAAATATTTTCAAATTAGAAAAACCGTAAATTTTTAGGATAAGTAAATCGTTATTATTTCTTATCTTATACATAAACCACATGCTTGAAATAAATATTATGAACGGTAAAAGTTTTATTACTAAACTTGGAACAAATATAGCGGTTAAGATTAAAGGTTTTAAAATACTTACATTCATATTTTTAAAAAATTCAATTTCTTCAAATAGATTTAAAATTATTCCGAAACAAAAAATTATGATCAATACAACTAAAAATGATTTAATAAAATTATTTAAAATATATCTAATTAAAATGTTATTCATGTAATTTTTGTTTCATTATTAAACTTATAAATCAAATACAGATAGATTGATGACAACATTATAATTGGAGTGATGATATAAGCGATTCTTAAAAAGTAATTTAGACCTGTGTATCTTATAATTAGTTCAGTCAGAATTAAAATGGCCATACTTGAAAAAAATATAATCAATCTTTTTGAAAAACTTTTGATACTTTTTAATAATAAAAATGAACAAATCAATGAAATAACAGGTATGTATAAAGGTAATATAGATCTTCTAATAAGAATTGGTATAATTTCTTTTCTAGCTTCTTTTTTGCAGATTTTTAAATTTTTATTAGATTCAAAAAAACAACTTAAAAGTTTAATTGTAGAAGTTTCTTGAAGTTTAGGTTGTTTAACTGTTGCGGTAGTAAAATTTTTGAGATCAATTTTTAGTTGCTCAAATTTCATTAATTCGTTTTCTTGATTATTTTTTTTTGACGAAACGATCTGTCCACTAATCAAAAACATTTCTCTATCTTGAATTACACCACTTTTAGCTATAATTGTAACATCATTAACACCTTCTGAAGTAGAAGAAAAATTTTTTAAATTACTTCCCCTGTCATTTAAAAAAATATTTTTAACTTCATTATTAACTTTCTCTTCTACGATATAGGTAAAACCTTTAAAAGAGTCGCTAAATTGTTTGGATTTAATAGTGGGTAAAAAAGAGTTAAGGTTATCATTACCTAACAACTGTCTCGATTTATTCAAAGCGTAAGGTGTTAATATTATAGAAAAAAATAAATAAACAATAACAATAAATATTGAAGTAAAAAAAAATAAATTCACTATTTTAATTTTTTTTACACCAGACACCCACAGCACATCAAATTCATTATCGTTTACGTGTTTAATAATAAAAATTATTATTGATAAAAGAAATGCTAACGGTATGAATTTTGGTGCTATTCCAAATAAATTTAGAAATGAATACTTAAAATATGTAATTAATGGATATCCACTATCTACTATTAAATCCAGGAAGTTAACTGCTCTTACAGTAAATGCAATAATTGATAGTCCAAATACAATAGTTAGAAATGTCCTAATAATTTCTAAGAAAAAGTTTTGATAAATTTTGTTTTGAAGCATTGCAATTAGACATATATAATTAATGCAACTTTAAATAAAACTCAACCTATGATAGTGCTCTTTAATGAAATATCCGTTGAAATCTGACATATTTGATCATATATACCTTTCTATTCTATTTATTTAAAAATTATGTCTATTAAAATTAATTACATAAAAAAAAAGATTAAAAAATCCGCATCTAATATCGTTTTATTCACTAACGACAAATTTAACATTAGTGCTATAAAAAAAAATCTCTCAAGTTCAGAGTTTTCTTACATAAATGATTTATTGAAGACCAGCGATTTAAAGAAAAATATGTTTGTTTATGAAGTAACTTCAAAAAAAAAAATAATTTTAATCTCGATTAAAAATAACTTAAAGATTTCAGACATAGAGAGTTTGGGAGCAGAGTTTTATAGACGTATAAACTTTGGAAAAAATAGCGAGTATCTGATAAATTCAGACAGCATTGTCAGCAGACAAGAAAATTTTTTGGGCTTATTTCTTCACGGACTTAAACTAAAATCTTATGTATTTAATAAATATAAAACAAAAAAAGAAACAAGAAATATTTCAATATATGTGCTTGGTACCAGAAACAAAACTTCTTCTCAAGACCAGTTAAAATTTAAAGCTCTTGAAGAAGGAACTTTTTACGCTAGGGACCTAGTTTCAGAGCCGGGAAATATTTTACACCCAGATGAATATGCTAAAAGATTAAACTTTCTCAGAAAAGACGGATTAAAAGTAAATATCTATGATAATAAAAAATTAAAAAAACTTGGAATGAATGCTTTACTTGGAGTAGGAATGGGAAGTGTAAGAGGATCGTACCTTATTACAATGGAGTGGAATGGAGCTAAAAATAATTCAAAACCTTTAGCGTTTGTTGGAAAAGGGGTTACATTTGATACTGGTGGGTATTCATTAAAACCAGCGAGATTCATGGAAGATATGACTTATGATATGGCAGGCTCTGCAGCAGTAGTTGGATTAATGAAAAACCTGGCTATAAGAAAAGCAAAAATCAATGCGATTGGTGTTGTCGGGTTGGTAGAAAACATGGTTAGTGGAGTGGCTCAAAGACCAGGAGATATTGTAAAATCTTACAGTGGTAAAACTATAGAAGTATTAAACACAGATGCAGAAGGTCGACTAGTTTTAGCTGATGCATTAACTTTTACAGAAAAAAAATATAAACCAAAATTTATAATTGATTTAGCTACCTTAACAGGGGCAATCATAGTTAGTTTAGGCTCGGAATACGCAGGACTTTTTTCAAATGATGATAAATTATCTAAACAAATATTAAATGCAGGTGAAAAAGTTGAAGAAAAATTATGGAGAATGCCCCTTCATAAAAACTATGATAAACTTATGAATTCCAAAAATGCTGATATGCAAAATATAAATTATGTTGGTGGGGCTGGATCTACAACAGCTGCTCAATTTTTACAAAGATTTATCTTAAATAAAACTCCCTGGGCTCATTTGGATATCGCTGGTATGGCATTTTCTAAATATGGTGGAGCTTTAAATTCAAGAGGAGCAACAGGATTTGGTGTAAGACTATTAAACCAATTAATAGAAGATAATTATGAGTAATATAGAGCAAACACTATCTATAATAAAACCTGATGCAGTCGAGAGAAATTTAGTCGAAGAGATTAAAGATATTTTCAAAAAAAATAATTTAAATATTAAAGAAAGTAAAAAAATTCATATTACAAAAGAAGAGGCATCAGAATTTTATAAAATTCACCAATCTAAACCTTTTTATAATGATTTATGTGCTTATTTATCGTCTGGACCGATAGTTGTAATGATTTTGGAGGGTGAAAAGGCGGTTTTATCCAATAGAAACTTAATGGGCGCAACTGACCCTAAAGATGCAGAGGAGGACACAATAAGAAAAAAATATGGAATTTCGATCGATAAAAATTCAGTTCACGGATCCGACTCAATAGACAACGCAAAAAAAGAGATTAAATTTTTTTTTGAAAATTAAGTATTTCTAAAAATTTTTCTTATTGCCTCTGGAAAAGCTTTATGCTCTAGCATTTGCGTTTTCTTTTCTAAAGTCTTTTCACTGTCTCTAAAATTTATAAAAAAAGTTTTCTGAACTATTGTGCTACCACTATCTAATTTATCATTAACGAAATGAACTGTGCATCCAGCTTTTCTCTCTCTATCTTCTAACATTCTAGAAAAAGTATTTAAACCTTTAAATTTAGGAAGAAGCGAGGGGTGGATATTTATAATTTTTTTTTGGTAACTTTTAATTATATTTTTTGAAATAATTTTCATATATCCTGCAAGGCAAATAAAAGATATTTTATATTTTTTTAGATTATATAAAATTTTATTTTCATCATTTTTAAATTTAGTATTTACAAAAATAAAAGGAATTTTATATTTTTTTGCATAATTAATACCATTAGCCTTTTTATTATTACATATTACTAAACATATTTTTAACGGAAAATTATTATCTCTTGAGTGAGAAATTAGATTCCTTAAGTTAGTCCCATTACCAGATATAAAAACACAGGTTTTTATTTTTACCATTTTAAAGATTTTAAAAGATTTATTCTTTTCTTATCATTTGAAATAAAACCAATCTGATAAGGGCTATATTTTTTTGGAAAAATTTTTTTTACCGCTTTAAAATTTTTTTTATGGACAATTAAGCAAAATCCAACCCCACAATTAAAAGTCCGGAGCATTTCTTTATCAGAAATTTTTTTATTTTTTAACCATTTAAAAATTTTAGAAATTTTAATTTTAGAGAGATCAATATTCAAAGTTAATTCATTTGGGATCGATCTTAACAAATTTTCTACCAAACCACCCCCAGTAATATGAGCAGCGGCATTTATAAGTTTTTTATTTGATAAATATACAACTTCTTTGGAGTATATTTTTGTGGGTCTTAAAATTTCTTTCTTTAAATCTTTAGGAATTTTATTTTTTTTAAGAATTGATCTTACTAATGAATATCCATTAGAGTGAATTCCATTAGACGGTATAGCCAAAATAATGTCATTCTTTTTTACATTTTTTTTATCCAAAATTTTTTTTTTTGAAACTATACCTACACTAAAACCTGCTAGATCAAACTTATCTTTAGAATAAATACCAGGCATCTCTGCAGTTTCACCACCGATTAGCTTACAATCAGAAATTTTACACCCCTCAAAAATACCTTTTAAAATTTTCTTTGTTTTGTTTAAATTTAATTTACCAACTGCTATATAATCTAAAAAAAACAGAGGCTTTGCACCTTGTACGATTAAATCATTAATACACATGGCCACTAAATCTATTCCTATCGTGTCAAATTTTTTTAACTTATTTGCCAAATCAATTTTAGTTCCAACCCCATCTGTACAAGAGACTAACACTGGGTCTTTAATTTTAAGATTACTAATATCGAACAAAGAACCAAACCCACCTATTAAGTCTTTTTTAAGCGAACCATTCTCTTTTTTGACATTCTTTTTTGATATTTTGGATATATGATCAACTAATTTATTAGCTAAAGAAATGTTTACACCACTTTTTTTATAACTATTTTCAATTTTTTTCATTTATAAATTGATAATTAATTTTTATGAAATT
>MDTG01370733.1_pt1 | contig 10206 bp, 8 predicted proteins | sample 811421 | NCBI WGS metagenome assembly MDTG01 (sample SAMN05326645, study PRJNA326480) | marine metagenome | isolation source: seawater | place: Pacific Ocean: South East | collected 2011 | reverse complement strand
TACCTGAAGGAATTGCAGTAGCAGCTCCAATTCAGGCAGGTAATGGTGGACGACTAAAGGCAACTATGATCGCTATGGCTACTGGTTTAACCGAGCCACTTGGCGCTTTGTTTGCATTATTGGTGTTGGGTTCAATTTTGACTCCTCTGATGGTTGGTTGTTCGCTTGCTTTTGTTGGAGGTATAATGACTGTTGTAGCCTACAAGGAGTTGATTCCTCAAGCAATGGAACAAAATCGACCCAAACATATGATTGTTGGGGCTGTCTTTGGAGCGGCAGTTATGCAATTGAGTCTTTTACTCCTCGCTTGATGCAAAGAATGTAACCAAATAACACCATGGTATATGCAGATAGTATCCCAGTACGAGCAATTTCAGTTACATGTTCTATAGAAAACTAACGTCCGATATTACTTAGATAATCGACAGTAAAAATTGTAATCCAAATACCAAAAAAGGTACCTAGTAAAAACATAGTCAGCGCTCCTTTTGCCATGGCAACTTTCCCGCCTAATTTCCATTTGATGGCGAGAATTATACTAATAACAGGAATTCCAATAGGAGTAATAATAGCGAATAAAACCAAGTTTGCTGTGAATAAAGGTAACCAAGATATTGCAATGACGCAGAAACTGTAGAAAAATGTCAGTTTTATACCACTCCAAAAACTATCTTGTGATGTCGCATAGTTTGAGTTAGTGAATTGAACATGAGAACCCTCGTCCATATGGGTAAATTATAATCTAATTATTTAGTATTTCAACCTACAAAACATAATTACAGAGATATCTGTTTGAAATACCTTGGTATTTGCAGATAGTATTCTGGATTGTTGGATATTGTAATGAAGTTACTAGGGTTTAGATACGAACTATTCAATAGGTGATTACTGTTGGATTAATGCGAGGCATCTTAATGACATCAAAACCTTATCAACTATTTTACTGGCCAATACCTGGACGAGCTGAAGCTTCCCGTGTAGCACTCTCTCTAGCCAACTTAGACTGGGAAGATGTACTTCTAACTCCTGAACTTTTTGCATCTATGAAAAATGATGGAGATTTACCTTGGGGAATGGTTCCTTTGCTAAAGACCCCTGAAGGAGGTCTTGCAGAATCCATCGCTATCCTTCGATATGTTGGTCATATGTGTGATTTGATACCTAAGAATGCCTTCATGGCGGCAAAAGTGGATGAGTTCATAGACGGAATTAGTCCTCATTCTTCGATTTTAGGAGGAACATTTGGGATTGATGATCTCAGCGAGAGGATCAAATCGCGTGAAGCATTGTTTTTACCTGATGGAAAGGGAACGATAGGATTGAAACTACTTGAGAAGAAAATTCAGGAATCTCCTACACAGTGGATTGCTGGAACAAAGGAGATGAGCATAGCAGATCTAATGGTATTCACCTATACATTTGGTCTCTTTTCCGGTAATTTTGATGGAGTTTATGAATCGGTGTTGTCGGATTATCAAGTATTATTGGGATATCATGATGCGGTGGCTAATGAACCGAGAATTAAAGCCCATTATGCAGAACTTCCAGAAGGTTCACTTTGCTGGACTTACCAGCCTGGTGCATTTACCAATTAGGAATTAATTTGCTATAATATATGCAGATAGTATCTAGGTACGAGCACTAAGAAAGGGTGTTTGGAAGGAAATCCCATTTTATAATTTAATTAGTAAAATTATTTTTTGATTCTAAAGATCTCTAGGAAAAAGTTAGCCCAAAGAAACAGATTACCGACAAAGAGATGAGATGCATGAATTGCTCTATCTTTAATCTCAAGTGTGAGATTACTTGCTCCTGCATCATTTAAGTTATTACTCAAGGCTTGTTCTATATTCATAGTAACAAACCCTCCAATTAGAAATGTACAAAGAAGACCTATAGCAAGTGCTTCTATGCCTTTGCGCAAATTTGTCATCGCATATACAAGGATAGAACTTAGAAGCATTGCGATTAACATTGTCCCTGGTCCAATAGAAAACATTGTCTCAAAATAGGTTTGAGGAGGGCCAAGATCTATACTTCCATCGGCATTTATACCCTTAACATCGGGGTCCTCAAAAATCAACATTACCCCTATTAGCAATCCAATAAAACTCACTAATCCTAAAACATAGGTTACTAGAAAACCTTTGACAGAACCTTTGGAGTTAAACAGTGGCATGTTAATCCGTAAGCCTTGTTGTTAATATTATATCCCTTCATTCGCTTTCCTTTTTCTTTCTAGGTAGATCATTACCGCCCAAACTGTGAGTAAAATTCCGAGATTGGTAAACCAAATGGAAGGCTCTGACCATCGAGTTCCATCATACCTCCAGTCAGATATTGGGTGAAAAACAGGTGTAGGGAAAAATTTAGCAGTATGGCTTGGAATATCTGTTATGATGTTTAGTAACCAAGGTAGCCAAATCAGAAAAGCCTGTTTCTTAGCACTCATTGTTGCTAAGTAAAATCTACTCAGGAATCTTGGTGTTCCATACTTCTCAAGATACCACCAAGTTGCGAGGAAGAAAATTATTACAGTTATTGAACTATGACTCCACTGATAAATATCCCAAGAAAGAGGGTGGAAATCATCGGTAACAGTATAATCATCAACTGTTGGGTTTCGATGACCTGTGAAAAGTGAAATTATCATAACTGGTAAGAAAGCCATTAAGTCGGGAATAACACCCATTGCTCCAGAAAATCTTCCTTTGATTTTTCCGTGGGTAACCGCCATTCCCCAAAACCAATGAGATATTACATCCATGCTACAAAGTCGGCTGCAAACCATTGATAAAATGATTGCAATTTTTCCCAATCAACTGGAGCATGAAAGCATTGAGCATCCAACTCTATGTCTTGCCCATTCAGGTCGCTTCTTGAACCATTTTTCTTCATACTCTGGTTGTTCACTATAAGGATTTTTTAGTAATTGGTATAGCTCTTCACAGATAGAGTAATCGCCACCCTCTGCAGCATCTATGGCTAATTGAGCCATCCAATTTCGTAATACATATTTTGGATTAGCCATTTTCATTCTTTCTCTATTGGGGTTTTTATCAACTCTTTTCCACCACTTTCCTAACCAATCATTCCATTTTTCATTAGGAATATTATCTGAATTGTAAAATGCTTTTGCCAAATGAGTGATATTTGGTGATTCTATTGATGATAATAGTCTAAAGAAAATAGTCATGTCAGTCTCAACTTCCTGAAGAATAGTGTTCAATTCAACAATTAATGACTCATCGTCTTCTGAAAAATCATCAATTCCTAGTTTATTTGACCACATTGAATTTTGACTCTCTACATACTTTGTATCGTAGTGTTCGAGTACCTTGTAAAGTAATTCAACATTATCCATCATTGGTGCCAGAGATTCTGCAAGCCTCGCTATATTCCAAGCCCCGATTTGCGGTTGATGACCATATCGGTATCTTCGTCTTGAAGCGTCGGTGGTATTTGGTGTCCAATTTGGATCGTAGTCTTCTAACCACCCATATGGCCCATAATCAATAGTTAATCCATGAATAGACATGTTGTCAGTATTCATTACTCCATGAACAAATCCAACTCTCATCCAGTGAGATATCATTGCAGCAGTTTGCTCAGCAACATGACTTAGCCATGAGATTTTTCCTTCATCATCATCGATATTATGCTCAGGAAAATGATTGTTTATTGTATGCTGAAGTAATTTTTCAAGTGTTTGATAATTTCCATCCGCTGTATGTATTTGGAAACTTCCAAATCTAATGAAACTAGGTGCTACTCTGCAAACAATTGCCCCAATCTCAGGTGCAGGATTTCCATCGTACAACATGTCTCTAACAACCATTTCTCCAGTAGTAACCAAAGAGAGTGCTCTGGTAGTTGGTACTCCGAGATGGAACATGGCTTCACTGCACAAAAACTCACGAATAGATGAACGTAAAACTGCTTTTCCATCAGAAAATCGAGAATAAGGAGTGGCACCCGAACCTTTCAATTGCAACTCTAAAACTTCATCTGATAATTCTACTTCTCCAAGAGTTATTGCTCTACCATCTCCGAGTTGATGTGCCCAATTACCGAATTGATGTCCACCATAACGCTGTGAATAAGGTTTCATCCCTTCAATGATTTCAGCACCACCTAATATCATTCCATCTGGCCTTTCTAGTCCTAGAGTATCAGCCATTTCCTTAGACCACAATTTGAGTTCAGGATTTGGTGAAATACTGGGCTTCACTAGAGACCAACATACGCCTGGGACTTGGCGAGATGAGCCGCCAATTTTCAAATCCCCTGGTGTCTCATCAACAAAGCGGCTGAGCCATTTCAATGAATCAAACCCGGCCATGAACATAGTAAATGAACCATAGTCTTGAATCTGTGGTTTAGTTCATAATTTACAAATAGAACAATAGTTGACTTAGTGAAAGGTGAATTATCTAATGATTTCCACATTATGGTCGGTTATTCCAACGATGCTCAAATCTCCATTCTCGTCCCTATCGACCACTATTGTTAGCAAGTATTCTGAAATGATTGGGCTTGCATAAGAATTCGGGCTCCATGAAAGTATAATGTATTCTGATGAGTTGACAAAATATTCACCATGTCCCCAACCAGTATCATTGTATATTCTGTTTTGTGCTAATGCCGAATCAGCCAATGGAGATGTAATTTGACTATTTGGGTCGCTAGAAGAGGCTGTGAATGTCCAATTGAAAGTTTCATTTGAATCTTGTAAATTATTTGAGTAGGAATAAAAGCTCAACCTCCAATGGGTCTGAGTCAAGTCTAAGTGTGAGGCATTTTCTAGATTAATAATTCCAACATTTGAGGTAAAATTCTCAAAGTATGATTCAGTAATATTGGTTTTATTTAATACTAAATCACTGTTTATTGAGTGAACTTCGTCCGATAACATGCTATGCCACATTGTGTAGTCTTGGGTAATTATTGCTTGAGTGAAATTCGAATAAAAATCAAATGAACTTTCTCTTGGTTCAGGCTCTACATAATCTGGGTAGTCCTCATAAAATCTTGAAGAAAAACCGACATACATTCCTGAACAACCATGACTGAATCCCATCTGTGATTCACCAACGATCGGTGGATTACGAGAAAAAGTACAGTCGTTAGCGATTACTTCCCAAGTATCATCTTCTGATAGGTTTCGATCCAAAGATGCGATTTCAGATAAATTTTCATCGGCGTAAAGTTCTACATATGCAAAGTTACACAACTTGTATTCGTTAATGCCTATACTTCGAATTTGATATTCATAATACTTTTCAGTTTCATCGGCTTTGATAAAATAAGATTTGGAGTATGATTCATTATCTCCGTTATAATTGATTATGAATTCATTACCACCGCTGAAATGACCCCAATTGCCTGCAACAGAACGGTTTACAGAGACTATACTTGAGTTGAATGAATTAATTATACCATCAAATTCACAGGCTTCAGGAGTGACAGAGTTACTAGGAAATTCGATATTGCCTCTAATAGTCGAAGTTTTATCCAAGTTTTCAGTCAAAACATAATTACAATCTGGATGATTGTGCTCATAACTTCCATTTGCCAAACGATTAGTAATAGTTTCACATAATCTTAGATCTGCTCTTCCATCATGTTCTAAAGTTATATCTGGATTTTCTATAATGCACAATGTATCTCCAATGTAATAGTTTATTGTTGCCAAGCGCATACCTGTGTTTAAAGAATAGTGAGCATCAACTTCAATCCTAGTGTGTGTATCATAAATCGGACTTTGGTAAGGAGTTAGATTAAACACATATCCATTTGAAAGAACCTGAGTTGCACTTTCAAAATAAACTAAATCTGAATTCTGTATGAATAAGGTGTAAGTTACAGGATTAGTATATATCCAAGCCTGATATTCATATTCAGGATAACTTGTAGTAATATTGTATGTAACTAAGTCTAAATCAGCACAAGTAATAGGGTTTTGAACTTCTTCGATTATTTCTTCAATCACTTCGACGATATCTGGATTAAAGAATGATTCAGTGTATCTATCTGATAATTCTGTTGAGGTGATAATTACATCAGAATTGGGTTTATCTCTTGAACCAGTGGACACTTTTGAGATGGTAGTAATATTTTCACATCCTTCGGTAACCTTCCCAAAAACCGTGTGAACACCATCAAGCCAAGGCGTAGTAACATCACTTGGTACAATAAAGAATTGTGAGCCACCACTGTTGGGTAGACTGGTTTTAGCCATTGATACTGAACATTCTAAATGTTCAAGACCATTATTAGACTCATCTGGAACATTCCAGTTAGTTTGATCAGGGCAATCCTCTAATTCAGATTCAGCAGTATTACATATTCCATACCAGTTAGCAGCGTATCCACCAGTACCGTCTCCATTCTCAAAATCTCCAGATTGTATCATGAAACCTGAAATTATACGATGGAAAATTGTTGAGTCGTAATTTCCTTGAGATACATGAGTTTGAAAATTATCACTGTGTAATGGGGCTGCTGTAAAATTTAATTGAATGGTGAATTGATATACGTTTTCTTCATGTGATACTTCCACAAAAACGTCTTGATAATCAATACTATCATTGGCTATTACATCTTCAGCAGTGTCTGTTGATACATCTTCATCAGTGTCTGTGGATTCTAAACAACCAGTTAGAGGCGTCAACAAAAATAACAAAGTCAACAGGTAAGCGATCTTCTGCATAATTGTCCCAGTTAATTGTATGTCATAAATTAGATAGTAAGTAAAAAATCATCCAGAAACTAAAATTAACTACAACTGTCCTTCAAATGTTTTACAATAATTGAACTTTTCTTCGGTATTCAAAGCATCCTCGTATACAAGAAGTGGCAATACATCAGTTCCATCAGACCACTTGCCCATGTTTCTAAGTAAATCACTATCTATCAAGTGTTGATATGCCCAATCTTCAGTAATATAATCACCTCTACTTCTTGCCACAACCCAATCTGCCTGAGCATCTATTCTACGATATACTCCAAAGTCTGCAAGTGTATCATGAACTGAATCAGTTGGCAAATAGTGAGTCCCAACTAGTCGAGGAAATCCATAGAGGTCACTCTGTAGTTCAATGAACAATACATGTTCACTTGGTAAGAAATTGAATACCTGTTGGTGATAAACGCTGTAACATGCATCAACAGTCATGTCATCGATACCTCTAGCAATATGGATCATAGTATCATTTGGAATTTTAGATAGATTTGGTTGTAAATCTATTTGGTCAGGTCTTGTCCATCCTGATTCAATATCGATGAACAATGTTTCATTCCCCCAACCTCTTTCCATAGATTCGTGCAGTTGGATGAATGTGTAGGCGCCTCCTAAACTATGACCTCCTATCCACAAATGACTTGGATTAATTGTGACATTTCCTAAAGCTAAGTCCACAGTTTGATGTCTTGAACTATTTAGTGCAATATCATGAAGAGTATCCAAAGCAGACGCAATAGCGATAGCACGATACACATGATGAGGATAATTGGAGGCTCCCTCAACATCAATGCCAGTCAACCCTTCAGGAATAGGTGGGTCTATGTGAGATGGATATTGAATAAATGCAACTGCCATCCCTTTTGCTGAAAGATGAGATATCCAATCAGTGTATTCCTCATAGACAGGATATCCCCATCCATGGCTAATAAGTGCAAGCGGGATTGAATCAAGTGGTAAATCTTCAGTCAATTCTGGTAATGTGAGATATACTGAAAATTCTATATCTTGCTCTTGCTCCAAAATAATCATTTCTACTTCTTCTGGCATGAGGTAGGGATGGATTGTCATAGTTGTATCAAATGGTCCAGCATCTGCTCCATATCCAATAATCGGTTTTTCTGGTGGAGAAGGTGCAATTCCAATCATTGCTGGAATACCAGGCATTAACAACCAAGCGGCGAAAAACACTCCAAGTAAATGCAATGTTCTAGTCATAAACAGATATCTAGACTCACTTTTTGGTAATCTCGGTATTCCACCAGCTATTAGAAGAATAGATAGTAGAATAATTCCATAAGTCGTTGGTAGTAATAAAAAGGCGCCTCTAAGATAGAATATGTCTAGCAAAAAATACAGAATAATAAAGCCAATTATCAACCCTAAGAAGAATAATAATATTCTCTGAAATACTAGATTATTTGACTTACCCTTAAATTGATAGTTGACAAATATAACTGAAATTATCAAAAGTATCAAGGCGAAAACAATCATCAATTCCACATATTCTCTTAGAAACATAGTCATCTGTAATGTTCTGTAAGCATGAGGCCATATTGCATCATTGACATCCTTTCCTGAAAAGAGCAATATTAACGGCTGAATAATAGATGCCAAAAGTCCAGAAAATACAACTAAGCAATCAATTACGCGGGATGGATTTTCACTATTGATTACAATAGCATCTTCTCCCATAAAACCTAAAAAATACTTCTCACTCAAAAATTATCGTATAAAATCATAAAATCTCTGATGGAATTTTAATGTTTAATTCTAAACATGATTGAAAAATCGACAATATGACACAAAACACTGTTTTCTGGTTTAATCTTAGGTAAACTTCATACCTACATTAACGGAAAAACGGTTTGGATGGGGTGCGTATGGTTCAGCGTAAGCAGGATACTTTAACAGAAAAATTCCTAGATTCTCTTATCGAGGAAAATAGGATAGAAGAAGGAGAAAATGAAATTACTCTAGAGGTAAAACAAGCACCTGATGTTGAAGGTGATGAATCTTTTTCAAATCTTGCAAGTCGTATTGTTGATGAAGTAGTATCATCGAGATCACCCGCAGATCTCGCTAAAAGAGTTTTGAAACAAGCAGGAATTGATACTCATGAAGGGCCAGCAGAACCACATGTCTACAATGGGCATCTTAGGCATGTTGGGCAAAGAGCCAGGAAAATTTCACACAAGGAAAACACTACTCTTCGAATAAGAAAAGTAAAATCACAAGCAAGAGGAGCGCCTCCAAGTTTACGAAGACGCGGTGCGCCACTAGAAACAAGAATCAGACCTTCACTTGGTATGGAAGATGAAATAATGCGTTCAGCAAGAGATACTCAGAACAAAAAAGGCAAGTCACGTAATAAGTCTCGAAAAAAGTCTAGACGTTTTTTTGGACGATGAATTAATTACAAACGGTCAAAAAGGGTAACCTGTCCCCTAAACCAACGGTGATTGTTATGGACATCGCAAATCCTAGTGAAGAACATCTAATGCTGCGTGAAATGGTTCGCGATTGGGTAAAGGAACATGTTGAGCCTCAAGCCTTTGAATATGATAAGGAAGAGAAATTCAATTTGGAATTACTAAAATCAATGGGTGAATTGGGATTACTAGGAATTAGTGCTCCCGAAGAATATGGTGGTGCTGGTTTGGATGCTACTGCTTGTGCGATTGTCCATGAAGAATTATCTGCTTCTGATCCTGGGTTTGCACTTGCTTACTTAGCACATTCAATGCTATTTGTTAATAATTTAGCATTCAATGGCAGTGAACAACAAAAGGCAAGAATTCTCCCTAAGGTCTGCTCTGGAGAGTGGATTGGTGCTATGGCAATGTCAGAACCTGATGCAGGTACTGATGTTCTTGGTCTAACTACAACTGCAAAGAAAAACGAAGATGGTAATTGGTGTATCAATGGTAGGAAAATGTGGATCACCAATGGTTGCCTAGATGAAACAGGCACCCCTGCAGATGTGGTTTGGGTTTACGCTCGTACTGGTACTGACGATAGAGGTAGAGTTGAGATGTCTACATTCATTATTGAAGCCGGAATGGAAGGTTATAGTGTTGGTCAAAAGATATACGATAAGACTGGAATGCGTGCATCAAATACTGCTGAACTTGTTTTTGACGACTGTATTGTTCCAGCAGCAAATTTGGTTGGAAATACTGGTGAGTCACTTATTCACATGATGTGTAATCTTGAGGTCGAAAGATTGACTCTTGCTGCTATGTCATTAGGGATATCTAGAAGATGTCTTGAGGAAATGAATCGATATGCTACAGATAGAACTGCTTTCAAGAGCCAAATTAGAGATTTTGGACAAATCCAGAGATATATCGGAGATTCATGGGCCAAATACAGAGCAATGCGTTCTTACATTTATGACACCGCATCCAGCATGCAACTAGGAAAATCAGGGCATCGACTTGATTCTGATGGGGTGAAACTTT
>MDTG01369989.1_pt1 | contig 10206 bp, 8 predicted proteins | sample 811421 | NCBI WGS metagenome assembly MDTG01 (sample SAMN05326645, study PRJNA326480) | marine metagenome | isolation source: seawater | place: Pacific Ocean: South East | collected 2011 | reverse complement strand
TTTTTTTAACAAAGTTATTAAATACTGATTTAATGAAGACCCGATTAAGCGTAAATGTGAATAAAATAGCAACATTAAGAAATGCAAGAGGCGGTAATAACCCAAATATTTTAGATTTAATAAAGAAAATTGAATCCTATGGAGCTGAAGGAATAACTGTTCACCCAAGAAATGATGAAAGACATATTACGTTAACCGATGTATATGAAATTTCGAGAATAGTAAAGACAGATTTCAATATCGAGGGGTATCCTGACAAAAGATTTTTAAAAATTATTAATGATATAAAGCCGGAGCAGGTAACGTTGGTTCCTGACGCTCCAGATGTAGTAACATCAAATAGGGGCTGGAAAGAATCTGATATTGATTTTGATTTAAAATCAATAGTAAGTTCTATCAAAAAAATCGGATCAAAAGTTTCTCTTTTTATTGATCCCTCTATTTCTATGGTTGATTTTGCTTTAGATTACAGTGTTGATAGGATTGAGTTGTACACAGGAACATATGCCAAATTATTTAGTGATAACAGAGACATAATTGATAAATACATCTCGGTATCAGAGTATGCTTATAAAAGTGGAATTGAAATAAACGCAGGACATGATCTTGACTTAGAAAATTTAAGTTTTTTTAAAAAATCCATTCCTAATTTATATGAGGTATCAATAGGTCACGCCTTAATATGTGATTCTTTATCATATGGTTTAGAAAAAACAATTAAGATGTATCTTGATCAGTTAAAATAATGATAGAAATAAATTTTAAATCTTATGGTGAGGGTAAGCCAGTTGTGATATTACATGGTTTATTAGGTTCATTAGATAATTGGGTTTCTATATCAAAATCTCTTTCAAAAAATTTTAAAATAATAATACTAGATCTTCCTGATCATGGTAAATCACCTCACACAACTAGATTTTCTTATAAAAAAATAGCAGAACAGCTTCATTTTTTTTTCGAGAAGTATTCTTTTAAAAATATTTCAATAATTGGACACTCAATGGGAGGAAAAATTGGTATTAAATATGCAGATCTATTCCCTGAAAACTTAGATAAACTTGTAGTTGTTGATATAGCAAATAAGGAATATTCTTTAAAAAGATTTGAACATATATTTTTTGCAATTAATGCATTAAACAATACAAAAATAATTTCAAGGTCTCAGGCAGATTTAATTTCAAAAAATTTTATACCTATTGAAGGCGAAAGAAATTTTATTCTTAAAAATTTAAAGAGAAAAGAAAATTATTTTGACTGGGCTCCTAATGTTAAGTTATTGCTCAATTCAATATCAACTATATCATCAGAAATATTATTAAAATCACCTATTAAAAAAGAGGTGCTCATCATAAAAGGCGCAAAATCAGATTATATTAATAAAGAAGATAGAAATAGGTTAAAAGAAAGTTTTATGAATTATAAAATAAATGAAATTTCAAATTCAGGACATTGGGTTCATGCAGAAAATCCAAAAGATTTTATTAATTCAGTTATTAATTTTCTTAAGCCCTAGGGTGAGATTTTTTAAATGTTTCTTTTAATTTTTCAATTGAATTATGAGTATAGATTTGTGTTGCAGCTAAACTCTTATGGTCTAATAAGTCTTTAATTGAATTTAGATCACCTCCTTTATTTAGAATATGAGTAGCAAAGGTGTGTCTTAATAAATGTGGATTATATTTTTTGCTATTTATTAAAGATGAAAGATGCTTTTTTACAGATCTAGAAACCAACATTGGATACGTTTTTTCACCTTTTTCAGTACAAATTAATTCTGTGGTTTCTATAGAAAGCTCTTCTTTTTTTTGAATAAATCTCTCAATTTGTTCAATTGATTTATCATGTAAGGGAATGATTCTTTCTTTGTTTCTTTTGCCTAATACTTTAATTTCTTTTTTTAAAAAGTTAACGTCGGATAACTTTAAATTAATTAGTTCTGATATCCTGATTCCTGTTCCATATAATAATTCTAATATTAGTAGATCTCTAATGCCTTTAAAGCTATCTTCTAATTCCAGATTATCAAATAGATACATCATATCTTTTTCTTTAATAAATTCTGGTATTTTTTGATTAGTCTTAAGAGAGTTAATTCCTGAGGTTGGATTTAATTTTATAGAGCATCTTTTAATTAGATACTTAAAAAAAGATTTTAAAGTAGCCAGTTTTCTATTTATTGATTTTGGAGATAAGTCTTGTAAAGAAAGTTCAACAATCCATGATCTTATGACTCTTTTATCTATCTTTTGAATACTATCATTAAATGAATATTTTTTATAAAAATGCAAAAATTGTTCTAGATCATTACTGTAACTAGTAATTGTATGAGGGCTTAGCCTCTTTTCGAATGATAGATATTTAAGGAATGCATCTTTCATTAAGAATGTTTAATGAAAGATAATGAAATTATAATTCTTTTGACTTTAATTTTTGAACGTAACTTGCTCTCAGCTTTTCTTCTCTGAGCATTACTGATTTTTTTGTGTAGAAGGCATTGCTTCTGTAATCTTTTATAACCTGTGCTTTCTCAAACTTTTTTTTGAATCTTTTGAGCGCTCTATTTATATCTTCGTTTTCTTTTATTGAAACTCTAATCATTTCATTAATTTTTTTGTGAGGCAAAGATAAGAAAACAATTATACTATCAAAATTTATATGAATTATATGATTTCTATAATATAGACAGTGTTTTAGTGAGTCTGAACTGATGGTTTAGTAAATAAAATTAACTTTTACTCCCAATTCTTTTTCTTACTTGTTTTTCCAATACCTGGATTAAAACTATTAGTAGGGTCTAATTTTTTATAAAACTTTGTCAAAATTGACTTTGCAGAATACTCATGGCCAACATTATGTTCAGAAGGGTATTCTGCTCCCCTTTCATCATATGTTTTTAATAGTCTTTTTTTAATATCATTAGCATTTACTCCTTTTTTTAAAATATAGTTTTGATGTAAAACATGGCAAAAGAGGTGCCCATAGTAAAGCTTCATTTCAAATAATTTATTTATATCAGTAGGTAATTTTTCAAACCAATCCTTTTCATTTCTTGGAAATGCAACATCTAATGACATCATTTCTCCATGATTTTTAGAATTTAGAGCATGATACCTTCCAATTGCACTTGCGGAAACATACCTGTGTAATAGTGCTTTCTCACCTTCTTTCTTTGTACACTCAAAAAAATCACCTTCATTCTTTTTAAAAAAATTTTCAAAGTATTCTTTTGCTTCTTCTATTCCCTCGTCTGACATTTCTATTATCCAGTGGTGTTCAAATTTATCCCTATACTGCTCCATTCTTTTTGGTAAATGATTTGGCCAAAAAAAACTTAAAAATTGCATTAACCTATCAGAAAATTTGTCTGGTAAAAAACTTATTTTGCTAGCTAAAATATCTACGTTTCTTTTTAATTCAAAAAGTGTTGGAAGAAAATCAGTTCCTAATTTCTCTATAACAATAAAATTATCTTTACTATATTTTTTGGCAGCATCATAGCAATCTCTATGTAGATAATCACCTAATGTTGGAAGAGTCTTGAATTTTGACAGCACATCTCTTCTTATCTGCCAAAATGTATCCGGTTTATTAGAGCCAACATAAAAAACTTTGCTCTTTTTTGGGGTAGGGTAAGTGTCTAATCTTACTGCAAAAACAATAATTTTTCCTGCACTTCCTGAAGCACCATATAATAGCCTTTTATCAGCATTAAATCTAGCTGGAACTTTTGAATCAATTTGTCTGACTATTTCTGAGTATTTATTATCAGATGCTAGTTTATTAGAGTTCACAATATCAGATTTATTGTAATTGATATTTTGTAAGTTGTTTAAAATTTCCTCTGGTTTAGATCCTAGATTAATATCTAACTCATTTATTAATTCCAATTTTCCGTTTTTATTGACTTTTGCGTATAAGGCTAATTCAGTGTATGCTGGTCCTCTTTTAACCAAAGATCCACCAGAGTTATTGCAAACTCCACCAATAATTGAAGCCCCAATGGATGTTGAGCCTATAATTGAGTGAGGTTCCCTGCCTAATGGTTTTAATTTTCTTTCTAAATCGTATAAAGTACTTCCTGATAGCCCTATGATTTGCCTTCCTTCATTAATAACATGAATATCTTTTATTCGTAAGGTGTTTATAATTATTATGGGGCGGTCATAGTTATTACCGTAGGGTGTTGATCCTCCTGTTAATCCAGTATTAGCAGCCTGCATTATTATTATTATATTATTATCAACACAAACCTTTAAAATATTCCAAATTTCAATCAAAGTGCCTGGTTTAGCAACAGCAAGTGCTTTGCCTTTACCATAGCGCCATCCCTCAGAGTGGGGTACTTTACTCCATTCGGCTGTTAGAACATTTTTGTTACCAACGATATTTTTAAGCTTTTTAATAAGACCCGTATTGTTTTTCATAAATATGTGATATTTGCTTAAGCGGTTATGCGTTTTTTAATAATTAATTATTCCTTCTTTGGATTCAATTATTAATTCATTTTTTGAAGAATCTTCTACTAAGCCTATAATTTTTGCGTCTACATTAAATTCTTTGGATATATCTATTATTTCTTCAGCAGTTGTTGTATCACTATAAATTTCCATTCTGTGTCCCATATTAAACACCTCATACATCTCCTTAAGTGAGCTTTCAGTATCCCTGTGGATTATTTCAAATACCTCAGGTATTTCAAATAGATTATTTTTTATTATTTTTTTGTTATTAACAAAATTAAGAACTTTTGTCTGTCCACCTCCAGTACAATGAATTATACCTGATATTTTATTTATGCAGGTAGATTTTATTTTTTTTATAATAGGAGAATAAGTTCTAGTTGGAGAAAGTAATAATTTTCCAATATTTTCGTGTGTTTTACATTTATCTGTTAATTTGTTATTGCCACAATAGATTAGATCATTTCTGGTTTTATTACAATAAGTTTCTGGATATTTTTTTGCATATATTTTATCAAGAATATCGTGTCTGGCTGAAGTTAAACCATTACTTCCTATCCCGCTATTATAGCTTTTCTCATATGTTGATTCTCCATAAGAACTCAGACCGACAATAACATTACCACTTTTAATGTTGCACTCAATAATATTCTTTCTTTTTTCTCTTGCAAAAACTGTGCTATCTACAATTATTGTTTTAGTTATATCACCTACATCGGCAGTCTCTCCTCCAGATGATATAATATTAATACCATTGTCATTTAAAGTTTGAATGGTCTCTGTATTACCTTTAATAATCTCCGAAATTACTTCACCAGGAATTAAGTGTTTGTTTCTTCCTATAGTTGAAGACATAACAATATTGTCAGTAATGCCAACGCATACTAGGTCATCTATGTTCATTATTAGGGCATCTTGTGCAATTCCTTTCCAGACACTTATATCACCCGTCTCTTTCCAGTATAAATAAGCTAATGCAGACTTGGTTCCTGCGCCATCTGCATGCATGACGTTTGAATAATTAGGGTCTCCAGCTATAATATCTGGAACAACTTTACAAAAAGTGTTTTGAAATATTCCTTTATCTTGATTTTTTATTGCCTTGTGTACATCTTCTTTTTTTGAAGAAACACCCCTATCTAAATATCTTCTAGACATTTAATTTTAATTGTTATTAAAAAACTTTTCTTCTGTGTCAGTATCTTCTGAGTTTTCAATAAACTCATAGCTTGTAACTTTAAATTCTGTTCTTCTATTTATTTGATGCTCCTTTTCAGTTTTTGCATTTGGAATTATAAGTTTAGATTCTCCATATCCCTTAGCAGTCATTCTATTTTCACTAATTCCTTTACTAACAATATATGAGACTGCTGATTCTGCTCTTCTTTGGGACAAGTCTTGATTATAATCAACTGTAGATCTGTCATCAGTGTGAGAGCTTAATTCAACAGTTATATTAGGGTTATCAATTAAAATAACGACTAGCTTATCAAGTTCTAAAGCTGCATCATCTCTTATGTCTGCTTTGTTAAGGTCATAGTAAATATTGTCTAATACAATAGATTTATTTACAACTATTTTATCCAGAACTAAGTTTTTTTCAAATTCTACATTAGTTATAAATTCCTTTAGTTTAGTTCTGTCAACTTCTTTTCCTATTGTGCTAAAGTCACCTCTTGTGCTAAAATAATTTTCTTTTTCTCCTATTAATATATAATCTTCATCTGAATATACTGTGAATTCAAATTTTCCTCTCTCATCAGTAAATGTTTCTTGAATTATATTTTCATCTTTATCTAAGAGTTTAACACTGCTATTTCCTAAAACACTTAATTCTTTATTTTCACTCTTAGGCGTTAAGGTTATTCCTTTTAATATATAATTAACAATTTTTAAATTAGGGTCATCATTTATAAATGTATAAATATCATCATCACCAGAACCACCATCTCTATTTGAAGTGAAGAATCCTCTTGTAGAATTATATGGGTTTACGCCAAAATCATCACCCCTTGAATTTAAGGGTTTTCCGGGATTTGATATGGTAACCTTACCGGCTTTCCTTGAGGCAACAAAAATATCTAGTCCACCAAATCCTTCATGGTTATCAGAAGAAAAATATAATCTTCCATCTTCAGTTACAGATGGAAACAACTCATTTCCAGGTGTATTTATCTCAGGCCCTAAATTTTGGATATTAATCCACCTACCTCTTCTATTTACATTAGCTTTATAAATATCAGTCCCACCAAACCCTTTTGATCTGTTCGATGCAAAATATAGTGTTTTGCCATCTTTACTTAAGTAAGGTGTAGAATCCCAGCTTCTAGAGGTATTCACATTTAATAGTTTGGGATTAGTCCATCCACTTCTTCTGTATCTAGAATAATAAAGGTCAACATTATTTCTTCCATTACTTTTTCCATTATTTCCTTTTGCAAAAATCATATACATACCATCTCCAGAAAAAGTAATTGAACCTTCGTTTACTTTCTCATTATTAATATTTTCTCCTAATTTTTTTAATGAGTTAATATCAACATTTGCACCCTTACTTTTTATTTCATACAAATCTGTAAAGGGTGTTCCTGTCCCACTATATATTTTTTCGGATTGTCTATTAGAAACAAAATATAATTTTTCATTTGAGAAAGCAGGAGAGTATTCTGCATAATTAGTATTAAGAGCTTTTAAATTTTTTACTTTGTAATAACTTGTGTCCGGATAAAGTCTAAGATTTTTTATGTGGAGAGATTCTCTTTTCATTAAGTTTATTACAGACTCATCTTTTCCTTTTGAAAGATAATTTGAAATTAAAGAATCGGCAGCGTCATAATTACTATTTCCTTTTAATGATAATGTCAAATAGTAATAAGCCATCTCATCTCTAATGCCAAATTTTATAGCATCTTTATAATATTTTTCAGCCTTCCATAGTCTGTTTGATTTTCTCAAAGACTCAGCTAATAAAAAACTATTTTCTGAGTCTCCTTCTTTAGTTATCTTTTCAAATTTTATAGACGCATCATAATACTCTGCATTGTTAAAATCTTTAACAGCAGTTTTTGTTGTGATACAAGAGCTAAAGCTGAAAATAAGCAAAACAAAAAATATAATTTTATGACTTATCATTTAATAAAATTAATTAACCAAGATTTATTTATTTCTAAAATCCAATTTTCATCAAACTCTTCTTTGTTTTTTACTGTTGTGTTTATCATTTTATTTTGTACACGTATTTTTTTATTATTTATAAGTTTAATTAAAGTTGGTCTGTCTTTAAATTCAATATTATCACCATTAAAGATACCAATTTTAGAATTAGGCTCAATATCAATTTTAAGTTGATTTAAACTTTCTCTTAATAAACCGCTCGAGCTATCAATTGAACATCCACTAATTCCATCCTCAGCAAATAGAATAATAAAATTTTCTTTGTATAGTTGAAATGAAGAAATAACATCCTTACCATGAGAAACCCATTTTTGGCATAAATTTTTCAAACAATCTGAAACTAAATGTTTTTTTTCAATAATTGATTTATCAGTTATAAATATCCAGCACCTTGCCTTACCGTCTAATTTATCATAAGAAACGTACATATTAATTTTTTAAGTTTTCTTCAATTATTTCTGATATATCTTTTACGTTAATTTTTTCATCAAGATTCTTTTCATTTATACCATCATTTATCATTGTCATGCAGAAAGGACAAGCAACCGCAACAGTGTCAGGGTTAACATCTTCGATATCTTTAATCCTTTCTAGGTTTATTTCAACATTTCCAGATTCAGATTCCTTAAAAATTTGAGAACCTCCGGCTCCACAACACAAACCACTTTCTTTAGTTCTTTTCATCTCATGTAGATTTTCAGATAATAAGTTTATTAAATTTCTGGGTGCCTCATAAATTTTGTTTCCTCTTCCCAAATAACAAGAGTCATGATATGTGATTTTAACATTTGTTTTTTTTGATATTAATTTTCCGTCCTCTAATAACTCATTTAAAAATTCAGTATGATGAATTACTTCGTAATCTCCACCAAGTTCTGGATATTCATTTTTTAGTGTATTGAAACAGTGCGGGCACATTGTTACAATCTTTTTTATATTATATTTATTAAGTGTATTAATGTTATTTAAAGCTTGCATTTGAAATAAGTATTCATTTCCAGCTCTTCTAGCTGGGTCTCCTGTACATCCTTCTTCATCCCCTAGAACTGCAAAATCTATTTTTAAATGATTTAAAATTTTAACAAATGATTTTGTTACTTTTTTATATCTGTCATCATATGATCCAGCACAACCAACCCAAAAAAGAATTTCTGGATTTTGATTTGAATTAATAAACTCGTTTATAGTCTTTACTTTCATACGTCTTTTTTAAACCAATCAGATCTTTCATTTATAGGAAATTTCCATGGCGAAAAATTAGTTTCAATGTTTTGCATCATAGAATTCCATTCTGTTGGGATTTTTGAGTCTTCTAAAGCAGCATACCTTCTACATTCTATAATAATATCTAATGGATTAATGTTAATAGGACACTCTTCAACACAAGCATTACATGACGTGCATGCAAATATTTCCTCTTTACTAATATAATCTCCTAGTAAACTTTTATTGTCATAACTTAGATTTTTATCTTTCATTTTTCCAATTTCTTCTGATCTATCTCTTACGTCCATCATTATTTTTCTTGGTGATAATTTCTTCCCAGTAATATTTGCTGGACAGACAGAGGTACACCTGCCACATTCTGAACATGAGTAGGCTTCCAAAATATTTTTCCAGGATAAATCCGTTATGTCTTTTGCTCCAAACCTTTTAGGGGTTTCATTAACTTCTTCTGTTGAAATACCCATCATTATCTTAATTTCATTTGTTATAGAATCCATATTGCTCATTTTACCCTTTTCATTATCACTTGAATGGTAAATATTAGGAAAAGAAAGAAAAATATGAAGATGCTTAGAATATGTTACATATACTGCAAAAACAAATATTCCAATAATATGAATCCACCAAAATGTTCTTTCAAGAATCACTAAGCTGCCAGTAGAAAAGTTACTAAGTATGGGCTTTAACATTCCTGAAAAATAAAAGTTTCCAGTTATGTTATATTTTCCATGATCTTGTAACATAAGATCTGATGCATTCATAGTTAGTATAGCTATCATCAAAATTATTTCGAATATAAGAATTAAGTTAGCATCTAAAATAGGCCATCCCTTTAATTCAGAACTATTAAGTCTATCAATATTTATAAAATTTCTTCTCATTAAAAACACTATACATGAAATTAGAACTAGAATGATAAAAAACTCAATTATTGATATAAAAACATTATAATAAGGCATTCCAATCATGTTAAATACCCTGTGAGTACCCAAAACTCCATCGAGTATTATTTCTATTATCTCAATGTTTATTATAATAAAGCCTGTATAGATCATCAAATGGAGAATAGCAGGTATCATTTTTTTAAACATTTTGGATTGTCCAAGTGCAACTAATATTAAATTTTTTAATCTTGTTTTCCTTTTTGTTACGGTTTTATATTTTTTGCTACCTAATAAAATATTCCTTTTTATAGTATTAATTCTTTTAAACAGAACATACCCAAAAATTAGTAGCATAAAGAGAAATAAAAATTGAGGTATAAATTCCATATTTTAATTGTTCAAATTCAAAAATAATAATTTTGTGAGAAATGTTTATTTAATTAGGTTTGCAAATATTTCAT
>MDTG01154763.1_pt1 | contig 10206 bp, 8 predicted proteins | sample 811421 | NCBI WGS metagenome assembly MDTG01 (sample SAMN05326645, study PRJNA326480) | marine metagenome | isolation source: seawater | place: Pacific Ocean: South East | collected 2011 | reverse complement strand
CTATAGCTTTCAATACTTCTTGATTTTCCATAATATCTCCTGTGATTTAATTTTTGGGTGAGATCTAATTTAAACACGTCTATCATAATTATCAAGTAATCTTTTTATAATTGTTTTCTTGACAACTTATTTTTGTTCTGAGTAGTCAACTGAAAGGTATTCTATTTTACTTACCCAACCTTTAGGTATAGCGATAGCGCCACCACCATGATTATCTTCTTTATCCGTGCACCATGAACGCATAATAACAATCTTTTCTTCTGTATTAACAACCATCCACCCTACTTCTTGACATTTTGCTAAAGGTGCTTCTACTATTTCTTTGTAAGACAACCACCCGGTTTCTGTATCTCGAGCGTCGAGCCACGACACACGGACCATGGGTATTTTATTTATATCCACCATTGTTTAAATTGTCATTGCACAATACACCGAATTTGCGTATAAATATAGATTAAAATAGCCTTTACGTACAAGGTCGGCTTCCTTGCATTAGTTACCACAATCATGATTTGCAAAGGAGAACATGCTCAAGAAGATATTTAAAGCTGCCAAGAAAGCAGCGCCAATAATTGGAGGCACAATTGGGTTTGCGTTAGGTGGACCAATGGGTGCTAGTATTGGTAGTGGACTAGGAAGTTTAGCTGGAGGAAGAAGCCCTGAAGAGGCATTAAGAAATGCTGCTATTGCAGGAGCTATGGGATATGGAGCCAAAAGTTTTTTAGGAATGCCAGGTGGTAAAGGTCTAGGTTCATTAAGTCAGTTTGGTTCTAACTTTGGTTTAGGTGGCGGAGCTACAACAGCGGGTTTACCTCAAGGTATTGCTCAAAGAAAATTAGCTGCTGATAGTATGATGAAAGGTGGTGTAGGTAATTTAGCGGGTAGTCCCGCAGCAAAACAAAGTTTATTACAAAAAGGTTTAGGTTTTATAAAAGAAAATCCTGTTAAGTCTGCTTTAGGAGCAGCATTAGGAGCAGGAGCATTAGGAGCTTTTGATGAAGAAGAAGAAAAAATTACTTTTGAAGATGTATACGGAACACAAAATCCTTTAAGAGATTTAGGACAAGCAACTATTGCACCAAATAAAATAATACCTTTTTCTCAATATGGATCACGTTTTAGTGGTTATGCTGATGGTGGACTAGCTTCATTTAGAAATGGGGGTTTTAATTATATTAATGGTGATGTAGAATCTTTAACAGCAAGTGATAATATAGATGATCGCATCATGCAAAATTTAGAGTTTGAAAGAATGGCACCGGGAATGATGGGCTATGCAGATGGAGGAGACTTTCCTCGTAAGAATGGTAAGATAGCTGGACCGGGAACCGAGACTAGTGATGAAGTACCCGCAATGTTAAGTGATGGAGAGTTTGTTATTAATGCACGTACAGTTCGAGGACTAGGTGCAGCAATGGGAGCAAAAGGTAAAGAAGATGAAAGAAGTAGAGGATCAAAGTTCCTTTATAGTATACAAGATAAATACGGAGAAAAAGCATAATGGTTCAAGAATCAGTTGTACGTCAAGCACCATATATTGAAAAGAGAACAGAGCAATTACTAGCGTCTGTTTTTGGTAATCCAAATGCTACAAGAAACCCAGGTGAAAGTGATGAAGATTTTAACTTACGTAAGTTTGGTAGAGCTGGTATTGCTCAAAACATTCCAGCGTTTCAATTTGCAGGGTTCACGCCTGAACAACAACAAGCATTTCAATTAGCTTCAAGTGGTATTGGTTCTTATGCGCCTTACTTACAACAAGCAGGAACAGATCTAGGTATAGCTGGTGCTAACTATTTAGGTGGAGCGCAAGCATACAATCCACAAAGTGCGCAAGCATTTATGGATCCTTATCAACAACAAGTAACACAACAAGCTTTACAAGAATACGATCGTCAAGGTGCAATGGCACAAAATCAATTAGCAGGTAACGCTGTTAAAGGTGGTGTGTTTGGTGGCTCACGGTACGGGGTTCAAGAAGCAGAGTTAGGTAGAAATTTACAAGACATTAAATCAAGACGTATCTTTGAAGACATGTCACGAAACTATCAGCAAGCACAAGGTGCAGCAATGGGTTCATTTGCTGATCAACAGAAAAGACAATTGATGGCAGGTCAAGGATTAAGTGGTCTTGCTAAACAACGAGCAGGACTTGGTGCACTTAGCCAACAACTAGGTCAAGGAGATATACAATCTCTACTAGGTGTAGGTGGTATGCAACAACAACTAGGTCAAGGAATGCTAGAAGCACAAAGACAACAACAACTAATGGCGCAACGTGAACCATTCAATAGATTAACTTTTGCTAGTGATATCTTACGAGGGGCACCGAGTAGTCAGATTAGTTACACAACACAACCACAAACAAATCCATTTGCACAAGCTCTAGGACTTGGTATTGCAGGACTAGGAGCATATGGACAGTTTAATCAAGGTGGTGGATTTGGTGGGTTATAATGCCTAAAAAAGTTTTAAACAGACCAATGTTTGCTAAGATGAAAGACGGCACTATTAAGCCAGTGCAGTATCATTATGTAGGCGCTTTAATTCAAGGGGGCATGAGACTAGCTCCTTACGCAGGAAGAGGATTAGCAACAATTAAAAATACTCTACCAGCAATAATAAGCAAAGGAAAAAATTTGATAACTGGAGGAGGGGCTAGAACTACAGGTGGCGGAACAGGCACCGCTTTGGTTCCCTACACAGGTGGAGGTTTACCTGCAATTGTAGGAGGAGCTGCAAAAACGGGAAGCAAAATTAAACCACCTCTTTTTAGAATGTTGGGTTTAGGCACAGCACCATTTGCTATAAGTGAGCTAAGTGATTTAGTAATGAAAGAAAAGGAAGAACCAGATACATCTCACCAAGGACCTCAAGTTGAAAAACCTAAAAACTCGCCTACAGGGATACCTTCAAAAAAAGATAAAGGAACTAAAATTGAAGAAGAGGTTATTACAGATATTAATGATGGTAATCTTGATGATATGATCTCTGAAAAAATAGAATTATTTAAAAGTAAGTTAGGTGATGGATCAAAAAGAAAAAGAACTGCAGGATTTGGAATGCTTACAGAAATAGGTTTAAATTTAATGCAAGCTAAAGGAGGAAACTTTTTAGATAAGTTATCTCGTTCCGCTATAGATCCTTTAAAAACTTTTACAAAAATAGGGGAGGCAATAAACAATCGTATGGATAAGATTACAATGGCTGGTATAGAATCAGGTATTAAATCTTTTGAAGCAGATAAAGATCGTGCACTTACAGAAAAACAAATTGAAGCTCAATCTAAACCTGATGATGTAAGAACTTTAGAATACTTACAACAATTGCCGGGCGTTAAAGAATTACCTATTGAACAGATTATTCGTCTATCTAAAAACAAAGCTATTATGAGTGATCAAGAATTCTATCAAGAACTTGCTTTAAATTTAACACAAGGTAATCCTGATATTACAGCACCAGAAATAGAAGCAATATTTAATTCAATTAAACAAGGTGGTCCTGGAGAAACTATGACAATTGAAGCACAAATCTCTCAATTAAAAAAAGCAGGGAAAACAGATACCGAAATTAAAGCAGCCTTAATTCAAATAGGTGAAGACCCATCTAAATATGTAATTTAAAATGGCTAATCAACTATTAGATCAATTTGATTTAACCACAAAAAAAGAAGAAGTAACTGTTCCAAAGAATACAGGTAATAGTTTATTAGATCAATTTAATAACAGTGGAGGTAACTACACTTCTACTACTGAAGAACCAGAAAAAAAAGCAGGCTACATAGCATCAGCAGGTGCAGGTATATTATCAGGCGCAGAGAAGGCGGTTGAAGGATTAGTTACGACAGGAACTCTTCTTGCAGATTTAGGACTAGGAACAGAACTTACAAAGAAAGTAGAAGACTGGTTCGACAGTCAAGAAATTTTTAATAAACTAGAAGATGTAGCTGATGATACGTGGCTAGGTAAGACAACAGAAATTTTAACTCAATTAGGTGTGCCCGGAGGATTTGCTTTAAAGGGCGCTAATGCTTTACTCAAAGCGAAAAATTTAGGAATATTAAATAAGTCTCCCAATTTAGCTAAGTTTGGTGCTGCAGGTTTAGCGGATGCCGCAGCTAGTACAAAAGATATTGGTACAATAGGAGACTTTATTGGTGCAGGACCCACGGAACAACGATTAAATCAAGGAGAAGAAGGAAGAGCTGAAGCATTTAGAAGGCTTACCAATAAATTTAAATTTGGAATGGAAGGAGCATTAGGGTTTTCTTTATTTGATAAAGTATTAATACCAGGTGCAAAAGAAGTTTTTAAAAGAACGATACCTACTGTTAAAGGAGTAATAAGAGATATTAAAGGACCCGGTAGTACTATTGTAAGAAAAGAAATTGATCCTCGCACAGGTAAAGAAATTGATGTTACTCAACAATTAGAAGAGGGTTGGCAATTTAGTAGTAATAATATTATTAGAAAATTTCAAGAATTAATTGGCTCTAAACTAACAGCAGCTTCTAAGTTTTCAGGAACTGATATATTTAAAAACCTTAGAGATAAAATTAACCTTACAAAAGGATTAGAGGAAAATGTAAGAATTCAAACACAACAATTAGGTAATGCCGTTGACGAATTATTAAATCCTAAAAATTCTAATAACATAATTAAAGCTTTAGAAAAAAGAGGATTAGATGACAGACAAAAGTTAATGGAAGCAATGCATGAATTTATGACTACAGGTGGAATGGGAAGAATGGTTAAGTATACATCAGGGCCTAAAAAAGGAAAAACAGAATATCGTCCTTATTCAAAAGAAGAACTTAGCGCTACACGAAAATTTGTAGACAGTAACATTCCAGAAGAACTTCTTCCTTATATGATACCTATTCGAGATCAAATAGATGCATTGAGTAATACATTGTTAAAGACTCCAGGTATTGAAAAAGCTGCAGGAGTAACTCCTCAATTTTTAGACACAGTAAGAGCTAATATAGGAGAGTATATTACCAGAACTTATAGGGCAGATGGAGCCAATACAAAAATGTCTGAAGAATGGATTGCTAGTTTGTACAACACTAAAGAGGGGCTTAAAATTATAGACCGAGCAAAAGTTTTTATTAACAAAGCTGAAGAAGGAAAATATGGAGAAGTGATAGGTGGAAAATTTGTTCCTTATAATGCTTTAGCAAAAAGACAAATGGATGATAAAATTGAAAAAATTTTATATTCAGGTGGAGATTTTGAAAAATTAGGAGATAGTTTTGAAAAATTAATAACTGTAGATAAAAGTATTGCGAGAGCACGAAAACAAGTTCCTAAACCTATTCGTGATTTACTTGGCGAAGTACGTAATTTAGACGAAGCTTATATTAACACAGTAAGAAAATTAAATAATTATACTTCTACTACCAAATTTTATAATGATGTTTTAGCCAGTGGCGATGGAAAATATTTTTTTCAAAACCCTGAAATAGCAGAAGGAGGATTAAAATTTACTACACGTATTGATTCTGACAATGCATTAGATGGTTTGTATACGACTCCTCAATTAGCAAAAGCTCTTGGAGAATTAGCTTCTAACAATAATAATCGTTTTTTAAACTCACCTATTTACAATACTTTTTTCTTAGGACCCAAAGCCTTTACACAAGAATCTCTTACAACAATGAACCCATTTACTCATGTGCGTAATGTTATTAGTGCTTTGTCCTTTACAGGAATGAATGGTAATTGGTTTCGTGATCCTAGAAAAATAGCTACAGAATTTACCGATACTTTAAATGTAATTAAAGGAGAAACTAAAAGTAAATTAGAAACAGAATTAGGTAAAAAAATATACAGAGATAAAAAAAGTTTATCACAAATAGATGCTTATGTTAAAAATGTTCGTGAGCTTCAAGAACTTGGTGTTATTAATAACAGTCCAAGACTTCAAGAAATGGCAGGTCTTGTTGATGACGTATCTAAAACATTTGATAATGCAGAAGGTGTAGCACCTGAAGGAGTTCTTTATAAAATATTTAAAGGATTTGATCCTTCTGGAAAAAGTGGGCTTAGTAAAGTTAGAAGAACAGCAAGAAACTTATATGCTGCTGAAGATAATTTTTTTAAAGTTCAAAACTATGTAGCTGAACAAAATAAATATAAAGGTGTGTGGGACGATTTTTACAAGAATGATGTTAATGGGTTTGTTGCTAAGTATGGTGACGAAGCTGCTAAGTATGGTGTAAGTCGTGAAGATTTATTTACTCGTCGAGGATATGATAGGTTTGTTAAAGAAAAATCAGCAGACATTGTAAAAAATAATATACCTAACTATGATTATGTAGGAGACTTTATTCAACAGTTAAGACGTCTTCCTCTTGGAAACTTTGTTTCTTTTCCCGTAGAAACAATTCGTACAGGTATTAATACACTAAGACAGGGTGTAAAAGAATTAGGTGATCCATTGACTGCAGGTATTGGAACAAAAAGATTATTAGGTGTTACAGCTTTTGGAGGATTAATGGGCCAAGGTGCTGTTGAATTAGGTCAATTAACATCTGGTGTAAGCGATAAAACATTAAATGCACTTAAGGAATATTTACCTGGTTGGTCTCAAAACTCTAGTATTGTTCCTATTAAACAAGGAGGACAATTATACTTTATAGATTTTTCGCATAGTAACGCTTATGATTTACTTATGAGACCAGCACGAGCTGCAATTAATGGTTTTAATCAAAGTCAAGAAAACGAAGAAGCGGTTCTTAAATCTATTGGTGATGCAGGTTTTGAAGCTATTGCCGAATTAGCGCAACCTTTTATATCTGAATCAATTATTACTGAATGGTTTGGAGATGTATTTTTTAGAGGAGGAGAACAAAGAAATGGTAAAAGAATATGGCAAGAAAATGATCCCTTTTATGAACAGTTATTTAAAGGAGCGGTAGCTTTATTTAGTAGAGCGCCTCCTCTTGGATATAAACAAATGGAAAGAATTTATTTATCAGGAGTAGGAAATAAAGATCAGTACAATCGTGGGTATAAATTTATGAATGAGGGTTTAGGGATTCTTGGATTTAGAATTCAAGACCCATTTATTGAACAAGGACTTAGTTTTAAAATTAATGATCAGAAAAAACAAGAAAAAGCAGCGAAGAAAGAAATTAGTTCTGTAGCTTTTGATGGTAATGCTACAGTAGAGGACGTAGTGAAAGCTTATGAAAGAGCGAATGAAATTAAATTTAAAGCGGATCAAGCTTTGTTTAAACAAATAGAAGCTGCAAAATATTTAGGCTTGTCTGATAAAATAATTAAAAAAGAATTAAGAGATAGATACTCAAAGAAAGATGTTTCGGCTTTAATACGAGGTAACTTTACCCCACTTAGACTTTCTTCTTTTGCTATGAAAACAGTAAAAGATAATCACTTAATGAGAGGACAAGATGATCCAACTCAATTGCTACGACAACTATCAAAAGAAATTTTTAATAACTATAAAGGAAATGTATTCTTTGAAGATGTAGAGGGATTGTTTGAAAGACCTTTAGATTTAATGGAAGATAGAAATCCTAACTTGGTAGTTCCTGAAGGAGAAACTGTTGCTCCTCCTACGATTAATGCTCCTACTAATGCACCAAGTGGAAATACTTTATTAGAACAATTTAATTCTAGTCAAGTAATACAACCACCGGGCAACGTAATTAATCAATCCGACGTATCTCAACTTGCCAAAAGCGGAGATATTGATATAACTGAAGCTATTGCAGCAAGGAGAACATAATGGCATCGAAACTTAGAGGAAGCACTAGAGGCAAACGTAGAGGCGGAAGTGGAGGCTCACGTAGAGGCGGAAGAGCTAGTGCTAAAAGACAAGCTACTGCTAAACGTGCAGCTAATAGACGTGCTGAAAGAAATAGAGACCGAGCACGTAGCGGTCAAACTAGAAAAGAAAGTAGACAAGCTACAGGTGGCACAAGCACAGGTAGAGAGTCAGGTATTGCTGCAGCTAATACATACAATAGAAATAAAAAAGAAAAAAGTTTACAGCAAAGTGTAGGTAGTCTTGATAGACGAGTAGAGAAAGCTTTAGCAGATGGTAATACTGCACTAGCAAAAGATCTTCGTTCAAGACAGAAAAATTTTGTTAAAGATCTTGCTTATGAAAGAGCAAGAAAAACTCCTGGTGGAATCATGCAGGGTAACGTTAGAACAAGTGATGGAAGACGTCCTTTAACGTCAGCAGGGTTTGATGTGTTTCAAGAAACAATGGATCAAGACTTCATAGATCCAACAAGGAAATTACAAAACAGAAGAGATGGTAACTACAAAGAAATGTATCCCTTCTCAGCAGGACTGCAAAAAGGATTACCTTCAGCACGAATTATTAAAAAGTTTTTTGACCAAGAAGAAAAAGATATACCTTATAATTTAGAGGACATGCCCGGAGTACGATATCCATTGGACATAGGCTTTGGTGCAGGGGAAGGTGAACCTGCTATAACAACAAGATCAAATAGACAAAGCCCTTTAGATGAAGCACCTTTTACTATTTCAGATAGACAACCAGGATTAGATAGTAAACCTTTTACTGTCTCAGATAGACAAGCAGCTATTGATAGAGGGATTGATCCTAATTTTATATTCCCAGTTCAAGATGATTTAAGTACAGAAATTATTGAAACAGATTCAAATGATGGGTCTGCTTTACAATTAGCAGAAGCAGCAAATACAAACGATACATTAAGTGATATAGTAGAGCAAGTTACCAATCAAAAGAATTTAAATGTTTCTCCAAACGTTTTTGCTTTACCAGAACAAGTTAAAGAAAAATTAAATAAAGACGCTGAAGTAAATAGAAAAACATACGAAATAGAAACATATGGTAAAGAAATAACAAGTGATGACTTAGCTAAGTCTGGTGTAAATGAAGCTTATTATAATATGAATTACGACACTCCTTTGGTTCAAAAACAATTACTTCAAGAGGGAGTACTAGAAGAAAAAGATGTGCAAGCTCCTATAGTTAATAACCTTAATATAGAACGTAAAGGTAATTTACCTGGGCAGATTGCGGCAGCTCCTTTAGATCTTATTGGTTTAGTCTCAGGATTAAATTATTTTGAACCTTATTCTAACATGACAGACTATGTTAGAGAAAAAGCTTTTGTTCCTCAGACACAATACACAGGACCAGAGTTTATGGAAAAGATGCAAGCCGATACTAACAAAGCTATTAAAGCTATTGAAGATTCACAAAATTTAAATGCTGATCAAAAAACACAACTTACAGATTTTGTAAATAGTGGTGGGGTAAACTTAACACCTACTTCTATAGGAGGAGTACAAACAAATGATCCTTATAACTTTAATAGTGAGCCTGTTGTTTTTGACGATTACGTTCAACAACGATTAAATAAACTACGTTAATGTTGAGCATGCGTGATTGGATATGGGTAGCCTGCATAGTAGGTGGTATAGCCTTTACAAACGGGATGCTTTCATCACGGGTCACGGCCCTCGAAACACAAATAAAAGATTTAGATATGTTACGTATCGATGCAAGACTAGCTGTCATTGAATCACAAGTCATACAAATAAACGAAAAATTAAATTAAGATTCTAATAATTCTTTTAACCAAGAGTCAGCTTTAAGTAATTGTTTATAGTGCCACGTACAATACTCATCACTCATTGTTCCTCCCAAAAATTCATTGTACCTACAGTCACGCATAAAAGTTTGATAAGGAGAATAGTATCGCCAAATAGATACACAAATAATTATAGTTAAACAAATACAAAAAACTTTAAACAATTAAGTTTCTTTTTTAATCTCTTCTACACACTCTATAGAAAAACGAAAATAGGGATTCTTCTCAAACTTTGTCCAACTTTTTTCAATCATTTCACATTGCTCTTGATTAAGCTGCATACTCAAAACAGATTGATTACCTGTGTATACCCAAGAACTGCCATTAAATCCCCAAAGACTTACTACTAATACAAATGTTTTAATCATTGCATTTATCTTAATATAAAGATCCAAGTGAAGCTATGAAAATATTGGGAGGAAAAAACATAACTTCACTCAGAATTCTAAAAGGGTGGTTCTCCCTTAAACTCTATAACTGGTTTACTCATTATAAATTTTGTAGTTTTTAAAGCATTCTGGGTCAAGGGGTGGGCCATAATAGATTGACAAGGAATCTTCAGTGCCCTCTGTCCGGTCTGGCGG
>MDTG01088310.1_pt1 | contig 10206 bp, 8 predicted proteins | sample 811421 | NCBI WGS metagenome assembly MDTG01 (sample SAMN05326645, study PRJNA326480) | marine metagenome | isolation source: seawater | place: Pacific Ocean: South East | collected 2011 | reverse complement strand
TTTTCTTAATGATATTGGTCTCAATTTTAGAGTTAATAGGGATTTCTCTTGTAATTCCTTTTGTAACAGTGATGATTGAACCAAATTTACCAAACAACTTCTTTTTCTCTTTTTTTAATTTCTTTTTCGAAAAGTTCGATAACAAATCATACTCAACATTAATAATTATTTTAATTCTACTCTTTTTTTTCTTAAAAAATCTTTTCATAATTTTTGTAGTAATGAAACAAACAAGGTATTCCATGAATTTAATTACATTGATTAGAAATAATTTTTTTGAAAGGTATTTGAATGAGAATTATGTTGAATTTATTAAAAAAGAGCAATCTGAACTCATATCAAACATTATGAATGTTAGTGCTAATTTCGGATCAACATTTATAAACAATTTACTCATTTTTATTTCTGAATTACTAATAATTATTGGTTTAATTTGTTTACTTTTATTTTTTAATTTTCAATTAACAATTGGCTTGCTAATAATTTTTCTTTTAATAATCTTTTTTTATTTAAAATATATTTCTCCAAAATTGAAAAAAGCTGGTAGCCAAAGGTTACAAAGTGATCAAAATGTTATAAATTACTCAAAACTAAGTTTTCAAAATTTTAAAGAATTAAAAATTTTTGATAAAGAAAAATATTTTTTTAAAATTTTTAGTGATAACGCAAAAATTTCAGAGGACAGCAATTACTTCTATAATATTTCCGCACAATATCCGAGATTAGGCATGGAAATTTTTGCTGTACTAGCAATTACAATTTTAACAATATCTATGAATTTTATTGGTTTTGGAAATAATGAAATAATTACAACTCTAGCATTTTTCGGAGCCGCAATTTTTAGAATTTTACCATCAGCTAATAAATTGATGTTTTCTTTTCAGGGTGTCAGGTTTTCTAAAAATACTTTGGATACAATCAGACGTGAAATTAATAAAAAAAATATAACTTTACCGAACAATAAAAACAACGTTTCTACAATTAAATTTAATACCAATTTAAATGTAACGGATATTAGTTTTGGATATAATGAAAACAATCCAATTATTAAAAATTTTAGTTTTAAAGTTAACAAAGGTGAATTCATAGGAATTAAAGGTGAAAGTGGGAGTGGAAAAAGTACTTTAATAGATATTTTAATTGGTTTAATTAAACCTACGGATGGAAAAATATTAGTAGATGGAAAAAATATTTATGACTATTTAAAAAGTTGGCAGTCGAAATGTAGTTATGTTTCTCAGAATATTTTTTTAATTAATGATAGTATTGCTTCAAATGTTGCGTTTGGTGAAGATAAAAAAGATATAAATTACAACAAAGTAATAGATTCTTTAAAAAAAGCTGAACTTTTAGATTTTGTAAATCAACTTAAAGATAAGGAAAATACAATGATAGGTGAAAATGGTTTAGCTATTTCTGGAGGTCAAAGACAAAGATTAGCTATTGCAAGAGCATTGTATAGATCACCTGAAATAATATTTTTTGATGAAGCTACAAGCGCGCTAGACAAAAAAACAGAAAAGAATTTAATGAATTCTATAAATAATCTTAAAGGAAAAGTTACAATAATTTTTGTTTCTCATGATCTCAATATTTTTGAGAACTGTGATAAAATAATTGAATTATAAAAAATGAATAATTTCTTTTTTAGTATAAATAATTCAATCAAATTTAAATATTTTTTTTGTGTATAAATATAAATATACAGCTAAAAATTTTGCTTTCCTAATCTCATCTGTTGGAGAGAAAACTCTGCAAACATGTTTAAATTCTATTTTAAAACAAAGCCTTAATCCTGGTCAAATTATTCTTTCAATTCCTGAAAATACTAAATTAAAACGTTTATCAAAAAGAATAATTGTAATTAAATCTAAATTTAGAAATCAAGTGCATCAAAGATGCTTAGCAAAAAAAATTATAAATCAAAATGTTAAAATTTTAGTTCAAATTGATAGTAATTATTCATTAGAAAAAGATACCTTAAAAAAATTAATTTATTTGTGGTCTAACCAAGAAAAAAATGTTGCTGGTATAGGGATGATCCCATCAAATTATATTTTACCGAAAATAAACATCTTACAAAAATTATTTATTTCAGATTCCTCAAAGCCAGGTAAAATATTAAAAAGCGGCTATGTGAGTGCTTGGGATATCACGACAAAAACAAAAGAAGTAGAGTGGTTAAATGGTGGAAGTGTTTCATGGAAACTAAAATATTGTAAAGATATTTTTACAAGAAGATATCCAAAAATAGGATGGTCAGTAGCAGAAGATTTAATTTATAGTTATAAAAAGGGTAAAAAATATAAATTGTTAATTTCAAATAAACCAAAAATAAAATTTATTAATAAACAAAAAAAAATAGATTTATTTTCAGACTTTAAAAAAGGATATTTTCACTCAAAAATAATCAAAAACTTGGTCTATAAGAATAAAGATTTTTCTATTTTTCAATTCTATTATGCTAGTCTTGCTACTTCTTTATTAGGGATTGTATTTGCTTTATTTACATTTAATCTTAATAAATTATCTCGATATTTTGGAAGATTGATTGGAACCTTAGTAAAAACTTACAATTACAGAATAACATAATGATTTAATATTTGAGACGAATAATTTTTTTATATAATAAAATGTATTATCAATTATAAAATTATAAACAGTAAAAATTTAAAATTATGAAAATTAAAAAAGCACTAATTACTGGAATTACTGGACAGGATGGTTCATATCTTGCAGAATTTCTTTTAAATAAAAATTACATTGTTCATGGTATTAAAAGAAGAAGTTCTAGCATAAATACTAAGAGAGTAGATCATATTTTTGAAGAAATTCACAAAAAAAATAAAAAGTTTATTTTACATCATGGTGATATGAATGACTATGTCTCCTTATTTAAAATTATAAAAGATGTAAAACCTGATGAGATTTATAATCTTGCGGCCCAAAGTCATGTTGCAGTAAGCTTTGAGTTACCTGAGTATACTGCGAATGCTGATGCCCTAGGAGTACTAAGAATATTAGAAGCCATAAAAAATTCTGGTTTTAAAAATAAAATTAAATTTTATCAAGCCTCTACGTCCGAACTTTATGGGAATCATCCAAAAATTTTTTTTCAGGATGAAAAAACCCCTTTTAATCCAGTTAGTCCTTATGGAGTAGCTAAATTGTATGCATATTGGATAACAAAGAATTACAGGAACTCATATAACATACATGCATCTAATGGAATCTTATTTAATCATGAGTCTCCAAGAAGAGGAGAAACTTTTGTAACAAGAAAAATTACAATTGGGTTATCAAAAATTAAAAAAGGTGTTTTAGATACATTATATCTAGGGAATTTAGATGCAAAAAGAGACTGGGGACATGCTAAAGATTATGTTGAGGCTATGTGGAGAATTCTACAGCAAGACAGGCCTGATGATTATGTGGTATCTACTGGTAAATCTTACTCAATTAGAAAATTTGTTGAAGAAGCCGCTAAAATACTTGGTTTTAAAATACTTTGGAAAAAAAAGGGTTTGAATGAGGTAGGTATCGATAAGTATACCAAAAAAACAATTATTAGAGTAAGTAATAAATACTTTAGACCTACTGAATTGAATTATCTTAAAGGCAATTATTCTAAAATTAGAAAAAAAATTGGATGGAAGCCAAAAATCACATTTAAACAATTAGTTAAAGAAATGGTTAATGAGGATTTCAAAAAAATTAAATAAAGTTCGTAAAAATATATTAATTACTGGCTCAAGGGGCATGCTTGGTCAGGACCTAGTAAAAAAAATAAATTATAAAATTTTTACACCTAGTAGAAAAAATTTAAATTTATTTAACTTGAATAAAATTAAACAATATTTAAAAAAAAATAAAATAAATTTTGTCATACATTGTGCTGCTAAAGTTGGGGGTATTCAAGATAATGTTAATAATCAACTAGAATATTTAATTGATAATTTAAATATAAACAAAAATATAATAATGGCATCATATGAGTGTGATGTAAAAAATTTTATTAATATAAGTAGTTCTTGTATATATCCAAGAAATTTTAAGAAAAAATTAAGTGAAGAATTAATTTTAAAAGGTGATTTTGAACCAACAAATGAAGGTTATGCAGTTTCAAAATTTTTATCAATGGAAATGTGTAAATTTGTTTCTGAAAAAAAAGGTTTTAATTACAAAACTTTAATTCCATGCAATTTATACGGTCCAAATGATAACTATGATTTAGAAAAATCACATCTTTTAGCAGCTATAATAAAAAAATTATGTGATGCTAGAAAAAGAAAGGATCAAAATATAGAAATATGGGGGAACGGAAAGGCAAGACGTGAATTTATGTATGTTTCGGATTTATCTGATGCAATATTATTTTCAATAAAAAATTTTGATAAAATTCCAAACATATTAAATATTGGCACAGGAGTTGATTATACTGTAGAGCAACATTATAAAATAGCATCTAAAATAATTTATCCTTCTGCAAAATTCTACTTTAATAAAAAAAAACCATCCGGTATGCAAAGGAAATTACTGGACATAACCAAAGCAAAAAAATTGGGATGGAAAGCAAAAGTAAAACTTGAACTAGGAATAAAAAAAACTTTCAAAGCTTATTTAAGTAAATATGAAAATTAATCATAAATTATCAGCAGATACTTGGGATAGAAAAGAAATTCTTGCAATAAACAAGGTTCTCAAAAGTAAATTAATGACACAAGGAAAAAATGTAAAAAAATTTGAGAAAAATTTCTCAAAATATTTAGGCACAAAATACTCTGTAATGGTAAACTCAGGCTCTTCTGCAAATTTATTAATGATTGCTGCACTTTTTTATACTAAAGATAAAAAAATAAAATTAAAAAGGGGAGATGAAGTGATTGTACCTGCCCTTGGATGGAGTACTTCATATTTTCCACTTCAACAATATGGACTAAAACTTAAATTTATTGATGTAGACTTAAACACATTAAACTTTGATTTAGGTCAGTTATCAAAAGCAATATCAAAAAAAACAAAACTGATTTTAGCTATAAATATATGTGGAAATTCAAACGAATTTAGCAACATTTTAAAAATTATAAAAAAGAAAAATATAATTTTATTAGAAGATAATTGTGAGTCATTAGGCGCTGAATATAAACAAAGAAAAACTGGAACTTTTGGTCTTATGTCATCTTCAAGTTTTTATTATTCTCATCATATATCCACTATAGAAGGTGGAATGATTTCAACAGATCAAAGAGAGTTGTATCAAATATTATTGAGTTTAAGATCTCATGGCTGGATCAGAGATTTACCCCCAAAAAACAAAATTGAAAACAAATCTAAAAATGACTTTAACGATTCATTTAATTTCTTATTGCCTGGATATAACTTAAGATCAACCGATATAAATGCTGCTGCAGGCATAGAACAACTAAAGAAATTACCACGCTTAATAAAACAAAGAAGAAAAAATGCTTCCTTTTATCAAAAAGTTTTTGGGGACAGTAAATTTATTTTACAAAAAGAAATAGGTTATAGTAGTAGCTTTTGGTTAACATTTATAATTAAAAAGAATTTTAAAATAAATAGAAATTATTTAATAAAAAAATTAAAAAATGCAGGTGTAGAATGTAGACCAATAGTTTCGGGTAATTTTGTTAAAAATAAAGTTTGCAAGTATTTAAATTTTAAAGTTTTTGGTAAATTGAAAAATGCTGATTATATTTCTAAAAATGGATTTGCTATAGGTAATAGTCATATAGATCTTTCTCAAAATTTGAAAAAAATTAGGTTGTTTTTTGATAATATTGAATATTAGACAATTTTTATGTCGAAATTTTATTTAAGTATAATTATTCCAACTTACAAACGAAATGAAAAATTAAAAAAAATAATTAATAAACTTATAAGTACGTCTCCTTTGAATTTTAAAATTCAAATAATAATCATAAATAATATAAAAAAAAAATTAAATTTTAATTTTACCAAAAATAAAAATATTAAAATTCAATACCTTTATGTAAAAATAAATAGCAATGCAATTAAAAGAAATAAAGGTATTAATTTTGCTAGTGGAAAAAATTTAATTTTAATTGATGATGATTGTTTGCCTGAAAAAAATTTTATATCAGATTACATAAAACTTTTTAAAAAATTAAAAAATAATGAAATTTTGTGTGGCACTGTAAAATATTTGAAACATAAAATTAAAAATGAAAATTTTATAAGATATAGACAATCAAGACATTTTATAACCTACAATAATAATTTAAATAGAAAAATTAATTTAAAAGCCTCAAAAGTTGTTACAATGAATATGGGCATGAAAAATTCTAGCTTACTTAAAAAGACAAATTATTTTAATACAAAATTTGGTGGTTATGGTTTTGAAGATTATGAATTTGGTTTTAGATTAATCAAACAAGGATTTAAATTTATACCTTCAAAACCTACAATCTTTCACTTAGATGAAAGAAATTATCAAAGTTATTTAAATAAAATATATTTCTTAAGCAGGCATTCTGTAAAGAGTCTAAAGAAAATTAATTACGATTCATGGAAGAATACAATTTATTTTAAAATTGAAAATAACTTTTTAGTAAATATTGTTTCGAAATTAAAGTTATTTAATGTTCTAATTGAAATTTTAGAAAAATTTATTGTATTTATTGAAAAAAATATTTTTTTATATTTACCAAATTTATATAGATTTGGAATTTTTTTGTCATACTGTAGAGGATATTATGATAGGAAGAGATTAAAAAAACATAAAAAATATGACTGGTATAAATAAAATAAGTTTTAAGGATAAAAATATACTAATTGTTGGCGGTACCGGTTCCTTTGGAAATCAATTTTTAAAAAAAATTATTAAAAATAAAATTAAATTTAATCAAATAAATATTTTAAGTCGTGATGAAAAAAAACAGTATGACATGAGAGAAAAATATAGTTCTTCAAATATTAAGTTTCATATTGGTGATATAAGAGACACAGAATCTACTGATAATATTACAAAAGGAATAGATTATATATTTCACGCAGCTGCTTTAAAGCAGGTCCCATCTTGTGAATTTTATCCAATGGAAGCAGTCAAGACAAATGTTTTGGGAACTAACAATATAATTAATTCAGCAATAAAAAATAATGTTAAAAAAGTAATTTGCCTAAGTACTGATAAGGCAGTCTATCCAATAAATACGATGGGTATTTCAAAAGCTTTGATGGAAAAAGTTGCTTTATCAAAATCACTATTGAAACAAAATTCAACTATAGTTTGTGTTACTAGATATGGAAATGTAATTGGGTCAAGAGGATCTGTTATTCCTTTAATAATGAATCAAATAAAAAATAATATGCCAATTACAATAACCGATCATTTAATGACACGATTCATGATGACGCTCGATGATGCTTTGGATTTAGTTTTTTATGCATTTAATAATGGAAAGAATGGTCAATTATTTGTTAAGAAATCACCTTCTACTGATATAATTACTTTAGTTAAAGCTATATTGAAAATTTATAGAAAATCAAAATATCCTATCAAAAAAATAGGAATTAGACATGGTGAAAAAATGCATGAGAGTCTTTTAAGCTCCGAAGAAAGAAGAATGAGTAATGAAAATAAAAACTTTTTTGTTGTTAATCCAGATCTTAGAGATTTAAATTATAGTAAATATTTTAAAGAGGGTAATAAATATAATAATAATTTTGAGAATTATAGCTCCAATCAAAAAAAATTACTTAATATTGATCAGACAATTGATTTATTAAAAAAATCGAAAGTTATAATTTAATTTTTAAATGAATATACTTGTAACTGGTTCTGAAGGATTTATAGCAAAAAACTTAATAATAGAATTAAAAAAATTAAAATATAATATTATTAAATTTGATAAAAAAAACAGTTTAAAAGAGCTAGAAAATAAAATTTTAAAATCTGATATTATATTTCATTTAGCTGGGGAAAATAGATCTGACAATTACAAAGATTTTAAAAAAAACAATACAGATTTATCAAAATTTATAGCAGATTTTATAATATTAAAAAAATTAAAAAAAAAAATTATTTTTTCATCATCAATTCAAGTTATTGAAAATAAAAAAAATATTTATGCTAAGACTAAATTGCTATCTGAAAAAGAATTAAAAAAATGTGGAAAAAAAACAAATTCAATTATTTCAATTTACAGAATCCCAAATGTTTTTGGCAAGTGGTCAAAAGAAAATTATAATTCTGTATTTGCTACTTTTGCACATAATATCTCTAGATCGAAAAAAATTAAAATTTTTAATTCAAAAAATAAATTAAAATTAATTTATATAGATGATCTAGTTGATATTTTTTTGAAAGAATGCAAGTTGAACAAAGTCAATATAACCAAAAGTATTAAAGATTATGTTTCAATAACTCCAAAAAAATTAGCTAAAATAATGAAATATTTTCATATTAATAGGAATTGGTTTGGAATAAAAGACATAGACCCTATTGTGTTAAAAAAATTTTATAGTTCTTTTTTGACTTATGTTCCACCCAATAAATATGTTTATAGGCTTAGAAAAAAAGAAGATCATAGAGGATATTTTACAGAATTTTTAAAAATGGGAAACAGTGGTCAGATATCATATTTCACAATAAAAAAAGGAAAAGAAAGAGGTATGCACTATCATAATACAAAAATTGAGAAATTTTTAATTTTAAAAGGTAGAGCAAAATTTCAATTTAAAAATTTAATTAATGATAAAATAAAGACTTACACCTTGGGTGAAAATGAGCATAAAGTCATCGAAACAATACCAGGTTGGCTTCATACGATAAAAAATATTGGAATGGAAACTGTGTTCGGTATAATTTGGGCCAATGAAGAGTTTAAAATAAATAAATCAGATACTTATTATATGTATGAATAAATTTAAAGTTTTAACTGTTGTAGGAACAAGACCTGAGATAATAAGACTGTCAAGATGCCTTAGTTTGTTTGATAGTATGTTCAATCACATATTAGTTCATACAAATCAAAACTATGATTATGAACTTAGTAAAATTTTTTTTAAAGATTTAGAATTAAGAAAACCGAAGTACATTTTATCACATAAAAAAAAAGGTACTTTTGATATTTTATCAAAGAACTTGATTGAGATTCAAAAAATTATTTTGAAAGAAAAACCAGATGGTTTTGTTGTATTGGGAGACACAAATAGTGCGCTAACAGCTTATGTAGCTAAGAGAAATAAAATTCCTATATTTCATATAGAAGCTGGTAATAGATGTTTTGATCAAAATGTCCCTGAGGAGGTGAATAGAAAAATTGTTGATCATATTTCAGATCTAAATATTGTTTATAGTAATTTTGCTAGACAAAATTTAATTGATGAGGGTATTTCAAATAATTCAATAATTAAATTAGGCAGTCCTTTATTTGAAGTTTTAAACTTTTATAAAAAAAAATTTTCCAAAAGCAAAGTATTAAAAAAATACAATTTACATGATAAAAAATTTTATATAGTAAGCTTTCATAGAGAAGAAAATCTTCTTGATCATTTTAAAGTAAATGAATTTATTAAGATAATAAATTATATATCTAAGGTTGAAAAAAACCCTATATTAGTTTCAGCTCATCCAAGGTTAAGAAAAGTATTAAAAAAAAATATTTTTAAAAATAAATTAAACAATAATATAAAAATTATGAAGCCCTTTAGTTTTAGTGAATATATAATTTTACAAATGTCATCTAAACTGGTTATTTCTGATAGTGGAAGTATACCTGAGGAAGCATCAATACTAAATTTAAAATCAATCATACTTAGAGATACATTTGAGAGGCAAGAGATCTTCAATAAAACATCATCAATAATTTCAAACCTAAACTTAGAAAATTTTAAGAAGGTTTTTAGTATAGAGTGTAATAATTTTAATTTTGATAAAAGAATTAATGAATATGAAAATCCTGACTTTTCAAAAAATCTTTGTAGAATAATTTCATCAAAAATTTCTCATATAAATAATTACGTTTGGAATAAGAAATTTTAGAGATGAAAATTTTAATTGTAAGCCAATACTTTTGGCCTGAGAATTTTAGAATAAATGAAATTTCAAAATATCTTTCGAAAAAAGGTTATAAAGTTGACATTTATACAACATACCCAAATTATCCTTTCAAAGGAGTTTTTAGTGATATTAATTATGATGATAAAAAATTTGATAAAAACGTA
>MDTG01430025.1_pt1 | contig 10207 bp, 7 predicted proteins | sample 811421 | NCBI WGS metagenome assembly MDTG01 (sample SAMN05326645, study PRJNA326480) | marine metagenome | isolation source: seawater | place: Pacific Ocean: South East | collected 2011 | reverse complement strand
GATTTCCATGGCTGTTACGATCTGGTCAATGATCAGCTTCTGTTCATGGAAAAAGGCGGCAATGTCGTCAAGGAAGCCATTCCGATCAAGGGGCTTGATGATCCGAAGCTTGATGAACTGATCCCGGATTATCTTCTGGAGAAATTGCGCGAAGAAGTCGAAATGGTGCGCGAAATCTGCCCGCCATTTGATTTGCAAAGCTACCGCGAGGGGCATCTGACGCCGGTTTTCTTTGGCTCGGCGGTCAATAACTTTGGTGTGCGTGAATTGCTGCGCGGACTTGGCGATATCGCACCGACCCCGCGCCCGCAGGAAGCGGCAACGCGGCTTGTTGAGGCCAACGAGACAAAGGTTTCGGGCTTTGTGTTCAAGGTGCAGGCCAATATCGACCCGAACCATCGTGACCGCATTGCGTTCATTCGCCTGTGTTCCGGCCATTTCAAACGCGGCATGAAATTGAAGCACGTGCGCGCGGGCAAACAGATGGCGGTGCATAACCCGATGCTGTTCTTTGCCAATGAACGCGACATTGCCGAAGAAGCATGGCCGGGCGATATCATCGGTATTCCGAACCATGGCACATTGCGCATTGGCGACACCTTGACCGAGGGCGAGGACCTTCGTTTCCGGGGTGTTCCGGCCTTTGCCCCGGAATTGCTGCAGAAGGTGCGCCTTGATGATCCGCTCAAGGGCAAACATCTTCAGCGCGCGCTGGAGCAGCTTGCCGAAGAAGGCGCATCACAGGTGTTCAAACCGATGATGGGGGCGGACTGGATCGTTGGTGTGGTCGGGCAGCTTCAGTTCGAGGTTCTCAAAGAACGCATTTCTGCCGAATACGGCATCAAGGTGCATTTCGAACCGACACCGGCCTATGCCGCGCGCTGGGTGATTGGCAGCGATCCGCTGGAAATCAAGAAATTCCGCGATGCCAACCAGTCAGCCCTGTTCGAGGATCATGACGAAACGCTGGTCTTTATCGCGCGCAATGCCTGGCATCTTGAAACCACGCAACGCGATTGGCCGAACCTTAAATTCGAAGCGACGCGTGAACAGAATATGATTGCGGCGTAATAATCGTCGGCTCAGATAATTCGTCAAACAGGAAGAGGCGTCCATATGGGCGCCTCTTCCTGTTTGTAGGGGGTGTTAGAAAACTGGGGCTATTGCCTTTCAATGCGCGTTGCAGTAGAACTTTAATAGGCAATCTGCCTGCCGAGGTCATCGAGCCTCGTCAACATGGTCCATCGCGGCCTATGGAGTTATTTGAAATGGCAATCAGACCATATCGGTTTGAGGTGTCCGAGGCGCGTAGCGTCAAACACCCAACTTTTCCCAATGTAACTAAGCACACGTTTTTGGTGCCAGCGCGATTGTTCCCTAAGGGCGTCCCATCAGGGGCAAACCTCCGAGAACCAGTTGGCATGAACCGTCAGGTTTACAAAGATGTGAAAGCAAGTCTCGAAGGCAAAGAAGCATTGCCTGGTAGTTTTGACTTGTTGAACTTAGGCATTACTATCATAGCCGAAGACATCGAGGTTATAGACAAACGTGTGTTTAACGTATCCATCGATGACGACTACGGTATTGTGAATGGTGGCCATACTACGGCATTGATCTATGAATGCCAGGAAGATGACTCCATAGCTGAAGGTCAGCACGTAGAGGTTAAGATTATTACTGGCCTCGATGGTGTTGATAGCCATAACCTTCGAGTTGACATTGCAAGGGGTCAGAATACCGGCATTTCTGTTCAACCACGATCTATCTTCGAGTTGGATGGAGCTTTCGAAAGCATCAAAAAAATCATCCAAAAAGAAGATTGGGCGGAAGATGTCGGCTTTAAAGAGTCTGACAAAAAGGACATTGATATTCGTGAGCTGGTATCTGTTCTTGAACTGATGAATGTTACTGATTTCCCGATTAGGGACACAAAGCATCCTATCGCTGCCTACGAAAAATGGTCAGCGCCGCTTAAGAAGTTCGGTGAGGACTTCGAGAAGCATCGGAACAAGCCTCACGAACGCACATATGCAGCTTTTGAGCCCTTACTGCTCGATACACTTAAGCTCTATGATCACATCCGCAGAGATTTCCTCAGGGTTTATAACGATACGATCGGCGGGCGCGCTGGAAACCTCAGGATAGTGGAGAAGGCTCCACCCAGCAGAGGACGCTTCCAGTTCAGATACGCCAAGCTTGACGATCATGATCAGCGCCTTACGAAGGGGGCCGCGTATCCGATTTTAGGTGCGTTCCGCAATTTTGTCGTGATGAATGAACAGAGCGGTTTAGCGGAGTGGCAAGGTGGTTTCGACAACGTTCTAGCTTCTTGGAAAGCGTTAGCACCCGAACTGGTGCAGGAAACCAAACAGGCCATTCGAGATATCGGAAATGCTCCTGATTCACTTGGTAAGAACCGAAATCATTGGGCTAATCTCTTCAAGACGGTCAAGCTTTATGTAATGCAGCAACAGCTGGACTCTTATGGTTCAGGTGGGCGGCATGAGTAATGAACCCGACAAAATTCTGATCCGAATCGGGCAGAGCTTCGAAGCGAATGCTAGTGGCAAGTTTGCGGTTATTGCGGTTTGTATAATCGTGATTGGTTTATTCGCTATCGGGCACGCATTCTTGTAATTGCTTGACATTGGTAGACAATCAGAAAAGCCGCCTTCATCTGAAGGCGGCTTTTCTTTGCGGGTCTGTGGCTTGTGTCTAGTTGCTGATAAAATACCGGCCGACACCGACCAGAACCATGCCCACCGCCATCGCGGCAAACAGGTTGCGCGCAAGTGCCATGGTGATGACCGTGGCGGCGGCACCGGCGATGCCGATTGCTCCCGCCGACAGGGCACTTGGCACCCAGACGGAAATCAGAACTGCGCCAGGAAGGCGTTCAAGCACATGCGCCCAGCGGCCCTGTCGCGGCAGGCGGTCGGCCATCAGAAGGCCGCCAAGGCGCATGCCATAGGTGACAATCGCCATGCCAAGAATGGTCAGGACCGAGGCGGTGCTGAAAGTGGTCAGATCGGGGAAACTCATCATTTGCCGGCCTCCGTCGAATAGGTGCCTTCGGGGGCGCCAAAGGTATCTGCTGCTATTTCAGGTTCGGGTGCGGTGTCGTCCATGTCTTCGCGCCATGTCAGGGCGGCAACCACAACCCCGGCCCCGGCCCCGGCAAGGATCGACCATGTGCCGGGCAAGGTGTAATGCCCGATCAAAGATCCGATAGCGGCGGCCAGCCACGGCAGAAGATCAACCCGACCCTTCCACATGCCGACCGTGAGCGCGGCAAAGACGGCGGTAAAGGCGAAATCAAGCGCGTAGACATTCGGGTCGGGTATGCCCCCGCCCAGCAGATATCCGATGGTGTTGCCCGTCGCCCAGACAATGCCAAGGAATATCCCGCCACCGAGGAGGAAGCCCGGATTGGCAAGGTTTTCCTGCGTCATGGTGACGGCCCAGTTTTCATCGGCCACCATATGCATGCCGCAGATTTTGACCCAGAGCGGACGGCCACGAAACACCGGGCGCAGGGATGCGCCGATCAGGACATAGCGCAGATTGATCACCGCCGTTGCGACAATGATGGTGGCAGCAGGGATGGTTTCGCGCCACAGATCGACGGACACAAACTGTGCCGATCCGGCAAAGACCGTGAGGCTCATGAACAGAAGTTCACCCAGCGACAGGCCCCGCTGGGTGGCAAGCACGCCAAGCACCGCGCCAAAGATCATGGTGCTGGGCAACAGGGGCAGACAGGCGATGGCACCGCGTCTTATGGTGTCGGCATCGAAATGCCGGGTCGGGGCGGATTGGGGGCGAGACATCTTGTGCGTTTCCGTTTCAGTCTTTTCATATTGATCGCTGGTGGCGACGGGCGGCGACTGGTGGTGGGCGAGGAGCCTGCCCGTAATTTAAGGCAGTTCCAAACAGGAATATTGGACGATATTGCTATTTCGCAATCGTGGCTAGGTCGGTTCCCGGGTGAAGCAGGGCCTAGCGGGGTTTTTTGGCCGCCGGGGCAAGGCCTGCGATGAAGGCGCCGGGGCTGACTCCCCACATGGTTTTGAAATGCCGGTTCAGGTGGCTTTGATCGGCATAGCCGGTGGCAGCCGCGACATCGGCTATGCCAAAGCCGTCAAACAGCATGCGTTTTGCCCGGCGCAGGCGCATGTGATTGAAATAGGTATGCGGTGGCAATCCGGTGGCGTGACGGAAAACGCGCAGCAGGTGAAAGCGGCTTAGCCCGGTCAGGCTTGCCAGTTCATCGAGCGATATGTTGGCATCAAGATGGTCGGCCATATAGTCGATGACGGCGCGCACACGTTTGTCTTCGGAGCCCGGTTGATAGGAAAAGGGCGGTGCATCGGCATGGCGGAGCGCAAGCCGCGCGGTACTGTATAAAAGCTGGCTGTCGCGTTCGAGCTGGCCGGTCGTCTGGTGAAGATCGGGGCGGAACATGCGGTGCAGGGATTGCAGTTGCAGATGCAGTTCCGGATCATCGACCACATGATTGCCAAAAAACGGCAGGCCGGTGCTGTTGGGGGACAGTTCAGCCACCAGATCACCAAAGATTTCGGGCGCGATGAACATGATCTGATACTGGTAGCCGTCATCACAGGCCGGGCCGCCGTCATGGACCTGCATCGGGTTCATCATCAGCAACTGACCCCGCCGGGCGACATAGTTGGTGCCGCCGGTCATGAATTGTTCGGCCCCGTTCAGGATGGTGCCGAACGCATAATAATCATGGCTGTGTTTGGGAAAGGAAAAGCGTTTGTAGTCGGCTTCGAACAAATCAATACCGTCCGCCGCGCGCCAGTGGCGGGCGATTTCCCGATGGCGGTCGGATACCGGTGCGCGGCGCGCAGGATTATGTCGAACTGCATTGGCCATGGGGCAAGTATAATCACTCGGTTGCCGTTCGGCTTGCATATTCTTGCTGTTTAATCGGGTGGTTTTTCGGGGCTGCGTTCCTTGCCTGCGAATCGATAAACAGGTCACGGATTCTGCCGTTTTTGGCCTCTGACATACGCATAGGGCCGGCTTGTGCAATGGTATAAGGCGGGTTCGGTTGGCTTATTTTGCAACGCAGCAAATGTTCGAATGAACATTCGAACGTCCTCATCTGTGCGAATTCGAATAGACAAATGGGGATTTCATCTAACTGTTACAAAAACGACGCGAAAGCCGGGTTATTGATCGCGGAAATGTCCCACATTACGGATCATTGGAGATCCCATGTTTCTCGATCGTATTCGCATTGGCTATCGCATTTTTGCGGGCTTTCTTGTGCTTGTCGTCATGCTGCTAGGGTTAAGCGCCCTGTCATCCTGGTATCTGCTGGGCTTTGGCGGGCATGCCGATCGTATTGCAAAAAGCACCCAGCTTGTCGGGCTTGCAAACGAATATGCATTGAAGCTTGAACGACTGTCGAACCAGGTTCTTCTGTTTGCGCAGACGGTTGACCCGATGGATCGCGAAGGTATTTCGACCATCCGCGAAAGTGCCGAAGCCAGCGGTGCGGCGCTGATCAATCAGCTTCGTGCCGAGGGTGACAGCGAAAAGGCAGACGCGCTTGAGAGCCTTAATGCGGAATATATCGCAACGCTTGAGCCGCTTGTCCTGCGGGCGGAGAACCTGACGGCGGCGTCCGATACCATGCTTCTTGGAGCCCATCAGCTTGGCAAATCGGCGGGCGAACTGGTTGATTTCATCACCAAACGCGATCCGGCACTTGCCGAAAAATATGCCGACAAGCTTGGTTCGGCGAACCTCAGTGCCATCGTCAACAACCTGCAATATGCGATCCTGCGCACCCCGGAATCACTTGATGCGGCACGCACGGAAACCTCGACCCTGACCGACCTTCAGGAAGAAATCAAAAATTCAGTCGATGGGTTGAAACGCGCGGATAAGAAGCTGTTTTCCTATGCGGTGCGCGACAATGACCTGTTGAAGCAGGGGGCGAACCAGCTTGAAGGTTCCATCGGCGGTTTCCGTCAGTCGATGGATGATTTCAAGTCAGCCGTCCGCGAAGTGCAGGCGATTACCCAGAATATCCGCGAAGAAGCGGTGGCGGGCCAGAACATGCTAGTCGAGGCGGCACATAGTGAATCTGAAAACAAAGCGATCACCAATATGGTGGTGGCCGGGATCGGCGCCCTGATCGCGTTTGGTTTGGCGATTACGATTGCGCTTAGCATCCTGCGTCCGTTGCGCCGGGTGAATGGCGATATGACACGGTTAAGCGAAAACAACACCGATATCGATCTGGTCGATTTCAATCGCGGCGATGAATTTGGTGCGATGTCGCGCACGGTTGCGATCTTCCGCGAAAATGCGCTTAAGATCGAACAGATGGCCGAGGAACGCATTGCCCTTCAGCGTGAGGAAGAAGAAAAACGCCGCGCATCGCTGGGGGCGATGGCCGAGACCATCGAAGGCGAAACCGCAGGTCTTGTGCAATCCGTCACCCATCAGGTGACCCGGATGCGCGAAGCGGTGGGCGAGGTTGCCGCCGCCGCCGAACGTGTGACCGGCCAGACCGAAATGGCGACCAATGCGGCCGAACAAAGCCAGTCGCATGCCCATTCGATCAGTGAGGCGGCAACGCGGCTTTCCGATGCCATCGGGTCGATTGCCAACCGGGTTGACCGGCAGCGCGCCATTGCCCAGAACGCGGTGGGATCGACCCAGCAATCCGCCGAGGCGGTCGATGACCTTCGCGAAGTGGCTACCAGCATTGAGCAGATTGTCGATCTGATCCGCGGGATTGCAGGGCAGACCAACCTTCTGGCGCTTAACGCGACTATCGAGGCGGCACGCGCGGGCGAAGCGGGCAAAGGATTTGCCGTGGTCGCGGCCGAGGTCAAGAATCTTGCAGGCCAGACCGCGCAGGCAACCGAGCAGATCACAGCCCATGTCAGTGCGATGGGCAATGTGACGGATCGTTGTGTTCGGTCGATGGAAGATGTCGGTGTGACCGTGCGCGACATGATGTCGATTTCCGAAGAAGTGGCAGGTGATGTTGAACATCAGCGCCGCGAGACCGAGGAAATCAGCCTTGCGATTGCATCGGCCAGTGATGCGGCGCTTCATGTCAGCAATGCCATCCACGAGGTATCGCGCGATATCGAGGTGACGCGGAAACTGAGCATCGATCTGACACGTCGGGCGGACGAGGTTGATCGTAATGTGACCGAGCTTTCCGGGTCGCTTGACCGGGCGGTGGAATCCGCCGCGAGTGATGAAAGTCGTGCTGATGGGGATGATGGCGAGATGGACGAGGCGTCAAATCTTGTTGATTTCCCGGCGCAATATATTCGTGGGGCTGCCTGATCCGGCTTTTTCGCTGATTTTGGTCATTTAACCAGCCAAAAGCCTGTGCAGCATTGCACGGGCTTTTGTGCTTTTGGGGCTGTGCGGGTGATCCGGATCGGCCGATTGAACCTATTACCTGATGAGTACAAGTTGCGACATTTCTGATACAATTTTCCGGTCGCTGCCTTCGGGGAACTAACGTAAGGTCTATGATACTGACTTTAAGACATTTTCAGCGATGTCTTTGCATGATTCCAGAACACACGAGAACGGGCATTCGATGTCACGCACAGGTAGGCTAGTCGTATTTCTGTTGGTTATTGCCGCGGCCGGTGGCGGCTGGTTTGCCTATGACAAAGGGATGTTGCCTTTTGTCGGGGCAGGAAGCGTTGCCGGGGGCGACGGCGCGAGCCGCTCGGGCAACCCGGCCCTGCCGGTGATTGCCGAATATGCCAGCATCATGGAAGAAAAGACGGTTGTCGAGGCGGTCGGAACCGGTCGGTCGACACTGGGCGTTTCGATTTATCCGGCAGTTTCGGGCGAAGTCAGTGATGTTCTTTTTCATGCCGGTGAAACGGTTTCACGCGGGCAGGTTCTTTTGATCCTTGATTCCGATCGGGAACGGCTGGCGCGTGATCTGGCATCAGTGCAGGTCAAGGATGCAAGCCAGCTTCTGGACCGGTACGAGCAGGCAAGGCCGCTTGGCGCGGTATCGGCAAGCGAGGTGGATGCGGCACGCACCGCCCTTGCCGAGGCGCGCATAAGGCTGGATCAGGCCGAGGTTGACCTTGCGGACCGCACCATTCTGGCACCGTTCAATGGCACGGTTGGCATTCCGCAGGTGGAGCCGGGCGACCGTGTGGACAGTTCCACATTGATTGCGACACTTGATAATGTCGAAAGCGTTCTGGTCGATTTTGAAGTTTCCGAAACCCGGTTTGACAATGTGAAAATCGGGCAGTCGCTTCGGGTGGAAACCTGGAGCCTGCCGGGGGAGTGGTTTGAGGGGACGGTTGATTCCATCGCCAGCCGTATTGATCCCGAAAGCCGCACATTCAATGTGCGCGCGCGCATTCCCAACCCGACCGGACGACTTCTTTCGGGGATGTCCTTTGCTGTTTATGTCGATATCGAAGGCCTGACTTATCCGTCGGTTCCGGAAATTTCGGTTTTGTGGGGCGATGGTGGCACCTATGTCTGGCGGATCAAGGATGACAAGGTCGAACGGGTTCCGGTCCGTGTCGTAAAGCGGACACAGGGGCGCATCCTGCTTGACGGGCCGATTGCCAAGGGTGATCTGGTGGTGGTTGAGGGCGTACTGCGCCTGCGGCCGGGCCGAGATGTGGCGGCGACCATTCGCAGCGGCGATGAAACCGGTGTTGCCCAGCGCAACGGCACCGGCGAAGGGTCGTAACATGCAGGACGGGAATCAGAACGAAAACCAGAATGATCTGGCGTCACTCAGCATCCGTCGCCCTGTTCTTATTTCCGTGGTGTCGCTTTTGATCATTCTGGCGGGGCTTGCCGCCATGCTGGGTGTTGAAATCCGCGAGCTGCCCAACGTTGATCAGCCGACGGTCACGGTTTATGCAACCTATGACGGGGCCTCGCCCGAAACGGTTGATGCCGAGGTCACAAGCCTTCTTGAAGGGGCAGCGTCGCGCGTCAGTGGTGTCAAACGCATCAGTTCAAACAGCGAAGAAGGCACGTCGCGGGTTCGCGTCGAATTTTATCCCGACATTGAAATCAATGATGCGGCCAATGATATTCGCGAGGCGGTCAGCCGCGCATCAAGAACCCTTCCCGATGAGGTCGAGGATGTCCGCGTGGTCAAGGCCGATGCGGATGCCAGTGCGATCATGCGGCTTGCGGTGGTCAGCAATCGGCTGACTGAGGAAGAGCTTGCCAATATCGTGGATGACCAGATCAGCCCGGCGCTGCTTTCCGTGCCCGGTGTGGCCGAAATCACGATCAATGGCGAACGCGAAAAGGTTCTGCATGTCCGGGTCGATCCGTTGCGACTGGCCAGTTACGGCTTTTCGGTTCAGGACGTTGCCGATGTTCTGAGAACCGCCAAGTTCGACATTCCCGCCGGCAGTTTTGATTCCAGTGATCAGAAGCTTTTTGTCCGGGCGGATGCGTCGGTCTGGGAGGTCGAGGACGTCAAACAGATGTTCATCCGCAATCAGGTGCGGCTGGGCGATGTGGCGGATGTCTATTACGGGCCCGATGATGCGACGTCCTATGTGCGCCTTGATGGCCGGACCGTGATCGGGCTTGGCGTTGTCAGGCAGGCGCAGTCAAACACGATTGCGATATCGGATGGCATTCGCGAGGTGGCCGAACGGCTGAACAGTCAGTACGACGATATCGACGTTTTCGTGAACTCGGACGATGCGGTGTTTATCGAAGGCGCGCTTTGGGAGGTTCTGAACAGTCTGGCGCTGGCGATCATTATCGTGATCGGGGTTCTGTATCTTTTCCTGCGGTCCTTTACCGCGACGCTGATCCCGACGGTGACCATTCCGATCGCGCTTGTCGGGACGGTGGCCGCGATCTGGATGATGGGCTTTTCGATCAATATCCTGACGTTGCTGGCGCTTGTTCTGGCGACGGGGATGATTGTTGATGATGCGATTGTGGTGCTGGAAAACATCCAGCGACGCCGTCATCAGGGATTGGGATCGATGGCGGCCGCGGTTCTGGGAACGCGGCAGGTGTTTTTTGCGGTGATTGCCACCACACTGACGCTGGTATCGGTGTTTGTGCCGATTTCGTTTTTGCCAAGCACGGCGGGGCGTTTGTTCCGTGAATTTGGTTTCGTGCTGGCATTTTCGGTTGCGGTGTCGTCGTTTGTGGCACTTTCGCTGTGTCCGATGCT
>MDTG01174947.1_pt1 | contig 10207 bp, 12 predicted proteins | sample 811421 | NCBI WGS metagenome assembly MDTG01 (sample SAMN05326645, study PRJNA326480) | marine metagenome | isolation source: seawater | place: Pacific Ocean: South East | collected 2011 | reverse complement strand
TGCACTTTTGCAAGCATATATATTTACAATTTTATCAGCATTATATTTTGGTTTTGCTGTTGAAGAACATGACCACTAGGTTATATAAAATGAATGTTTAATTAAATTATTATAAATTATGGAAATCCCAGCAATAGTAGGAGGAGGTTTAATAGTTATAGGAGTAGGAATTGGAATTGGAGGTATCGGCAGAGGAGCTATGGAAGCTATAGGAAGACAACCAGATGCTTATGGAAAAATTCAAACTGCAATGCTAATTGGAGCTGCTTTGGTTGAAGGAATAGGTTTTGCAGCAATGTTTGTATTGTAGTCAATTTTTAGAACTTTTAAAAATGAAGAATTAAATGGAAAAATTAATTAATGAATTTTCTTTTGGCCTTTTCTTTTGGCAACTTTTAATTTTTGTTGGTCTTATATTAATTCTTAAAAAGTTTGCCTGGAAACCTATTTTAGATACTCTCAATGAAAGAGAAAATTCAATTAAAGAGTCTCTTGAATCTGCCCAAAAAGCCAAACAAGAATTTTCTAAAATTAAGTCTGATAATGAAAAGATACTAAACGAAGCTAAAAAGGAGAGAGATTCTATTATTTCAGACGCTAAGAAAAGTGGAAGAGAAATTGTTGAAGATGCAAAAAATTCAGCAAAGATTGAGTCAGAAAAGATAATTGAAAATGCAAGAGAATCAATAATAAAGGAAAAAGATTTAATATTTAAAGATTTAAAATCTCAAGTAGTTGACTTGTCAGTTGAAATTGCGTCAAAAATCCTTAAAAAAGAATTAAGCGAAAAGAAAAAACAGGATGATTATGCTCAAAAATTAATCGATGAAATTGAAATAAAATGATCAAACAAGTTGCAGCTACCCGATACGCCAAAGCTTACTTCTTACATTGTGATAAGACCAGCACTTTAAAGGAAATTGATATTGAGTGCGAAAGAATATTAAAAATTATATCAAGTAATCCTGATTTACAAAGGACTTTGAATAATAGAATCTTGGCAAATCAAAAGAAAAAAAGGATTTTATTAAACTCATTTGGTAATATTAGTGAAAATCTGAGTAGCCTTATTGAAATTTTAGTGAGAAAAAATAGATTATATATTTTTAATGATGTTTTATTACAATTTATAGAGTTATATAAAATCAATAGTGGAGTCGAGACATGTTACTTACTGTCTGCAGAAAAAATATCTAATCAAGTTCAAGAAAAATTAAAGCCTTTGATTAAAAGAATGACAAAAAATAAAATCAAGATTGAAAATATTATTGATAAGAGTCTAATAGGAGGCTTTATAATTAAAATTGGAGACATGCAGTTTGATAATTCTATAAATTCGACTCTAAACAAATTAAAGACAACTCTTAAAAAAGAAAACACATTCATTTAATATTAAAATATGGCATCAATTAAACCATCGGAAATTTCATCAATTATTAAACAAGAACTGTCTAACACAAATCTCTCTGGAGCTTTAGAAGAAACAGGCACTGTTTTAGAAGTAGGAGACGGTATAGCTCGAGTTTATGGCCTCTCAAATGCTCAGTACGGAGAGCTTGTAATTTTTGACTCTGGTCTTGAAGGGATGGTCCTAAATTTGGAAGAAGACAATGCCGGGGTCGTTTTGTTTGGTTCTTCTGAACAAATCAAAGAAGGAGATAGATTAAAAAGAACAAAAAAAATTGCTTCAATTAAAGTTGGGGAAGGAATTATTGGAAGAGTTGTTGACACCTTGGGAAATCCAATAGATGGTAAAGGGGTCATCAAAGGAGATTTAATTGAAATGCCCCTGGAAAGAAAGGCACCTGGTGTAATATATAGGCAACCGGTTAGTGAGCCACTGCAGACTGGCATAAAAGCTATCGATGCAATGATTCCGGTTGGGAGGGGACAAAGAGAACTTGTTATTGGTGACAGGCAAACAGGTAAAACTACCGTTTGTATAGACACAATACTTAATCAAAAAGAATTTTATGATGCAGGATCTCCCGTTTATTGTATTTATGTAGCCATTGGTCAAAAGGCCTCTACTGTTGCAGCGATATCAAAAGTTCTTGAAGACAAGGGAGCTTTAGCATACACGACAATTGTTGCAGCAAATGCTTCGGATCCCTCACCTATGCAAGTTTATGCTCCCATGGCTGGAGCTGCTATCGGGGAATTTTTTAGAGATACAGGCAGACCGGCTTTAATTATTTTTGATGATTTATCAAAACAAGCAGTCGCTTATAGAGAGGTCTCTCTTTTGCTAAGAAGGCCACCGGGCAGAGAAGCATTCCCGGGAGATGTATTCTATTTGCATTCAAGACTTCTGGAGAGAGCCGCAAAAATAATTGAGGATGATAAAATTGCTCAACAAATGAATGATCTTCCGAATAAGTTAAAACCCAAAGTTAAAGGAGGGGGGTCATTAACAGCCCTTCCAATAATTGAAACTCAAGCAGGAGATGTTTCAGCTTACATCCCAACAAATGTAATTTCAATTACTGACGGGCAAATTTTTTTAGAATCAGACCTTTTCAACTCTGGTGTTAGACCTGCTATAAATGTTGGTATATCTGTTTCTAGAGTTGGAGGATCAGCTCAAATTAAATCTATGAAAAAAATTGCAGGAACTTTAAAATTAGATCAAGCCCAATTCAGAGAGCTTGAGGCTTTTGCAAAATTCGGTTCTGATTTGGACTCAGCTACCCTCAGCGTTATTGAGAAAGGGAAAAGAAATGTTGAAATTTTAAAACAATCTCAAAATGATCCATATAAGGTAGAGGATCAAATAGCCATAATCTATGCTGGAACTAAAAACTTATTGAAGGAGGTGCCTGTCGATAGAGTTAAAGATTTTGAGGAAGCTTACATTAAAGAACTAAATAAAGCGAGCAAAAAAGTCTTAGAGTCACTTAAACAGGGCATTTTGAATGATAATATTTTTAAAACCCTTGAGGAAGTATGTTTAAAGATATCAAACCAGTTTAAATAAAATTTTGGCTAACTTAAAAGAAATAAGGAATAGGATTTCGTCAGTATCGTCTACGATGCAAATTACACAGGCAATGAAAATGGTATCTGCCGCAAAGTTAAAAAAAGCCCAATCAGCCATTCTTTCTATGCGTCCTTACTCAGAAAATTTATTTGAGATTATTACAGATATTTTAAAGTCAATGCCAGGCTTTTCGAGCCCATTGGTTGGGGAAAAGTCCTTTCCCAAGAGACTATTAATTTCAGTTACCTCAAATCGTGGCCTTTGCGGAGGTTTTAATTCGAATATAATTAAAGCAACTAAGAATTATTTATATGCGAACAAAGAAAGAGAAGTTGACATAGTGACTATTGGGAAAAAAGGTAATGATGTATTGTCCAAGAGTCATAGAGTAGTTGAAGATCATAGCAGTTTGTTTGAAAATCTAGACTATGAATCTACAAGTTTGATTGCCGAGAAATATATTTCAATTTTTGTTTCTGGAGGATATGATAAAATAGATTTAATCTATAATAGATTTAAAAATGCTGCGACTCAAATTGTCTCAACCGAGACTTTATTACCTTACAGAGTAAATAATTTCGAAAAAACTGAAACCTTTAATGACTACATATATGAACCAAACAAGTCCCAAATGCTTGAAGATATAATTCCCAAAGGAATTAAAATCATGTTGTATTCTGCATTAAGAGAATCCTTTGCAAGTGAACATGGCGCGAGGATGACAGCTATGCATAAAGCTACTGATAACGCAGCTGAACTTGCTGATCAATTAAAACTAAAATACAACAAAGCACGTCAAGCTTCAATTACTAATGAGATATTAGAAATTGTTGGGGGGGCAGAAGCACTCAAAACTTAACATCATTTAAAAATTTATCTTTTAAAAAAACACTACTGTTTTAGCAATTAAGTTCATATTTTTAAATAAAAAATGATAAACTTACCAGTTATAAACACGTCACCTTTCGAGCTACCAAACTTTGAGACCTTAAGCTCGTCCGGCTTAGATTTAAGGGCGAACATAAAAAGTTCCGTGTATTTGAAGCCTTTTCAAAGAGTTCTCGTTCCTACTGGAATTAAAATAGCTTTACCAAAAAAATATGAAGGACAGATTCGGCCAAGATCAGGTCTGGCTCTAAAACACGGAATAACTGTATTAAATTCTCCTGGCACAATAGATGCAGATTATAGAGGTGAATTAGGAGTAATTTTAATTAATTTATCAGATGAAAATTATAAGATTAAACCAGGAGATAGAATAGCTCAACTTGTAATTTCTAATTTTACAGAAGTTAAATGGAAGTTGGTTCAGGATTTAGGTGATAGTGAAAGAGGTGAGCTGGGTTTTGGCAGCACAGGTTTTAATTAAATTCTATGGTAAAATATTTTCAAGGTTTGTTAATTATTTTTTCTATCTCTGCTTGTAAATCACTAACAGTTCTACCAAGCAAAAAACCAGTCGAGTCAATTAAATTGAAAAAACTAATTGACAACTTTGAAAAATCGGAAGAAAAAATAAATTTTTTTAGAGCTAAAATAAAAGCCACTTATATTAGTAAGAAAATAAAACAGTCTGTAAGTATTAATCTTAGATTAGAAAATGGCAAGTCTTTATGGTTGAGTGCTAATATTTTAGTCCCAGTAGCAAAACTTTTAATGACAAACGAAAAAGTTTTGTTTTATGAAAAATTTCAAAAAAAATATTATGATGGAGATTATAAATTTTTGAATTCAATTCTGGGGACCAATTTTAATCTTCAGGATATTCAAAATATATTCGTTGGTAATCCAATAGATAATCTCAAAAAAACTAAAACTAATAGAATAGATAATCCTGAATATTATGTTTTAATAAATAATAATTCCCAAAAATATAAAACCACCTATTTTTTTGATACAGAAAGTTTTAGAATTAGAGAACAAAGATTTTTATTGTTAGACGGTCTAAACAATATACTAAGTATAAAGTATCCTGTATATCAGAAAATAAATGAAAAAATTGTTCCAAAGCAAATCCAGATTAGTTCATTTGTCAATGATGAGTTTGTTACAATAATTTTAGAGTTTATTAGAGTAGACTTTCCAAAAAATTTAACAAACCCATTTAAATTTCCTGATGGTTACACTAAAATAAAATTATGAAGAATTTTATTTTACTTTTTTGTGTTTTCTTTTCAATTTCGAACTTGTGTTTGTCTCAACAAGAGAAACAAAAAAGATTACAACAACAAAAAGAAAAATTGGTCAGAGAAATAAAACAAATAAACTTAATTCTATTTTCAAATAAAAGTTCAAAAAAATCAGCAGTTAACGAAATTAAAGACTTGGGTTTAAAAATTAAAGTAAGGAATAAGCTAATAAAGGTAACAAATGAAGAAATTAATTTTATTTCAAAACAGATAAATATTAACCAGAGAAATATAGATAATTTGAGAGAGGAGGTTATCAAATTAAAATCCAATTATGCAAATATGATAAGAAAATCTTATTATAGTAAAAGTCGTCAAACTAGACTCATGTTTTTGTTTTCATCTGAATCTTTTTATCAAGCATATGATAGATTTAAATATCTAAACCAATATGCCAAACACAGACGTAAACAAGGTGAAATAATAATTAACAAATCAAAGTTACTTAGCAAACTAAACATTGAGTTGTTATCAAAAAAAGTTAACAAGGAATCTTTGGTCAAAGAGAATAAAGTGTCTCAAATGATTTACCAAAAGGAGATGGAAAAACAGAAGCTAATGATTAAAAAGTTGCTTAAAAAGCAAATAGATTTAGAAACTAAAATCAGTTTGAATCAAAAAAAAATCGCAGCTTTTGATAAAGAAATTGAACGTTTAATTAGAATTGCGATTGACAATGCTAGTAAAAAAATAACATCTTCAAGTTCTTTAAATTTTAGTATTACTCCAGAAGCCAGATTAGTTGGTAAAAGCTTCTATGCGAATAAAGGGAAACTTCCTTGGCCAGTAGAACAAGGGGTAGTAATACAAAATTTTGGAACGCAAGTTCATCCTATAGTTAGAACGACTAAAATAAAAAGCAATGGGGTTACCATAGCTACAAACCAAACTGCTGATGCCAGATCAATTTTTAAGGGTATAGTAATGACAATTCTAAGTTATAAAGGTAGTAATCCTACAGTGCTAGTACAACACGGAAATTATATTACAGCGTATACAAATTTGGAAAGTGTTTATGTTAAAAAAGGACAATCTATAACTTCAAAGGAAAGAATAGGTAAAATATTTACAAATCCTGAAACAGGTAAAACAGAACTAAAATTCAGTATTTTTCAATCAAGTACACCGATAAATCCAAAGGGATGGCTTTTCAAATTATAACTTTACTCCACGAGATACCAAGCATCGAGTTCAAGAGTAAATTTGATAAAGTTTAACAGTTGATATGCTTCCCTTTTGGTTTTCAATCTACCATAGGCAACTCTAAACAGTCCTGACGGACTGTTTTTAGCAAAAGAAGCATCGAATCCGTCAGACCGTAGCTTGCTCAACAATTTTTCCGCATTTCTTTCATCTCTAAAACTTCCTGCAATTATGCTATAAAAATTGCCCTTTTCAACCAAAAGTGTTTCATCTTCAACTGTTTCTATATTAGCTTTTACATCCAACTCTAAAGACGAAATAGAACCTATATCAAATGTGGCCTTTTGAACATTATCCTTAATTCTTTTCTGTGCTATTTCTGTTGACCGAATCCTTTCATTTTGAATATATTCGTTTCCAAAATAATACCCACAGACAGTCAAAATTACGAGAGATGTAATAATGGCCACTAGTTTAAATTTACTTTTTTTCTTTAAAGTTTTTGATTCGGGTTCAAATGCTAAGTTTTCTTTTTTATCATTGTCCATAATAATTTTTTTTGTGTTTGTTTCTTTGTTTGTAACAATTTTCGACTCACTGTAGTCTATTGGTAATCTATGGAAATCTTCCAGGCCATAAAAATCCCGCGAGAAATTTTTCGAATTATATCCATGAAAACGAATCTTATTTACATCATTTAAATAAAACTCCCCTATATTTTTAAAAATTAAAGTATCAATTTTAATTTTCTCTAACCAGAGTTCAATTTTTTCATCAATCATTTTTAAAGCCTCGGCATAGCTTATTTTTTGACTTGAAGAAATAGCTTTTGCTAAAAATCCATCATTTTGTTTTATTAAAATATTAAATGAAACTTTTCTTCTAGGTGATAAAAATCTCCCCTTTTGAAAATCAATTTTTGCTTTTGAATCAGTAACTATAAATGAACCAAAATTTGGAATAGTTACACATTCGTGAAAGTATAATAGCAGCTCTATTTCTTTTACTAAATCCACACTTAAAGATAAGAAATAAAATAATCTAATAGCAGTATTATTTACTATATCCCAATTTTAATCTTACCCTGTTAAGCACGATTTTAGCATAAGTCTTGGCCGTTTTAGACCCTTTATCAAGTTCTTTTTCAACGAACTCTGGATTACTTACTAAAAAATTAAATTTATCTCTTTCAGTTTTAAACTTATTTTTTATTTCATCGAAAAGAATCTTTTTAGCCTCTCCAAATCCAATTTTCCCAGAAATATACTTTTCTCTTAACGAAATTCTATCTCTTTCATTTGAAACAAATGAAAAAATTTTAAACACATTGCAGTCTTCGGGATTTTTTGGTTCTTCAATTGCAATCGACTTAGTTTTTATTTTCATTATTTGTTTTTCAAGTAATTTATCATCTTGAAAAATATTTATTATATTATTTTTTGACTTACTCATTTTGTTTCCATCTGTTCCAATAACATAATCAGAGTTTTTTTCTAGTTCTGCTTTTGGAGTTATAAACGTGTCACCAAAATGATTGTTAAAACGTGAAGCAATATTTCTAGTTATCTCTAAATGCTGTAATTGATCTTTTCCAACAGGGACTATGTTTGCATCATAAAGTAAAATATCTGCAGCCATTAACACAGGATAATAAAACAACCCAGAGTTTATATCTTTTAAATTCTGAGATTTATCTTTGAAAGAGTGTGATAAGGTGAGACGTTGATAGGGGTAAAAACAGCTTAAATACCATGCCAGTTCTGCTACTTCTGGGATATCGCTTTGTTTGTAAAAAACAGTATGTTTTGTATCTAAACCGAAAGATAGCCAAGCTGCTGCTGTATATAAAGTATTCTTTTTTAACTCTTCAGGATCTTTTATTTGCGTTAACGAATGCATATCAGCAATAAATAAAAAAGATTGATTACCTTTTAAATTTGACCTTTTAATGGCCGGGATGATTGCCCCTAAGATGTTCCCCAAGTGAGGCATACCAGTACTTTGTATACCTGTTAATACTCTAGCCATGGAAATTGTTTTACACAAAGTTAATTTTTTTAAATAAATTTTTTTATTTTCTAAATTTGAGCTAATGAAATTTTTAATTCTATTTGTTTGGCGCGCATGGTTTTATTTACTCGCATCTATACCAGTTATTTTTTTGTTTCCTTTTTTGGCAATCGCTGCTCTTCATCCTAAAGGATATAATTTTATTTTTTGGTGTGCTAGATATATTTGGTCGCCATTTATATTGTTTTTATCTGGTTTTTACACTAAAGTTTATTTTGAAGAAGAGCTACCAGTTAGGGAATCATTTATATTGGTTGCAAATCATACTAGCTACATTGATCCGTTTGTTATGTTTCAAGTTTCAAAAAACCCTTTTGTTTTTGTCGGAAAAAAAGAACTTGTAAAAATTCCAATATTTGGTTATATATACAAAAGAGCTGCAGTCATGGTAGATAGAAGTTCTAAAAAGAGTAGATGGGGTGTCTACGGAAGGTTAGACAAGCAACTTTCTTTAGGCTATAGTATTTGTATATTCCCTGAAATTAAATATACTGATGATACGATTTTTTTAAATGAATTTAAAAGAGGGGCCTTTAAGGTTTCTATTGATCGTCAAATCCCAATAATCCCTATGTGCTTTTTAGACTGTAAAAGGAAATTTCCTTGGTATCCTCGGTTTGGATACCCAGGTGAATTGAGGGTAAAAACCTTTAAGAAAATGTACCCACCAAAAAATATTAAAAAATTGAATGAGTTCAAGCAAGAAGTTTGGGAAATTATCTTTAAGGGACTCAAACAAGATCCTTTAAAAAATCACGAAAATGCGGTAGCAAAAGAAGAATTGTTTAAAAAAACTAATCAACTGAGCTGATAATTTTTTTCTCAAGTTCTTCTAATAACTCAGGATTATCCTCCAATAACTTTTTAACAGCCTCTTTACCTTGACCTAGCTTTGTCTCTCCATAACTAAACCATGAACCAGATTTTTTTATCACCTCAGCCTCAACAGATATGTCTATTATCTCACCTATTTTCGAAATACCTGTACCGTACAAAATATCAAATTCAGCTGTTTTAAATGGTGGAGCAACTTTATTTTTAACCACTTTCACTCTCGTTCTATTTCCTAATACTTCGGCTTCAGTACTTTTTATTTGTGTTGACCTTCTAATGTCTATACGAACAGATGCATAGAATTTTAGAGCATTTCCTCCAGTTGTTGTTTCAGGGTTGCCAAACATCACACCAATTTTTTCTCTTAGCTGGTTAATAAAGAAAACAGTACAATTTGTTCTTGCTATAGATCCAGTAAGCTTTCTTAAAGCTTGTGACATGAGTCTAGCATGAAGCCCCATTTTTGAATCTCCCATTTCACCTTCGATTTCGCTTTTTGGAGTAAGCGCGGCAACAGAGTCAATAACGATTATGTCTATTGCACCGGATCGGATTAAATTATCTGCAATTTCTAGAGCTTGTTCTCCGTGGTCAGGTTGTGAAATAATTAATTCACTGATATCTACCCCTAATTTCTCAGCATAAAATCTGTCGAAGGCATGTTCGGCATCAATAAAAGCCGCAATTCCACCCTTTTTTTGGCATTCAGCTATAGCATGTAGGGTTAATGTAGTTTTACCTGATGACTCAGGACCATAAATTTCGATTACTCTGCCTCTCGGATAACCTCCAATTCCTAATGCAATATCTAACCCAATAGAACCAGAAGAAATTGCCTCTACTTTTTCAACAACTTCATCTCCTAACTTCATAACAGCCCCTTTACCATAAGTTTTATCAAGTTTTTCAAGGGTTAGTTGAAGAGATTTTAATTTAGCAGACTTATCTTGACTCATAATTTTTTTTTTAAAAATACCAATTTATCTTCTTC
>MDTG01084527.1_pt1 | contig 10207 bp, 12 predicted proteins | sample 811421 | NCBI WGS metagenome assembly MDTG01 (sample SAMN05326645, study PRJNA326480) | marine metagenome | isolation source: seawater | place: Pacific Ocean: South East | collected 2011 | reverse complement strand
GTACACGAGGGCAGAATAAAGTCCTCCGAAGAGGATCCCTTGAACCAAGGCTTTGATCTAGATGGCTGGAATCGTATACGGGACGGGTTACAGGATTGCAACGAATGCCTTACACTTGGCGGCAATAGAAGCGGGAAGACAACTGGGTGCGCTAAGATAATGATGCAATCCGTTGTTAATGAGATGGATGGACATCTGGTATGCTTCAGTCAGAACGCTGATACATCTGTTAAGGTGCAGCAAGCTGCAGTATGGTCTATGATGCCCAAGGAGTTCAGAAAGAAGACAAAGAGTATAGAGGGATATATTAATTACAGTATGCAAAACGGTTTTACTGGGAGTTCTTTTATTTTTCCAGATACTAGAACTAGAGTGGACTTCAAAACTTACACGCAGTTCACAAACAACCAAACTATACTAGAAGGATTTGAGTTCGGCTTTCCTAAGCCCACAGGAATTAACATTGGAGCTTGGCTGGATGAGTACCTCGGGGACAGTACCTTGGTTAATACCCTAAGGTTTAGATTAGCTACAAGGGATTCAAAGCTCCTAGTGGGCTTCACTCCTATAGATGGGTATACCCCATTTATAAATGAGTACCTAAAAGGAGCGCAAACCCTAGAGGACAAGGAGGCAGAACTTCTAAGCAATAAAAAACTACCAGTGCGGCAGTACTCCCCAGAGCGCGATGCCTCTGTTGTATACCTGCATTCCGATGAGAATCCATTTGGGGGGTACGAAAGAATAAAGAAGGATCTAATTAATAGTACTGAGGATGATATTATGGTACGCGCGTACGGAGTCCCAGTGCGTTCCATGACTACACTGCTTCCATTGTTCAATACAGAAGTAAATGTACTTTCTGATACGGAGAACAAGTACGGGATGCAGTTCCCAGATATAAGCCAAAAGGATAAATTTACTTGTTATATGGTAGTGGATCCCGCTGGCGCTAGGAACTACTCAGCTATCTGGGCTGCTGTGGATGCAGACGGGTACATCTATATTCGCAAGGAGTTCCCAGATAGGGACACGTACGGGGAGTGGGCATTGTTCGGGGACCCCAAGTGGAGATACGGACCCGCAGCTAAAAAGATAGGACTAAACGTACAGGGGTACGTTGAACTCTTTGAAGAGATTGAAGATGAGCTCGGAGTACAGATATACGAAAGAATCGGGGACTCTAGATTCTTTGCAAAAGAAAACGAAAACAACGATGATTTGTTTAGATCCTTTGATGAGCTCGGCATGAACTTCGTCCCCAGCGACGGAAGAAGAGAAGAGATGGGAATCAGTGCACTGGATGAATGGTTCACATACAACCCAAACATTCCTGTGGATTCCGCTAATAGACCCCTGTGCTACGTGCACGAGGAGTGCGGAAACCTAATTGATTCCTTAATTAACTACGGAAGCAATGGAAAGATGGACGAAGCTCTCAAGGACTTCTTCGATTTAATTAGATATTTTAGAATGACAAACTGTGGTGAGGGACCTGACCATGTAACAGGTAGACAATTATTATCAACAATTAGGGGAACTGGAGGTTATTAATGCCAAAAAGAAGATTAACAGATATAGCAAAGGACTACAATATATCCTTTGAACGCGCAAAAGATATTGCTTTTAATAAACTGGATGAGAGTGCATTTACTGGTAAAGGTAAAAACACTTGGGTAACGGAGATGGGTCAAGCAATGCTTGATGATAATATTCCGTTGGAGATAGCTAGACCCAAGGTATACAGGGGTAGGGTACGAAATGTAGCACCGAACCCTAGATTTGCTTTTGTTCATATAAAAGAAAAGGCTTGCTGTATACCAGCAAGTATACCAAGAAAGTTAATTGGAAAAATAAGAGCGCATCAAGTACTGCACGTAGAAGAATACGATCCAGATAAATATATAATACTAATGCCAAAGATAGTTTGATCCCCGTGATAAAATAACAAATATGCAAACAAGCGATATTTCAGACTCATTGACGTACATAACCGATGAGCCAAATGTTGATCACCTGCGTCATGCTTATGAGCAAACGATCAATGAACTAGAACCCTATTTTGATCTTTGTCGTGATTCCTACGATAATCGTAGAAATTATTGGAATGGTAAAACTAGGGATCACAGAAAGCACGGAGCTGATGCCTTCCCCTTTGAGGGTGCATCGGACATGGAGGCTCATGTTATTGATGAGCGCATTACTCGTTTAGTTGCGCTTCTTATGTCCGCCCTCAATAGATCAAGTGTAACTGCTTTCCCAGTGGAAGTTGGAGATATTCCTAGATCAAAACTTGTATCCAGCTTTTTGAAATGGATGATAAGCTCTGGGTACATCAATAGATTCAGCCAAGAGATGGAGCTCGGCTGCAACTATTTACTTGAGAGAGGTATACTCATTACTCATGTAGGTTGGCAAAGAGAGGACAGAAAGTTTTTGCAATCCTTGGATCTTTCACAGATTGCTCAAATAGCTCCAACTATAGCTAGAGCTATACAGCAGGGGGACGCTGATGATTCCATTGTAGAACTCATTGAATCCAGCTTTGAGGGCACAACAAAGAAACGTGCAAAGCAAGCAATCAAGGATCTAAGAAAAAATGGAACCGCAGAACTACCTATAGTACGAAGAGCAGTCAATGCACCAGATGTAAGAACTCTAGCACCAGACCACGATTTCTTTTTACCCCCGTACGTAACGGATCCCCAAAGAGCTCCATATTGTTTTTGGAGAAGCTACTATACTCCACAGGAACTTGAACTCAAGGTAACAACTGATGGATGGAACGCGGACTTCGTTCAGGAGATGATAGACAAGTACAGGGGCGTTGATGTTCAAAGCATAGAAAAAGAACAGGAAGGTCAGAGAAGTAATCTTATATCTGATTACGGGTACGAGACAGAAGATTTAGTTGAATTAATCTATGGATACCAAAGGTTGATCGACCCAGAGGATGGTTCAGAAGGGATATATTATACGGTATTCCATAGACTTTTTAGTGGAAACACCGAGGCTCCTGCCTTTGCTATACATGAATTACTTAATGGATACGAGGATTATCCTATAGTAGTTACTAAACTTTCAGAGGATTCAAAGCGTCTTTATGATACAATGACTACTCCTGATCTATTGCGCGGAATACAGAATCAAGTAAAAGTAGAACGTGACTCCCGCATAGACAGGAATAGTCTCTCTACTTTACCTCCTATACTGCACCCAGTAGGACAAGCTCCTACGGACTACGGACCAGCTAGAATGATTCCTTATAGGAGAAAGGGTGATCTTACTTTTGGTCCTACCCCTCCACCACCAACTGGTTCAGTGGAAATCGAGCAGACTCTTCAGGATCAAGCAGATAGATTAATGGGTCTTGATCCATCTCCTTTGAGTCAACTAAAACAGCAGTTCCTAGTTAATAAATTTTTAAAGCACAGCTCAGAAGTTATAAAACTTGCGTACAAGTGCTACCAAAGATTTGGACCAGATAGTACATTCTTTAGAGTAACAGGTTCTCCAGATGCACAGATATTTGGCAAAGGGGATCCAAACGAGAACTTCGACGTTACTATATCGTACGATGTACTGAACACTAATCCAGAAACTCAAGAAAAGAAACTTGCTCAGATTCAAGCACTTACACAACTGGACAGGAATGGAAGAATAAATGTAGATAGCCTGCTTGAGGTTATAGCAAATTCTGTGGATCCCGTTCTAGCGGATAAGGTTCTGCAACCTGCGCAGGATGCTCAAGAGCAAATAGTAAAACAAGTAACAGATGATTTAGCTAAGATCTTTGCTGGTATTGAAATGCCAGCTAGACCAAATGGCGCACAGATTGCAATGCAAGTTCTGCAGCAATACGTATCTCAGGAAGATGTAGCAGCAAGGTTACAGAATGATCCAGCTTTCCAAGCTAGATTACAGAAGTACCAAGCGCAGTACACTTTCCAAATGCAACAAGCACAAAATGCCCAGATTGGGCGCATCGGTACTGAGCCCGCACAAATGGGTGAAGTAATGACTCAAACTATGTAATGGAATTAGAACAAGCACTACAAGCACTATCAAACCACGAAGCATTCGCTAAGTTTATTTTTACAATACGTGACCTAAGAGAGGAAGCAATCTCTGAACTGCACAAAGCGGACTTCGATAATATACAACAAGTAAGTGGACGCATACTTACGTATGATCAGATTTTACAAATGTCGGATTATAACAGTATTCAAAGACGATTTGGATAGTATGTTATAATAATCTCATCGCAATAGCTTGGCGTAAATAAGCGGAAAATTATGACAGAAGAAATCAAAGGTGCGGTCGCTCAGGCACTAAAAGAAAATCAGAGCGGTAATAACATATCTGTATCCGAATTAATGGAGCGCAGAGTAAAACAACTTCAACCACTGGGAGAAGCTCAAGAGGAGCAGAAGCCAGCGGAAGAGGTGCAGGAGTCAACGGAGGAAGTTCAAGAAACCGAAGAAGTCCAAGAAGTTGCCGAACAAGCAACTGAAGAGGCTACTGAAGAATCAGAACTAGAATCCGAAGCTGACGTTCTTTCACAGTACAACTTGGATGAAATGTCCGAGGAGGATTTAAAGGAACTTGCCGATAAACTTGGAAGTCGTGCGGTTGCTAGATTTGGCGAACTCACAGCAAAAAGAAAAGCTGCTGAAGAGAAACTCGTTGAACTGCAATCCCAGATGCAAAGCAGTAAGAATGATATTCTGAACTCAACTACAGAAGTAAAAGATAACCCGTATTCAAACTTGGATACAATAGATAGTCTTAAAGAAAAATCTAAGGAGGTTAACGATATAATTAGTTGGGCTGAGGATACATTGTTCGAAGCTGATGGGTACTCCGCTGACGATGTTGTAACAGAGATTGAAGGAAAGGAAGTAACTAAAGCGCAGGTTAGAAAGAGCCTGTTGCAAGCTAGAAAAGCTAGAGATACTTTTCTTCCAGATCAACTCAGTACTCTTCAGAAAAAAGAGAATGCAATACAACTGGAGTCCTCTTTCAAGGAACAAGCAGAAAAGGAACTGGATTGGCTATCTGGAGAAGATAATGATACCAGAAAAAGATACGAAGCTATGATGCAGGATGATAGGTTTCAGAAATTAAAAGAAACCGTGGATCCAGATATATCAGCGCAGTTGCCTTATATTATTGCTCATGCAGCTAATAGTATATACGGAAGAAAGCTAATCAAAGATAAACCCAGTAATGTAAGTTTAAATCCACCAAAGACAGGAGCACAGGCTGCTCCAACTACAAGTCGTGCAAAGAAAGGCGCAAAGGCTCTGTCTGACCTGAACAGTCGTTTTAAAGGTTCAGGAACTAAAGATGATTTTGTCAAAATGCGAACACTTCAACTACAACGTTAATCAATTAATATAAAATAAAATGGCTATATCAGATACATTTGATCCATCGGTAGGAAGCCCTACCAGCTCTCAGGGTCCAAGTGTTTCTAATCGCGAGGACTTGACTGATGTCTTGACTATACTTGCGCCCGAAGAAACACCTGCCCTTTCATCCGCGAACAAACAACGCGCTACTTCAACATTCGTTGAGTGGACAGTTGATTCACTATCTTCTCCTAGCACTACTGGTGTTAGCGAAGGTGCGGATATTACATCATTCACAGATCAGTTTGCTAACCGCGCTCGTCTTGGTAACTATGTACAAAAGTTCCGTAGGGACTACATGGTATCCGACTTGCAAGAAGCAGTTGATTCAGTAGGTCCAGCTAAAGTTGCTCAAGCGGAAGCTAAAGCAATTCGTGAGCTTAAACGCGACATCGAAGCTACTATCCTATCGGACAACGAGCAGCAAGCAGAAACAGGCGCACAGCCATACAAACTTCGTGGTTTAGGTCAGTGGGTTGAATCCGCTGCTAACACAGGTTCCGCTGGTGTACCAAGCAATGTTGCTACTGATTACCTTCCTCCTGCTGCATCCATTGACACTAATGGTGCTGCAATAACAGAAAGCCAGTTCAACACTATTGTTCGTTCTATATACCGTGTAAACGGTGAAGCTAACAATCTTGTTCTCATTGCGGACACAAGCCTTCGCAAGCAAATTGCGGACTTCGCTCGTTTTGGCGTAGCAAGTACAGATGGTTCTACTGCAAATGGAGTTCGCTCAGTGAACTACGACGGCAATAACTCCACCATTAAGCTCTCTGTTGAGATCTATCAGTCGGACTTCGGCATCGTTTCAATCGTGAACATGAACCCAGAAACTAGCCCAGATACACTTGCTGGCGGTACTGCTCATGATCGTGGTTACATGATCAATCCTGACTACTACGGTATTCATGAACTGATCCCAATGGGCTCAACTCGTCTTCCAAACATGGGCGGTGGTGAGCGTGGTTTCGTTGATTGCGCATTGACACTTGGTGTTTATGCTCCAGCAGCGCACGGTAAGATCGTTTAATAGAATAGGAGAATAATAACATGGCACTCGTATTAAAAAAAATCGGAAACCTTGAAACACTAGCACAGGGCTATACTCACGAAGTTGAGTTCAATGCCAGCGAGCTATCTGCTTCTACAGGAGCGCAAAGCACAGCAGTTCAGTTCCCATCTGGGGACGCACTTGCAGGTGTAATTGCTAAGGCAAGCATTCAAGTCAAAGAGTTAGTTACAGCAGCAGTATCCACTGGTTCCGCTGTCTCTGACGCTACTATCTCCGCTGGGGATGATGACGTTGATGGCTTTGTTGCAGTAGCAAATTGCTTCACAGGGGACACAAACAATCAAGAGTACGTAAACACAGGAGCACTTCTTAATGGTGCAACTGCTACATCGCACCTTGTTTCTCAGTTCAATGTTTCTTCAAACGGAACAGGCAACGGATTCGGTAACGCATCAAAGGGCAAATTTAAGCTCTTAGTTGCTTACTACCCAACTGCTGGTTCTGGCATTACAAGCTAATACAGCTTAAATAAAACTTATGGGGTGGTTGGGCTGATCTCAGCCACCCCTTTTTTATATGAATATACTGCACTTTAAAAATAATAAGATTGATGAAAAGGAGCATTGCGAAGCTCTTCAGAACTACATCAATAAATCCCTTGCTCATGAAAAGATGACTGAAGGGGATCGTGAGAATATAGCACGCAAGGAAGCTAAGGACAATGTTGGTAAGACGCATCCTACTCTAGGAAAATGCGTAGCCAATATACCAGCTAGGGAGTACTTTAGACTCGTTGCAAAGTACGGTAAGGACACTGTACTATCCAAAGAATTTTTGCAGTACTTTAACAAAAAACATAAGGATCTTTCTCCTAATAAAGCATAATGCTTCTAAGAGCTAACTCAGATTTATTTGGAACTATCAAAGCTTTAGCTGGCGTAAGTAATTTTACGGACAGCGAAAAAGTTATGCTAGTTTCTCTTACGGAACGTAGACTAAACATGGCGTACAACTCTTCTCCTATGTGGGATAGGTACATGGTTGTATCCGAAAAAAGATCTATATCTAGCTTTAGCATAACTGGTATTACTGATAATGATGCGTACAACGCTGCGTACACAAAGTACGGGGATTACACGCATACTGGTACATCTACTAGCGATGCGCTTGTACCCATTGATCAAAGCGATTCAACCAACAATCAGAGTACAATAATTTTCTATAAGAACTCATCTTCAAAATGGGTTTGGGGACTAGCAACTTATAGCAAAACTACAGCAGGAGTTGTTACTATATCAGCGAGTACTGTATTTGCTACGCAGCAAGATGCAGAAGAATACGCATCTCCAGTTAGCGTACTGGACTGGGGAACGCTTGGAACAAGAACTGGGAACTTAGTACTAGCCTCTTCTAACACTGTACCTTATAATGAAACTCACGAAGTTCTTTCCTCTGGTACAACAAGAGTTCTTAAAACAGCAATCAATGATTTTGTTAGAATACATAGGAAGCAAGCCTTTCTTAATGATTCCAGCACGGAGTACAATTTTTATGCGGATGCCAATGGTGCTAACGTAATGAATAGTACTGCTTCGGATGCTGAAGTATTCGTTACGTACAAAAAAAATATAGCGGATACAAGCACTGGAAGAATACTTAGCTCCACAACGAACTTGGACTCAGGAACAGAAATACCTTCGGAGTTCTTTAGTTATACTGCGCACGGAGTATACGCGGACTTCCTTCGTATGGACGGGCAGCACGATAAGGGGGCATTTGAAGAAAGCCAAGCTCAACTGTTTATAGAGACGGAACTTGAACGCATTGATATAATTAACAACAACAACTCGTTGAATCATAAATTTTCAACGTACATAAACACTTCATCCAGATAATAAAATGGCAAACTCAAGAAATAATGCATTGGAGTTCAGCTCCGCGGGCTCAATAGTTATAAACGCTGCGGACGGTGCAACTGCTGCAGTCAATGGTTCATTTGGTGCTATACAGTTCCTGAAGGACTCAACTCTTTCAGCCCTGACTGCTACCAATGTTGATAACTCGGCTGACCTCCTTACATCGTTCGGAGCAGGCACTATCGTTTATGGTAACTTTACTTCTGTTACTATTAGTGGTGGCTTAGTGCAACTACACAAGGTCTAATATGCACATTAGCCTTGACTCAGAGCTGGGTCAGCAGCGCAGGCTGAACCAAGTAGGAGAGACTATTACTTCAATAGCTGCTCCTGCTGCTGCATATAGTCTTCGTAGTCTTACTGGGGGTGATCCTTTGGCGGTGCGTGTGCGTAGAGATACAAGTGGCGGTGCTGGAGATGATGATGAGCAGGACTTTACCGTGTCCCAAATAAACTCTGGAGCATTGGTAGATTTTGTTGGTTCTGGAAATGATGGATTTGTTTCAACTTGGTATGATCAATCAGGCAATGGTAAACACGCTACTCAAGGTGCTGATTCCAAAGAACCTAAAATTGTAGACTCAGGTTCTTTAATATCAGGTGGTTTAGAATTTGATCTGGCATCATTCTCTACTTTATTAATACCTTCTAGCATTTATTCTAACTTAAACTCTTTGTCATCTTTTTTAGTATGCAAAGCTAAAGCGGTAACTGCCTTTAACATAGCTCTTGGTCTAAATCCTAGTGCATCAATTGGTGTATGGCAAGGATATCATATTCTAGATGATTTAGCATTACTTTATAATAATACTAATACAATAACGCTAGGATCGGTAGATGCTAACACTCATTTGCACGGATTAACATTTGGTTCTACAAATTCTAGAGCATTTTTTGATGGTACTTTAATTTCAACATTTTCTTCTGCCAATGTTAGTGTATCAGCTTCAACTTTTAGTATAGGTTCTGTAGGAGATAGTTTTGGTCATTGGGACTCAACAATTGAAGAATTAATTATATATGATAGCGATCAATTTTCAAATAGTACTAAACTTCAAGCAAATATAAAAAACTATTACTCAATATCATAATGATTTATTTAATATATGACAATGAAGAAGATGCTAACGCTCGTGCTGATATAGAGGGTAAAAGAATTAATTACTCCTACTGGAGAGAAGGTATAGGCACACGCTGGGCTACAGCACCTATTCTTACGGCAGAAGGCAAATATGCACTTAATGTTACTAGCTATGATTTAACCGAGGATGAAGAGTCCTCTACAGTTAATTCATTTAATCCCGTCCCTGTACCCGATATGGGGCAAAACTAATGGAAAGTGTAATTAGAGGAACAGTAGGATCAACAGGGTTCTTTGCCTGTATGGAACTACAAAGCGTTAATAGTGCAGTCAGCCTAGTTGTTGGGGTAGCTACCCTAGTATTTCTAGGTCTTTCTATATCTAAACTAATTAAGGAACTCAAATGACCACTGAACTCATAGCTATGCTAGGTGGAGGAGCTTCTGGTTTCTTGTTCAAGTTGATTGGTACAATGGTTACTGCTCAACAGAACAATGTCTCTAACCTACTAAAGAAGCAGAAAGCCTCCGATGATAGTGCTGATGCAGCGGCTAAACGCACAGGAGACGGTGGTGCAATAGTAAGGCGTATAATAGTAGTAACAGTTCTATTTGGTGTAATCATAGCCCCATTCATCCTAGCTCACAGCGACGAGGGTGTAACAGTAGCTAACGAGTACAGCAAGTGGTTCGGCTTCGTAAAGGGTACAACGTACCAAACTTTGCACGGGTATGTTATACTACCAGAGATACGCCAAACAGTTCTAGCCATAGTAGGC
>MDTG01014734.1_pt1 | contig 10207 bp, 11 predicted proteins | sample 811421 | NCBI WGS metagenome assembly MDTG01 (sample SAMN05326645, study PRJNA326480) | marine metagenome | isolation source: seawater | place: Pacific Ocean: South East | collected 2011 | reverse complement strand
TTTGGCTTTAACAGCATATTCTTTCAATTTTTCTTCACTGCTTATACTTTTATAAACACAAACAACGTAACCTTTCATTTACAACTCCTTAAAAATAAATTAATTTTCTTCATGGCAGATAAACTTATCATCGATTGGAAAGAGTACAACCAAATCGTAGAAAAACTAGCAATTCAAATTTTTGAAAGTGGCTTCAAACCTAATCTTTTAATTGGAATAATGCGTGGTGGTGCTCCTATAATAGATGTACTTAGCCGCGTCTTTAAATTGAAATGTGCATATCTAGCGGTGGAGTCTTATTCTGGTGAGGGCACAGAGGATCAGCAAGGTGACTTAGTTTTTTCTAGAGAGATGAGTTCGACTGTTCAAGATATGAGAGGAAATATTTTACTTTGCGATGATTTATCTGACACAGGAGTTACTTTAAACAAAAGCATAGATTGGTTAAAGAAATATCCTCCATTAAAAGGAAATATTAAAGAGATAAAAACAGCAGTTCTTTGGAAGAAAAAAGATTCAACCTTTGAACCTGATTTTTGTGCCCAGAGACTGGATAACAATCCTTGGATTGTTCAACCTTTTGAGCATTATGAGGAAATAAGAGTAGAAGATTTAATTAAAAAACATAAAAAAAGTTAAGGGCCAGATAAACTGGCCCATAATTTTTAAGCTACGTAAAAACTAATTACGCTGAATATTGCAATCACCCAAATAGCTGAAGATGTTTTTGCAAATTTACCAGTAAATATTTGAATTAACGCATAGGCTATAAAAGCAAGAGCAATACCATTGCTAATACTATAAGTTAACGGCATCGTTATCATTGCCAGAACTGCTGGACCTGACTCTGCTATATCGTTCCACTCAATATCTGTGATATTTCTTACAAAAAGTATTGCGACATATAGCAATGCAGCTCCGTCAATTTCTTTAGGTAAGCTTGTAGCTAATGGTGAAAAGAATAAACATGCTAAGAATAAAACACCAATGACTAATGATGTCATTCCCGTTCTTCCTCCAGCTTTAACCCCTGCGCCAGACTCAACATAGCTTGTGACTGTTGTTGTGCCCATCATAGCGCCGGCAACAGTGCCAACACTATCAGATAGCATTGCCTTATTTATATCTTGAACTTTGCCTTTTTTATCAACTTTGCCAGCTACGTTCGCTACCGAAGTTAAAGTTCCAGCGGTATCAAAGAAATCGATAAACAGTAAAGTAAAAACTATCGAAGCCATACTTGCAGATAATGCAGCTTTAAGATCAAAATCAAATAAATATGTCATTGGTGGAGGTGTGTCCACTAAACCATTAAATTTTGCTAAACCACTTACCCATGCGATCGTACTGAAAACAAGGATCCCTATAATTATATTTCCTTTTACTTTCATTTTTTCCAAAACAACAATGAAAACAAAAGTTAAACAACCCAACAAAACTAAAGGGTTTTTTATATCACCTAAGGTCACTAGAGTTACTGGGTGATCTCCAACTACGCCCATTATCTCTAAACCAATTATCGCCAAAAACAATCCTATACCCGCACCAATTCCAAGTTTTAAACTACGAGGTATTGAATTTATTAACCAAGCTCTTAAAGGCGTCAAAGAAATTGCTAAGAAAATTACACCTGCTACTAATACTGCCCCCAAGGCAGCTTGTGGCGTGTAACCCATTCCAGCAACTACTCCAAAAGCAACAAAAGCATTTATGCCCATACCTGGCGCCAATCCTATAGGCCAAGTTTTTCCGTAAAAAGCCATTATAAAACAAGCTAAAGCTGTTGCCACTATTGTTGCAGTAAATACTGCACCAAATTCAAAAAAACCTTTTTCAGGTCCAGCAAATTCACCAGACAAGATAAAGGGATTCAAAAACATTATATATGCCATTGTAAGAAATGTTGTTACACCGGCAATTACTTCTGTTTTAAAATTTGTTTTATGTTTTTTATATTCAAAATATTTGTCTAACATCTAAAAACCTCCCGTTTAATGTGATTACTCTAATTTAAGTCTAAAATCTTAAAAAAAATGAAGGTTTTTTAAATTATACAACCTATACTCAATATTTCTGTTTATAAGTTTTCAATGTAAAATAGTAAATTATGAATTTTAAAAAATATTTAACTAATTTAATAATTTTACTCTCACTAAGTGCTTGTCAAACAGTCTCTGAAAAAATCGATAATACTTCTGCAAAAGAAAATAAAGAATTAAGCAAATGGCTCAATAAATCTGAAAATGAACTAAAAAGTTTTTTCGGTCAACCTGATAAAGTTAAATTTACAGATAATAGGAACAGACATTATATTTATATTAGTGAAAAATACAAAATTAAATGTGAACGTAAATTTGAAGTTAATTCGAAAAATATTATAGTTGGTTTTAGCAGTAAAAATTGCTTTTGAATACTTGCGGAGCTTACCTCCGCAAGTAAGGGAAACTTATTTAATTTCAATAAGTCTTTTTCTCTTTATTTCTGGGATGATTTTTTCACAAGAAATAGTAAGCAAACCATCTTTAAGCATAGCTCCATTTACCTTAACATCGTCTGCTATTGTAAACGATCTTGCAAATGATCTTTGCGATATTCCTTGATGAATTACTTCATCATCCTTTTTATCTACTTTTTTAACTTTTTTTGTTTTAACAGTTAAAAGATTATCTTCATATTCAACTTCAACATCATCTTTATTAAAACCGGCAATAGCTATTTCAATAGCATACTTATCTTTGCCTGTTTTACGGATGTTGTATGGCGGGTAATTGCTCTGAACTGCAAGACTGCCATTTCCTAACATTGAATCGAATTGATCAAACATGTCGTCGAATCCAATGCTAAAAGGTTTAAGTGAATTAAAGATCGATAGATCCTTACTTGTCATTGATCCTCCTTTGTTAGCAAGGTTTATATTAGCCCCATTTGGCAACTAATGATTTATATTTGGGAATTAAATTTTAATTTTCAAGGGGAAAATTTAATTTTCCAGAAATTTTTAAAGCAAATGCATAATCAAAAGCAACCTCTTCAATTGCAGAAGTTCTACCACTTTTTCCTGAATGACCTGCGTCCATTTCACATTTTAAAAGAAGTAAATTATTATCTGTTTTCAAATATCTTAGTTTAGCACAATATTTTGTTGGTTCATCAAAGAGAACTCTTGAGTCAGACAACGATGTTGTAATCAAGATATTTGGATAATCTTTTTTTTCTAAATTGTCATATGGTGCATATGATCTTATGTATTCAAAATGCTCTTTGTTATTTTTAGCATCAGCAAATTCTCTCAGTTCCCCTTGAGTTAAAGGTAAAGAATGATCCATGTTAGTGGTTAAATTATCTACAAATGGAACTGCCATAATGGCACCCAAAAGAAGATGAGGAATTTGGTTAACAACATTTCCTAAAAGCAGACCTCCTGCGCTACCGCCAAAAGTTATTATCTTTTTTTTGGACGTATATTTTTTTTCTATTAAATATTTTGCGCAGCTTATAAAATCAAGGAAAGTATTTTTTTTATTCAACATTTTACCAGCTTTCCAATGAGCCATACCTTTTTCCATACCTCCGCGTATGTGACAAGTCACCCAGATAACATCTCTATTTATTAGACTAAGCCTAGAAGAGGAAAAACCAACACCTGATGACATTCCGTAACTGCCGTAGCCATAAAGAAGAACATGAGCGTTTCCATCTAATTTTGTTTTTTTATGACGAGTAATGGTAATAGGTATCAAATAACCATCATGTCCCTCGACTTCTAATCTATCTACAATATAATCATCCCTCTTGTGCCCCGAAGGAATAATTTGCTCTTTTACCAATTTTTTCTCCTTAGTCTTAATATTGTATTCGAAAAATCTAGAAGGTGTTTTAGGAGACTCATATCCTATTCTGACCCAATCTGTATCTTTGTCTTTTTGCATTAAACTTATACCTGGGCTAATAACTTTTTCTTCAGTAATAATTAATTCTTCTTCTTTATTTGTCTGAAAATCTCGTACATAAATCTTTGATAAAGCATTTGATGTTTCTGATCGAATTATCCAATTTTTGAGAAATGTAAGTCCTCCAACTAAGGTTCCAGATTTGGCAGGAACAAAATCTTCCCACTGATTAATATTCTCATGTTTGCATCTTGTGACTTTAAAATCTTCAGCATCTTTATTGGTGTTCATCCAGAAATATCCCGCCCAACTGTTTATAGAATATTGAACACCATCTTCACGTTTAATAAATAATTTAGGCTTTAATTTATTGTCATTTTTATCTATGTAATATACCTCAGAAGTCGTGTGTTCAGTGGCCGATACAAAGTAGTAATTTTCATCTGAACTTAGTCCAATAGAGCATGTAAATCTCTCGTCTTTTTCCTCATAAATAAGCTTATCACTCTTTGAAGACGTTCCAATTATATGTTGAAAAATTTGTCTTGGCCGATGCAGCTTATCAAGTTTACTATAAAAAAAAGATTTATCATTATATGCCCATGTAATTCCTCCAGCAGTTTCATAAATAGGCTCCTCAACAATTTCACCATCGCCAATTCTTCGTACAAAAATTGTAAAATACTCACTTCCTTTGTCGTCTATTGAGTAAGCAAGCAACTTATCATTGTTAGAAACTGCAATATCTCCTGTGTTAAAAAATTTTTTACCCTTAGCCTCTAAATCACCGTCCCAATAAACTTCAACTTTGTCTTCACCAATTTTTCTTCTTAGTTGTTTAGAATAATTACCTTCTTTTGTAGTTTTTGACCAATATTCATATCTTTGATCTCTATATTTTAAACTTTCATCCTCTAACTTTATTCTTCCTTCTATTTCTTTAAATAATTGCTTCTGCAAATCTTTAGTATCACTCATATTTTCTTTAGTATAAGTATTTTCTTCCTCGAGGTATTTTCTCACCTCAGGATTTAACTTAGTTTTATCCCTTAAAATTTCTAAGCAATTAGACTGGTGGATCCAAGAGTAATAATCTGACCAAGTGTAACCATGTGCAGACTTTACTTCCTCTTGCCTTCTAAGATAAGGTAATTTCATAAAAGTTAAATATATGAATTATTTATTTATAGCTATTATCATTTTTATCGCTTTATACATAGTTTTGAACTACCTAGCTCGAGTTAGTTCAAAAAAAATAGCCTCAACAATAAAAAAATTTGCTGTATACTTATCTTTAATTTTAACTGCTATTTTTACTTTTGGCGGTAAATATATCTTTTCTTTACCATTTTTGCTCATAGTTCTTTCCGGTTTAAAAATAAAAGGATTTACAGTTCTTCAAATGCTTCAACTATGGAGGCTAATCCAATTTATGAAGAATTCTGGAAAATTTTCTCAAGGCCAATTCGGCAGAGATCAAGGATCATCTAGTGTCACCACAGAAGAAGCTTATAAACTTCTTGGTTTAAAAAAAGGAGCGAGCAAAGAAGATGTCTTGAAAGCCGCTAATCAAATTCAAAAAAAAATACACCCAGACATGAATAAAAATGTTTCCACAGAGAGACTAAGCCAGCTAGTAAATGAGGCTAAAGATAAAATTATTAAAACAGATTTTAGTTAGATAAAAGCTTTAAAGATTCGTTGTAAACTTTTTCAATGGATATTTTATCAGCTCCTAAAGTGTTGTGAGTAGTTGTTTCTTCAGTCTCACCTTCAGGTATTATAACATTGATATTTTTTGAATATTTGCCATAAGCCATAACCGGACTATCCATAAAAAGTCCTAAACATTTTAATCCTAGTGCTGAAGAAATATGCAACCAACCTGTATCATTACCAATATAAGCATCACAATTTTTTATAATTGGTAAAGTTTCGTTTATTTTTAAATCACAAAAAGAAATACAATCAGGACCAATTTCAGTGTCCATTATATTTTCGATAAGTTTCATATCTTTTTTTCCTCCTGCTAGATAAAACTTGCATGGAAATTTTTTGCTTATATTTATACCAAGGGCAATGTAATTATCTAATTTCCATCTTTTAGTTGGTCCACTTGCTGAAACACCCAAACATATATGTTTATGCTCTTTTGAAAAATTTTTTTTTATTTTATTAATCTTTGCAGGATCTAGTTTTAAAATAGGTTCAGTTGAGACTATTGAACTAATTTCATTTTCAGTCATTAATTTTGCAGAAGTAACAATATTATCTTTTTTGGTAAATAATGGGTACTGTACAATTTTCTTAACACCAGAAAACTTAGCAATTAGATTGTATCTTAATGAACTATTAAAAATAAAAATTTTCTCAAAATTTTTTGATTTAATTAATTTTATTAGATTAATAAAACCTGTAACTCCGTCGTGGAAACCAGATCCATCTTTATGTCTATCTAAAAAAAGAATTTCTTCAATATGATCGTCATCCGCTAAAAGCTCTTTTGCCTTTGAGTTTTGTTTTACTAAAATTGTTATTTTTCTTTTATATTTTTTAGAAATTGCATGTATATAGGGTAAATAAATAATCATATCCCCCATACCTATTTTTGGTTGTATTACTAGAACTTTCATTTTTGGTTTTATTAATATAACTTAAACTTTAAAATTAGGGTAAGATTATGATAAAAAAAGGAGTTTACGCCGCTAGTTTGAGCGTTCTAAATGATGATCACTCATTAGACGTTAATTCAACTATTTCACACGGAGCCTCTCTAATTAAAAATGGACTTCATGGAGTATTTTTTTTCGGCTCAACAGGTCAAAGTCAGTTGATTTCATTGTCAGAAAAAAAAGAGCTCATATCTAAAGCCGCGACTCATAAATTAAAAAATAGTTTTTTCTTTGGCACTGGAACAAATTCATTAAGGGAAAATATAGATCTTATCAAGTATGCCTTTGAATATGATTTTAAAGATTTTTTAATTATGCCGCCAGCTTACTACAAAGGAAATACTGATGAAGGTGTGTTTGATTTTTATTCAAAAATAATTTCTTCATCACCTAAAATAAGAATAGTTTTATATAATTTTGAAAAATTAAGTGGTTATAAATTTTCCGAACAAGCTGTTAGAAAGTTGGTTAAAAATTTTCCTAAAAATATCATTGGGTGTAAAGACTCAAGTTATAATTTGTATGAAAAATTAAAACTGTCAAACTTTTTAATATTCCCAGGCTCCGAAACAAAATTATTGAGAGGTTTGGAAATTGGAAATGCAGGGATAATTTCTGCGGTAACCAATGTCACTCATTCATTAGCTAGAAAAGTCTATGATGATTTTGAAAATAAAAATAAACAATCATCAAATGAAAAATTGATAAAGGTCAGAGAAACATTTGATAATTACGATTTAATATCCTCATTACATAGTTTTATGTCCTTAAATGATAAAAAATTTAAGAATCTTTTACCTCCATTAATGTGTTTAAAATCTGAAAAATTAGAAGAACTTAAGATAAAGCTCAAAGACTTAAAGTTTATTTTAGAAAAGAGGGCAGCTTAATGTTATTAGCAAAAATTTTATCAAAAATTTACAAAAAGGATGGCATAATTCTCATTGACTCTAATGGGCAGAAATATATTTGTGGAAACCCAAGGAAAGAAGATCCTATAACTCTCAAATTGCTAAAAAAAAATTTAAATTGGAAATTAATTTTAAATCCAGAGTTAGAGTTTCCGGAGGCTTACATAAGGAATGAGATTATAATTGAAAACGGAACATTAAAAGACTTTCTAATGGATTTGATTAAAAATTTGGGAAGAAAGGAAATTAATTCGACCAGCTATGCGTTTAAAAAGTTTTATCAAGTTTGGAGATATATTTCTAATTATAATTTTCCAGGTAAATCGAAAAAAAATGTAGAGAGTCATTATGATGTAGGAGGGATTAAGGGTGAAAAGCTTTATGATATTTTTTTAGATAAAAAGTTTAGACAATATTCTTGCGGGTATTGGAAGGATACGACTCAAACATTAGAAGAAGCTCAGGAAAATAAAATAAATCATATAATAAAAAAATTAGACATCAAGAGGAATCAAAAAATTCTTGATATTGGATGCGGCTGGGGAGGAATGTGTTTTGAAATCGCAAGACAATCAGGTTGTGAAGTTACTGGTGTATCGTTAAGCACTAATCAAATACAATATTGCAAAAACAAAGCCAAAGAAGTTGGTCTAGAAAACCAAGTTAACTTTGAACTCTTAGATTATAGAGAAGTAGTAGGAAAATTTGATAGAATAGTAAGTGTTGGATTTGGAGAGCACTTAGGATTAAAGTTTTATAAAACTTTTTTTAATAAAATTAATCAGATTTTAAAAGATGATGGAATTTTTCTCCTCCACATGATTGGTGTAGTAGATAATCCAACGCCTCCAAATCAATTTATTAATAAATATATTTTTCCGGGAGGGGTGTGTCCTTCTCTCAGTCAACTTATAAAACCAATAGAAAAAACAGGGTTAATAGTGGCTGATACTGAGACATTAATAAGGCATTATGATAAAACATTAGAAAGTTGGCTTGCTAGATTTTTGGACCAAAAGAATATTATTAAAGATTTATTTGATGAAAAATTTGTAAAAATGTGGGAATTCTATTTATCAAGTTGTGCAGCTGCTTTTAGATATAAAGATCTTGCTGTTTTTCAATTACAAATTGTGAAAAACTTCCAAACTGCCCACAGAACAAGAGACTATATATATTCTTAAAAACTGGTATTTAATAAATATCAGCTATGTCGAAAAGAAAAAAAAAAATAAAAAAAAGACTAAGTAAGTATAAAAAAAGGAAAAAAAATAAATCTTTTAAAATAGTCCGAAAAAAAAATAAAAATAAAATAAAAAAGAGAAGGTCCAGAAAAATAAAAAGAAGGACAAAAAGAAAAAAAATTAAATTAAGAAACATTAAAAAAAACAACAAATCAATACAAATAGCAGTAAAGATTATAAGAGTTGGTGAGAGTATAAAATCTTTTTTAAGATTCAAATTTAATTTAGATAAGTCGCTACAAAACATCTTTCAAAAAATTTCAAGCAAATTTTTAAGTATAAAAAAAGCTATTGAAATTGAGAGAGAAAGGCAAAAAAAGTTAAAAATTAAAATTATGGAGCGGGAAAAATTGGAAGCTAGTAAAAAAATTATGCTAGAACAAGATTTAATTTTGAAAGCAAGACAAAAAGAAATTCAGGATGAATTAAAATTAGAAAAAGAGAGAAAAAAAGAGTTAAAAAAATTTTTAAGAGAAGAGCAAGCGGAAGTAAGAAAAGAACAAGCCGCTAAACAACAGAAATTCCTTGAGCAGATAAAATTAGAAAAAAAGATAGAACAATTTAGAAAACGTGAAGCATTAGAAATAAAAAATTTAGAAAAGTATGTTCTTGGCCAACAGCGAGAGTCTTATGCCTTAGTCGAAGAAAGAATACAGCACATAAAGATTAAATATCAAAAACTTAGAGATCAAAAAATTGCAGAAAGAGTGAAGGCACTTGGTGTAGATATTAATGAAGGAGATGATAGAGCTACACTTTTAGAAAAAGAAAAATTATATTATCAAGAGAGGCAAAAAATAGAATTTGCGCTTGAGTCTTTTTATAGATCAGCACACAGTTTATGTTTTCAATTAAATAAAAGATACATACCAAAATATCTAAATATTTTAAGATGTGTCGATCTAAGAATGGAAAGAGGTGAAATTTTTATCAAATGGGATGATACACCCGATGAAGATTGGCTTTTACTTATATATATTAAAAATAATAATCCAGAGGAAGGAGTTGTTATAGAGGATAAAACAGACTCTGAAAAAAATATTTCTAGGGAATTTAATTCAAATCAAATATTTCAAGCCTCAGATATGATGGTTGATTCCCTTACAAAACTTCTTGATAAGGAAAGAAATAAAAGAAAAGCTAGTTAATTAATTGATTAAGTTTTTTAATTTCACCAATTTTAAATAGAATTGCATCATCTTTTTTATATCCAATTTTTTCTGCATTTGCTTTAAACCTGACTGGCGGTTCCCAAATAGGTTCCAAACTTAAGATTGCTGTACCCCAATGCATCCCAACTACTTTTTTAACTCTTAGGTCTTTCATAAGTGACAAGAGTTCTTCAGGATTTGCATGAGCTGTAGATTTATCTTTGACCTTAGTAAGCGGAAAAAAATTAAAAGCTCCAATGTTTCCAAAACCTAAATCAATTGGACCAAATTTTTCTCCTAAATCTTTATAGAAAGGCGCAGGTCCAGTATCACAGGCAA
>MDTG01429144.1_pt1 | contig 10208 bp, 10 predicted proteins | sample 811421 | NCBI WGS metagenome assembly MDTG01 (sample SAMN05326645, study PRJNA326480) | marine metagenome | isolation source: seawater | place: Pacific Ocean: South East | collected 2011 | reverse complement strand
CGCACCCCTTGCTTCGCTGTCCGGCGGCCTGCGGCTCGCCGACGCGAGCGCGGTTGAACGAAGCCTGCGGCAGTGACTGAGTCTCGGCCCCGCTTCGAGGTCGCACAGATCCTGCGGGATCACGCCGAAGCCTTCCTCTCGCGCTACCCCGTGCCCCCGGTGCAGCGCAGAGCCATGCGAGCGATGGTTGCCTGCCGCACGGCGGCGCTGGGCGGCCACCTCGACCGCTGCACCCACTGCGACTACACCCAGCCCTCCTACAACAGCTGTCGACACCGAGCCTGTCCCAAGTGCCAAGGCCAGCGGCAGCGGGAGTGGATCGCCCGCCAGACCGAGCGAGCGCTGCCCGTCCCCTACTACCACTGTGTGTTCACTCTGCCCGCGACGCTGCGCCCGCTCGCCGCCGCCAACCCTGCGGTCGTCTACAACCTGCTGCTGAACACAGCAGCCCGGACCGTGGTCGAGCTGGGCAAGGACCCGCGCTGGCTGGGAGCCGAGGTGGGCGTGACGGCGGTGCTCCACACGTGGACAACCTCGCTTCACTACCACCCCCACGTCCACCTGATCGTGACCGCTGGAGGACTCGCCAAGGGAGGGTCGCGCTGGGTGTCGAGCCGCTGGGGATCGCGCTACCTGCTGCCGGTCAAGGTGCTCAGTCGCCGCTTCCGTGCTCGCTTCCTGCGCCGCTTGGAACGAGCCGAGCGAGACGGGAAGCTTGAGCCAGGCGGCGAACGGCTCGTCGACCTGAAGCCCGCGCTCTACGACGCCGACTGGGTGGTCTACGCGAAGCGCCCCTTCTCGGGCGTCACGCAGCTCTACCGCTATCTTGGGCGCTACACGCACCGCGTCGGCCTGACCAACCGCCGCTTGCTGGACGTGACGCCCGAGCGGGTGACCCTGCAGACACGCAGGGGCCCGGTGCGCTTCCGCCCGCTGGAGTTTCTGCGGCGCTTCCTCCAACACGTCCCGCCCAAGGGCTTCGTGCGGGTCCGCCACTTCGGGATCTTCGCCAGCTCGAACCTCCGCACCAAGCTGGCCCATGCCCGCGCTCTGCTGAGCGTTGAGGAGGACGAGGACGCCTACGAGAGCTCCGTGTCCGAAGAGCTGCCGCGCAGCCAAGGCGACTGCCCGAACTGCCTCTTTGGACACCTTCTACGGGAGGACCTACCGCCTGCGATCCTCAACGAGTGCGCATGGGATCCGTAGCCAGCAAGCGCATTCATGGTCGACGAAGCACGAGTCAGCTCGTGGCGGTCGAGGTCTGGCCGGCGAGTTGTCCCATGAGTCGGGCCAGGCGCTTTCCTGTTTGGGTGTCGGGTGCGGCTGCCTTGGGGAGGACCCGTCGCCTTGGGCTGCTCGCACGCTGAGTTACCCCCAAGGCGAGCGAGTCGGATCCCACCCGGCGAATGCCCATAGGGTCCGATCCGCCCGCAGAAGCCGCCCCCAACCCTCTTGGTTACACCAGCGGGGGGCACGCGCTTGAGCTATCGCCCCGCCTTCCGCAGCGCCGCCACTTTCGCAGAGAGCACTCGGTCCCCAACAGCGAGCTTTTCCGCCTGCCGTCGCTCGCCACGGACCCAGAGCAAATTCACCGCGGCGAGCCGCTCGACCTGGTCTCCGCCCTGGGCGACGCCGACGAGCTTGTCGGTGGAGAGCGAAGCCAGCACCCGCACGCGCTCCCGCTTCGTCACAGGACGCTGAGCTTCAGGCATGCTGACCCTGTGAGACGCGCTTTCGGCGATCTTGCGGGCCTGAACCGGCTCGGCCCGAGCCACGACGCCTTGAGGCTGCTCAGGGGCTCCTGTGGGCTCGCTCGAAGTGAGCACCGCACCCAGGGGCACGGCGAGCAAGGCCGCCGCGATCCCCGAGAAGGCCGCGAGCCGAACGTGGCTGATCTTGGTCCGCTTCAGGCTCACCCGTTCGCTCCTAGCTCGGGCTCCCAAGCCGCACGCAGGCTCTCGCCCTCCGCCGCCGTCACGCTCTTGCCCGACCACTTCGTCAGCAACGCCGCCACCTGACCGGAGAGCCGCGCCTCGTCGAGCACCGGCAGCAGCGCCCGCAGATCGCGCGGCTTGCGCTGCTTGAGCCCCGAGACGGCCAGCACCCGCTCGGCAAGCTCCCGCTCCTCGTCCACGAGCACGGCGACGAGTTTGTCCGTGACCTCACCCTGGGCGGCTCCCTCGCTAGGCTTGACCCGACCAAGTAGCTGCACCGCTGCGGCTCGCACGCGCTTGCTCTCGTCGTCCACCAGGGGCAGGAGGCGAGCCAGGTAGGGCTCGGGATCGACGGTCGCGACGAAGCGCAGCGCAGCCAGGCGCAAGCTCTCCTCGGGGCTGGCGAGGTGCTCGCTGATCCTGCTGGCCTGGGAGGCGTCGCGGGCGTCGAGGGCGCTGTAGATCGCCGCCTCTTGGGCCTGGACCTGCTTGCTGGTCTGGGTGGCGTGTTCGGCGCTGCTGGTCTGCCAGAGTCCGTAGGCGGCGAGTCCGATCACGAGCAACGCCGAGAGCGCCAGCAGGGGCTTGGCGTAGCTCGGGGCGTTGCCCTGCTCCAGGCGAAGCTGGTCCCGTGCGTGGCGCACGGCACGGCGGGAACAGGCGCATGCCTCCATTACTTCTCGGTCAGAGGCATCGCTGTACTCGCGCAAGTACTTAAGTGGTGCAGTCAAAGGCCGAGCTCTTTGTAGTAGTCGACCGAGGGGTTCGGAGTACTCGTCAGCGGGATAGCCTTGAGAACTGCTTCACTCAGGTCAACCGAAGCGATAGCCATGACCGGGCGACTCGCCTCGCTGATCAACCGTGCGACTTCTTCGGCTTTCCCTTCGTTCCAGCCAGGCGGAGGAGAGGGGACCCAGACTGGTCCCTCTGCCTTGCCGGAACCGCACTCTAGGAGGCTGATAATCGAGCCATATGCGTCCTCGCTTAGGGCGCGAAGCGCATAGACTCGGGGTTCGCCCGCACGTAGCCAGCGCGTGTCCTCATTCATGTCGAAGAGTGGAACGAAGGAGAAGCTTCGGTTGCAGGCACCGCATTGGACAAGCCCTGACACAGGGCCATCCCAGTAATCGAGGACAACAACGAGGGAGAAGGGGGAAATCACCCCCTCGCTATCGCAAAGCGAGATACAGCAACTCAATCCTACCTCCCAAAGAGTCGGTTGAACGTCTCCGCCACCTCGTCGGTGACTGGCTTTGGAAGTTCAATCGTCACGTGGTGTGGATCCATGATGGTGGGGGTCTCGTGGACCGGAAAGTGCTCTTCTACTTCTGCCCTGTTGGCCTTGGAGACCTTGGAACCGCTTGCTCGACGACTCGTCGTCGCAGAAACACCGTGGCGATTTCCAGTCCAGCCTTGCTTCTCCGACAATCTTGCCTGCCGATTCAGTTCCTTGGCATCCTCGTAATCCGCACCATACCGACGTAGCTTGCGTTGTTGCCCACCTGTCTGCGGCTGAGGCTGTGGCGTGGCTGGGGCTGGCTGGGAAGTGGTCTTGGGTGGTGGTGCCTCTGGAGTGTGGGTTGGCGGGCGCCCGTCAAGTCTACGGCCGACTCCCCCTGCACTAGGTCTCTTTCTGCCAGGGAGTGCTCCACCAGTGGCGAGATCCCAGAGCCAGTCCTTCCACTCGTTGAACGCGGCTCCCACCCCGCCTCTGATACCCCCTCTAACGAACCCTGCTCCAATCGCCCCAGGTATGAGGAGGAAGGTACAGTCTCCGACGATGCCGTGATCTCGGGCACCGGTTCGGATCAGTGACTCGAGGAGCGCGCCATACGCCTGATAGGTAGCGAGGTGAGCCTGATAGGCCGGGTCGCTACTTGCTGCTTCTCGATTCCCATGGTGCCTGTTGACAATCTCCTGCATGTGCGCCCATGCATTGTCTTGTAGGTCGCGGTAGGAAACGAAGAGAGTTGGATCAGTCGAATCGCCTGGGCTCCAGTCGCCAAAGGGGTCCACGCGATTGACAGGGTTGTTCCCACAGTAGTTCTGTCCGTTACCGCGATTTCCAGCGTCTCCCCACAGGCCAATTGGATCGCGGCTGACAAATCGGCCCGACTCAGGGTCGTAGTAGCGCAGCCGGTAGTAGTAGAGGGACCCGCCCTCCTCGAAATCAAGCCGGCGACCGGTGTACATCCATGGCTGCTCGATCCGGGTCGCGCTGATCTCGCTGCCGTTGTGGTCCTTGATCGTGACAGCGCCGTAGGGCTTGTAGGAGTAGCTCTCGACCACCGTGCCCGAAGCGTTGGTCACCGCCATGACCGAGCCGATCGAGTTGTGGTGGTAGTAGACGTCGACCGCGGCCTCGCCGGTGGTCATGTCCCCGTCGATATCCACGCTCGTGGGCTCGGGAATCGTGGCCCGAAGGACCTCGTCAATGCCCTCTCCGTAAACGTAGGTCTTCGTTGTTGCGCCCGACGTGGCCGTTTCTTCCAGGCATTGCCAGCCGTCATAGAAGTAGAGTTCTAGGCCACGTTGACCCTCTAGAATGGCGACAATTGCGCTTTCTCCGACGAATCCACGTTGTAACGGCTTTTCGACTTTCCCGACCCTGGGCCTAACCCGGCGCCCGCCTCTTGGAGCCGACTTCGCGCGACGCGAAGGCCCGCGACAGCTGCTGGGCGAGGTCCACGAGGGTCCCCAAAGGCACGTGCTGGCGCGAAACGTAGGCCGCCAGGACCTGGCCTGCTGCCTCAATGGACGCGGGGGTGGCCGGCGCTGCGACGACGCTCGCGGTGCCCGGGGCTTGTGGACGAGGCGCGACGGCCGCCTCCTGTCGAAGCACCTCGTCGACGCGCCGTCGAGTGGCGGCTGAGGGCTGCGTCTTGCCCCGCTCCCAGCCGTTGATACTCCCGACGCTTACCCCGAGCCGCTCGGCCAGCTCCTTCTGAGTCAAGCCCTGCGCCTTGCGCCAGGCGCGGAAGCGCTCCTTGTCGAAGGTCGAACGTCGCTGACCCTCGGCGACGACGGCTGCCAGCTGCTTCTGGCGGCTCTCCTTGGGCACGCGCCGCCCTGCCTTCCAGTTGCTGATCGTCACCTTGCTGACGCCCAGCTCACGCGACAGCTCGGCTTGGCTCAGCCCTGAAGCGTCCAGCCAGCGCACGAAGTCCTCGTGGCTGACGTGCTCCCAGTCCTTCATCAGCTTGTCACGGCGCTTCTTGCTCATTCCTAACCAGACCATGCACTGGGTCTCGTTCACAACCGCCGACACAGAAACACCCGCTTGCGCGGCCTGCGCAAGCGGGTGCCTGGGTGGCGCTCAGCTCGGGGTGCTCAGCGAGGCCTGGTCTCCAGCAGCCCCACCACCTTTCGCAGGGCCCTCCGATCGACGCTGAGGTAGAGCTGGGTGGCCTTCAGGTCCGCGTGCCCCAGGAGAAGCTGCACGGCGCGCAGGTTCACGCCCTCCTCGATCAGGTGCGTCGCGAGCGCGCGCCGGAAGGCATGAGGGTGGCAGCCTTCGACCCCGGCCAACCGCGCGACCTTGCGCACGATCTGACCCACCGTGCACGTGTGCAGGCCGCTGCTGTGGACCGAAACGAAGAGGCGGTCGCTCTCGCAGCGCAGAGCAGGGCGCCCCTTCTCCAAGTAGGCCCGCACGTGATCCAGGGTCGCCTTGTGCAGCGGGAGCACGCGCGACTCGCCGCGCTTCGCTCTTCGCACGAGCAGGACCCCGTGCTTCAGGTCAAGGTCTCCAAGCCGAATCTCGACCAGCTCCTTGCGCCGCAAGCCGAGCCCGTAGAGCAGCTCAAGGAGCGCCCGGTTGCGCAGCGCGACTGGTTCGCGCTTTGAGGAGCGGCTGGCTGCTTCCAGCAGCCTCCCCACCTCGGCGCGTGAGAGCAGTCGGCGCGGTGCCCGTTGGCCGACCTGGATCGTGATCCCTTCGGTTGGGTCCGTCCGCAGCCGACCCTCGGCAACCATCAGCCGGAAGAAGCGGCGCAACCGTTGCAGCGTGGAGCGCTGCGTCCGCGCGCTGACGCCCGAGTCGCCCATGGCCACGAGGTAGGCCTCGACGTTGCGCCGTCGCACCCGATCCAGCCGCCGCGGGCACCACTCCAGAAAGCGCTTCACGTCGCGCACGTGCCCTCGCGCCGTCTCCGGCGCGAGGTTCACGAGGCTGGCCTTGTGCAGCGCCAAGGCGCGCCGGCTCACTGGAAGCGCTCCCGCGGGTGGCGCAGCAGGATCTCCCGGCGCAGATCCTTCGCGTCCAGCCGTAGGTACTGCGCGGTCGTGCTGAGGCAGGAGTGCCCGAGCAGCACTTGAATGTGGCGCACGCTCGCGCCCTGCTTGAGCAGGTGGGTCGCAAAGGTCCGGCGAAGCGTGTGGGGCGTGACCTCCTTCTTGATCCCCGCTCGCTCGCGTAGCGCGATCAGGATCCGGCGCACGGTCTGCGGGTCGATCCGCGAGCCGAAGCGCGTCAGGAAGAGCGCGTGCTGGTCCTTGGGGCGCCCCTCCGTCTGACGTCGCCCGCGCTTGTCCACGGGCGGGTCTGCCAGTCCCGGTCGGCCCTCCTCGAGGTAGCGCTGGAGCTGGTGGTAGGCGCTGCGGGTCAGCGGCACGACCCGCCCCTTCCCGCCCTTGCCCTCGCGTACTGTCAGCTCGCGCTCGTCGTGGTCGAGGTCGGTCAGGTCCAAGGCGCACAGCTCCGCGCGGCGGACCCCGGTTGCGTAGAGCACCTCGGTCACGGCTCGGTCGCGCAGGGCGGTGGCTTTCCCCGGCACGTCCGCGGCGTTGAGCAGCCGCTGCACCTCCTTGACGGTCAGCGCCTGGCCGGGAGGGCGCTTGGGGTTCTTGGGGGACTCCAGGCGCGAGGTCGGGTCCAACTCGACGTGGCCCTCGTCGGCCAGTAGGCGGTAGAAGCTCCGCCAGCCCGCCACGCTCTTGCCCACCGAGCTGGAGGACAGCGGCTTGCCTGAGCGGCTCTCCTTGCCCGTCAGCAAGCCGACCAGCAGCTCGCGCAGACCCGCGAGGGTCACGGCGGCGGGGCGCGTCCAGCGCTCCTCCAGCAACTGCACGGCCCGGAGGTAGGCCTTCACGGTCAGCGGCGAGGAGCGCTTGGCGCGCAGGTGGGTCTCGAACAGCTCGCGGGCCGGCTTCCACGCGAGGGTCTTCTTGGGGCGACGTTGGGACACAGCGATAGCTCCTTTCGCCGGCTCTCCGGCGAATTCAGGGGTCGAAAGTGGTTGGGTCTCTTGCGTTGCCACCTCTGCGCCTGATCCGCCGCAAGCGCCGACGACGCAGGCAGATAGGGGGTGGCAACGGGGTGGCAACGCCTGGCAATCGGCGGGCTAACCCCTTGCGACGTCTATGTCGCGGGTGGCAACGCCTCTGGCTCGCGCAGCTCCGCGCAGGCGCCCAGGACGCTGCGGTCGAGCACTCGGTAGGTCGCAGGCGGACCGGCGTCGACGAGGGCCACCAGCTCTTGGTCGAGCAGCTCGACCAAGGCGCGCTTCACGGTGTTGTAGCCACAGCGCAGCTCGGACGATAGCTCGCGTCTCGCCCGAGGAGTCGAACTCCGAGCCAGGACCCGATACACCTTGGTCGCGCGAGGGCTCAGCTCGTCCAGGCCCTCGTCGAGGACCGGCTGCAAGAGCGCGTAGACCGCCGCGTAGTCGTCCGGGACGGCCACCACCTGCCCGTGGACGTCACGCTTGCGCTGGTGCTGGTGGAGCAAGGCGTGCGCCGCGACGAGGCCGAGCAGCTTCTGGTTTCCGCGCCGGTCGTGCGTGTTGCGCGCGGGGAAGGTCAGCCGCTCCGCGAAGGGGATGGTTACGAGCAGCGGCTCGAGCAGGCGCTGCGCGTCCTGCCACAGCTGGAGGTCCACCTTGGCGCGCCGCTTCCCCGCCCACGCGCGCCGCTGCGCCTTCTGGATCCGCCGCGTCTGCGCCTCGCTGTCGTCGAGGGCCAGCTCCAGGCAGCGGGAGAGGTTCTCGGGGTTGAGGTCGGCGGAGGTGGTCCCTGAGAGCAGCGCAATCGGCCCCTCGACCCGCACCGTCCCCTTGCCGGGAGCCTGCATGGTCAAGAACCCCTTCGACTGCAAGGTGCGGATCGAGTAGTCCGCCTCGCTGGCCCCCGCCTGCTCGTCCACGAGCACCAGCTTGTGCTTGAGGCTGTTGGCGCCCGCGTAGAACAGCGCCTGGCGCGTGAGGCGCGAGAGGAAGGTCACGCTCTCCTGCGGCGTCAGCGCCTCCAGCGACTCCAAGAGCTGCGACTTCCCGCACCCCGAAGGCGCGCGCAGGATCGCCGACAGCGGACGCGGCAGCAGGCGCGAGACAGCAATCAGATACCCGAGCCGCTTGTTCTGCTCCTCGCCCACATGCCCAAGGGCGGTCATGGCCTTCGCGGCACGATCGAGGAGGTTGGGCTTGCGGAGCAGGGCCAGCGCGGCTTTGCGCCGCTCGGGGCTGAGCACGACCGCCTCGGGCTCGGAGCGGGCCTCGCGCTCGTAGGCGTCGAGCAGGAGCGCGAGGTGGCCCATGACCTCGCGCGCCTGGCGGGCGAAGAGGTCCGCCACGTCGCGGGCCAGCCGCTGCCGGCGGCGGAAGTCGACCAAGTCGACTCGGTCCGTGAAGGGGTGACTCTCGGGGTGGTCCGTGGGGCGGACGCTCACGACCGACTTCTTGGCGTCGGGCGCCAAGGAGTAGGTCAGTCCGTCGACTTCGACGGACACGGTGGGTGGCTCGTACACAGTGGGGTCCTCTCGCGGAGCCTCTCGCTCGGCGGAGGCGGCGCGGGCCTGGAGGTCGGCCCCCTCGGCAGGCTCAGAGCCAGCCGCGGGGCGCGAAGACGGGACAGGGAACTCAGAGCAGCAGGACACGAGGCACCTCACGGCGCGCGGTCGCGCTGCGCCGTGCGAGCTGCGAGGCAGCGCACACGGGCAGCCCACCCGCGCAAGGGACGGCTAGACGCGGGGGACGGGGACGAGTTGGGGCTCAGGCGGCAGCGCGAGGGCGGGCCTCAGCGCGGCGAGGAGCGCACTGCAATCAAGTAGGGTGCGTGGCAGCCATGCGGGACCCTCCAACGGTTCCGGGTGGTGAGGCCCCCTCAGGTGTTGCAACCACCTGGCGGGGCCGATTTCGTTCAAGGCGCCGACCGTAGCGTCCTTCCCAATTCCAGAGCAAGTCCACTCTGTGGAAGGGGTGGTGCTGGGAGACGGCTCGCCTAGAGTGCTGCGTAGCCGACCCAAGACCGTTGCTGGACCGGGTCGGCCTGGCCCCGCCAAGCCCCCTTGGCGGGGCCCTTCGTTGGTTACCCTCGTTCGCGGCCAGCCCTCTACTTCCCCATCACCCTTGGGCTGGTCCGGCCCCGCCGAGCTTGGCTCGGCGGGGCCGCTTCTCAGCGCGTTCACTGCGTCCCTCCGAAGAAGGCCCAGGCCAGCTCACCCAGCGTTTCGGGCTGCTCCCGCAAGGCCGCCGCTCGCTCCGCGCTAAGCGTCCCGAGCGCCTGGAGCCCTTGGAGGGCCGCGCACCGCTCACGCAGTCGCCGCACCTGCTCCAGCTCTGCCTCGAGCCGCTGCTCTTCGGCAGCGCTCCGCTCGATCCGTTCGTCCAGCTCCGCCACGACCCGCCGCTTCTCGGCGGTGGCCTCGTCCCAGGCCGCGACCGCGGCTGTCAGCTCGGCCTGGATCTCGGGCTCGCGCCCGATCCGCTCCTGGAGCCCGCGCAGCTCGCGGTAGCGGGCATAGTCGACCTCAAACGCGGCGAAGCTCTTGCCCGCTCCGCGCAGCACCGCGAGCACCTCGTTGGGCGCGGGCGGCGTGCCCTCGGCGTCGTGCAGGGCCTCCAGCAGCTCCACGTAGGCGCGCTGGGCCTGCTGGGTCTCGTCTTGGCGCAGGCTGCGGACCTGCTCGGCGACGGCTTCAAAGTGCGACATGTAACCTCCTAAGGGGCGACGGGTGCAGGGACAGCAGCGGGGCGGACGTTGACGCGCAGCAGCGCGCCGGGGTCGATCACGACGGGCAGGCCGTACCAGCCCGCGTAGACACGGATCCCGATCGGGTCGCTGCGCAACTTGGCGTAGGCGTAGTAGCCGCGGAGCACGCGGATCCCGGCCAGGGCTTGGCTCGCGTCCGCAAACACCTCGCCCGCCGGCACGAAGACCTTGCCCTCGGCCCAGCCGAGGACTTGCGACAGCCGCCGCTCCTCTGGCAGCAAGAGCGCGGTGTCCTCTGGCCAGTAGCTCGTGACGGGCCCGCCCTCCGGCTTGTAGGTCCCGTCCGTG
>MDTG01308474.1_pt1 | contig 10208 bp, 10 predicted proteins | sample 811421 | NCBI WGS metagenome assembly MDTG01 (sample SAMN05326645, study PRJNA326480) | marine metagenome | isolation source: seawater | place: Pacific Ocean: South East | collected 2011 | reverse complement strand
TTGCCAATTTGGGCTGGAAAGAAACTTCCAAGTATGTTATGAAAAAATCATGAGTAATAATTTCAACTTAAAAAAAAATAAATATGGTTTTTATCAAATAAATCCAACGCCTTCAAACGAAGTAATTACTAAGTTTTATGCTGACGAGTTTTATACTGGAGATTATAAAAATTTTAATGACTCTTCTTTAAAGGTCCAAACTAATGATGATGAATTTTATCATGGAAGATGGAATGATATTTATAATAATATTTTAGAAATTAAGAAAAATTTACCAAATAAAACATCTATTTTAGATATAGGCTGTGGTTGGGGTTTAGCTTTAGAATTTTTTAAAAAAAAAAGGTATGACATGTTATGGGTTTGATCCATCAATCGAAGCAGTAGAATATGCTAATAAAAATAAGCTTAATGTAAAACATGCAGGTATTAAAAATATGGATGTTTTTGAGGGAAAGAAATTCAATATAATTACAATGTTAAATGTTCTTGAACATTTGTCAGATCCAATTTTAGCATTAAAACAAATCAAAAAAATTTTAAATAAAAATGGAATTCTTATTATAGATGTTCCTAATGACTTTAATGAATTTCAACTAATAGGAAATAAACTTCATGATCTTAAAAATTGGTGGGTAGCACCTCCAAATCATTTAAATTATTTTTCTAAAGATAGTTTAGTTAAACTATTAAAAAGTATAGGTTTTAAAATTAAAATTTGTGAAGCATCTTTTCCATTGGAAATGTTTCTTTTGTTTGGTGAAAATTATGTTGGAAATAAAAATTTAGGAAAAGTTTGCCATAAAAAAAGAGTTAATTTTGAAAAAAATATAAGGAAATATAAAAAAACAGATTTATTAAAAAAATTCTACAGGTCATTAGCTGAATTAAATTTGGGAAGACAGATAGTTGTATATGCTACCCTCTAATTAATTATGAAGTATAAATTAAAAAATATAGTAAATAATATTAAAAAAAATGGATATATAATTTTACCCAATTTAATCTCTAAAAATAAATGCGAAAAATATAAAAAAATTTTAAATAAAAATTATGAAATGTACAAAGACAACTATTGTTCAATTAAAAAAGAGGGATTAGCTAATAAACAAGATGAAAAAGTTGTATTCAATTTACATAATAAAAATTTAAAATTTTTTGAATTATTTCAACATAAAAAAGTATTGGATATTTTAGACGTATTATTAAAAGAAGGATCATATAAAAAGTCTGAACCATACTATCTAAATAATATATCGGCCAGATGTCCCCTTAAGGGTAACAAAGGTCAACTAATACACATTGATAGTAATTTAGCAGGAGTGAATTACAATATTATAGTTAATGTGATGTGGTTACTTGATGATTTCAATGAAAAAAATGGTAGTACCTATATTGTACCAAAAAGTCATCTGGTAAAAAAATATGCAAATAACAATAAAAAAATAGAAAATAAAATTCTTATTAAAGCTAAAAAAGGGAGTGTTCTTATTTTTAATGCAAATTTATGGCACGGAGGATCTGAAAAAAAAAAACCAACAATCTCGTTGGGCTATAATATTGGGTTACGCAAGATGGTTTGTTAAACCCTCATTTGATTATATGCAAAATACTCCAATCAATATATTTAATAAATTAAACAGCAAACAAAAATCATTATTAGGGTTTGATTTGGTGCCACCAAAAGATGAATTTACAAGAATGACAAGAAGATCAACTAACTTTGAAATACCATCAAATTATAATTTAAAAAAATGATGAAAATAAAGAATAGAATAATTTCTAAAAACCATAAGCCTTTTATAATTGCAGAACTCTCTGGAAATCATAATGGTTTAATAGAAAATGCTTTAAAATTAGTAGATCTTGCTTCAATGAGTGGAGTTGATGCAATTAAACTACAAACATATACACCAGAGACAATTACTTTATCATCTAATAGGAGAGATTTTTTAATTAAGGACAAAAATAATCCTTGGAAAAAAAACCAAACATTATTCAAGTTATACAAAAAAGCATATACCCCTTGGTCTTGGCATAAAAAAATTTTCGAAAGAGCTCAAAAAAAAAAATTAATTTATTTTAGCAGTCCGTTTGATGAGTCTGCAGTTGATTTTTTAGAGGAATTAAATGTGCCAATGTATAAAATTGCTTCCTTTGAAAATAATCATTTTCCACTATTAAAAAAAGTAGCTAAAACTGGGAAACCGATTATTATGTCAACTGGACTAGCTACTTTAAAGGAGTTAAAAGAGTCTGTAGGTTATTTAAGAAATAATGGTTGCAAGAATCTAGCTTTATTAAAATGCACAAGTTCATACCCAGCTGACCCAAAAGATTTAAATTTAAGATCAATTGAAAAGCTCAAAAAAGTTTTTGATTGTGAGATAGGTTTCTCAGATCATAGCCTTGGTATAGGAGCGGCTATTTCTGCATTAAATTATGGCGCAACTATTGTTGAAAAGCACTTTACTTTAAACAAACTTAAAGGAGTGGATGGTAAATTTTCTAGTGAAGTAGAAGAATTAAGAATGTTAAAAAAAGAAAGTGAAGTAGCTTGGCAAGCAAAAGGGAATATTTTTTTGGGACCAACAACTAATGAAAAAAAATACACAAAATTTCGACGTTCTATTTATGTTTCTAAAAAAATAAAAAAAGGAGAAAAATTTTCAAAAGATAATTTAAAAGTTATCAGACCAGCATATGGTTTACACCCAAAGTATTTTGAGCGTGTGATTGGAAAAATCTCAAAAAAAAATATACAAGCTGGAACTCCACTAAAAAAAGATTTTTTTTAGAAGTAAATGTAATAACTAAAAATAATGAATGATAAAAATAAAATTGCAATTTTATTGGCAGCCAGATCAGACTCTAAAAGACTGCCCGGAAAACATTTTCTTAAACTTAATAAAAAATACAAGGTAATAGATCTTTGTATATCAAGGCTTAAAAAGGTAAATTTAGCAAATCAAATATTTTTATGTACCACCAAACGTAAAAACGACGATAAATTTAAAGCTGTTTGTAAAAAACATAATATTAAATTTTTTAGAGGAAGTACTAATAATGTTTTAAAAAGACTTGTAGATTGCGCAAAAGAAAATTCTATAAAAATTATTGTAAGAATAACTGCTGATTGTCCCATAATAGATCCAAATATAATTGACAAATGTATCGAATTGCATTTAAAAAAAAAGAATGATTACACTACCAACACATTAGAACTTACATTTCCTGATGGCTTAGATGTAGAAGTTATTAATCTAAATGCATTAATAATTTCTCAAAAATTGTCAAAAAGTTTACATAATAAAGAGCATGTAACTACATTTATTCGCAAGTCAAAATTATTTAAAAAAAGTAATTTCAAAAATTTACGTAATTATTCGAATAGAAGATGGACCCTAGATTATATTAGAGATTATTTATTTTTGAAAAAAGTAGTTAATTTGTTTTCAAAAAATATATTCTTTACCTGGAAAGATTTAATTAAAATGGAAAAAAAAAATAAATTATTAGTTAATATTGAAGAAAGATAATTTGAACAAAATTAAGTTAATAAAACGTTTTATAATTGGTTCTGCAAATTTTACGCAAAAATATGGACCAGATACAATCAAGGTTAATAAAAATGAAATTAAAAAAATTTTAAAACTAGCAAAAAAAAATAGTATATATAAAATTGATACTGCTCAAGGCTATTTAAAAGATAGAAATTTTTTTAAAAATGTTGATAAGAAGTTTAAATTTACATCAAAAATAATTCCTGACTCTAAATGGATATCATTAGAATACAGTCAAAAAAAATTAGAGGATCATTTAAATGTTTTCAAAAATAATAAAGTTGAAACATTACTTCTTCATGATATTGAAATTTTGTTTAAAAAAAATGGATACAAAATTTTTAAAAACCTAGAAGTTTTAAAAAAAAAAAAATATTTTAAAAAGATTGGAATATCAATTTATGATACAAGAATCTTAAATTTAATAATTCAAAAATTTGATATTGATGTTATTCAATGTCCTTACAACATTTTAGATAAAAGAATAATAAATACAGGATGGTATGATAGATTAAAGAGTCAGGGTAAAGAAATTCATGTTAGATCTATATTTTTACAAGGGCTTCTTGTAAATAAACTATTTTATAAAAAAAAATATTTTAGAAAATGGAATAATTTTTTTTTTAATTGGTTTAATTTTTTGAAAAATAACAATATTTCCTCAATCGATTATTGCTTAAGTGATTTGATGAAATATGATTTTGATCAAATCCTGGTCGGTGTTAATAATTATAATAATCTAAAACAAATAATAAATTTCAAAACAATTAACAAAAATAAAATGATGAAGTTTAAAATAAATGATATAAAGCTTATTGATCCTAGAAAATGGAATTAAAATGAAAACTAAAAATGGAATAAAATTATACAAATATGCAAAAAAAATTATTCCTGGAGGAACAACCTTATTTTCTAAAAGATCTGAACTTTATTTGCCTGACAAATGGCCAGCTTATTTCTCTAAAGCTAAAAAAATAGATATTTGGAATTTAAAAGGGGAAAAATATTTAGATATGTTTTGTGCAGTTGGCACAAGTATATTGGGATATAGCAATCATTATGTAAATAATTCAGTAAAAAAAAATATTCGAAATGCAAATATGACAACTTTGAATTGTCCGGAAGAGGTTTATTTATCAAAAGAATTGATTAAGCACCATCCCTGGGCTTCTATGGTAAAATTTACCAGGTCAGGAGGAGAAGCAAACGCACTAGCTATAAGAGTTGCAAGAGCCAATACTAAAAAAAAAAATGTAGCTTTTTGTGGTTACCACGGATGGCATGATTGGTATTTATCAGCAAATATAAATTCAAAAAATAATTTGGACCAACATTTAATGTCAGGATTAAATTTTGACGGTATACCTGAAAATTTGAAAAATACCTCCTTCCCTTTCCCATATAATAATTTTGATTATCTCTTAAAATTGATAAATACAAAAAATATAGGCATCATCAAAATGGAAGTAATGCGTAACTTCAAACCTGAGAATGAGTTTTTAAAAAAAATAAGAAATCTTTGTAATAAAAAAAAAATAATTTTAATTTTTGATGAATGTACTTCTGGCTACAGAGAAAACATGGGAGGATTACATTTAAAATTTGGTGTCAATCCAGATATTGCAATATTTGGTAAAGCATTAGGTAGTGGTTTTGCAATTAATGCAATAATTGGAAAAAGAGGAATAATGAAAAAAGCAGAAAATAGTTTTATAAGTAGTACTTTTTGGGGTGAACGAATTGGTTATACTGCAGCAATTTCTTCAATTAAAGAATTTAAAAGATTAAAAATTTTTGAAAAAATTTTAGCTAATGGAAGAATGATAAAAAAAATATGGGAACATACCTCAAAAAAATATGATATTCCGATAAAGATTATGGGAATTGATGCAATTCCTTCATTTGAATTTTGCAATCAACACTTAAAAAGAAAAACTTTTTTAACACAAGAAATGCTTAAGAATAAAATTTTAGCGACAAATATTGTTTATGTCACTATTTTTCACAGAAAAAATAATATTAAGAAATATATTAAAATCTTGGATAAAGTTTTTCATGATATTTCAAAAAAAAAAATTAAGAATATTCTTAAGAGCAAAATATGTTTTAAGCCAATTAATAGAGTAAATTAAATTATGAAAAATATACCATATGGTAGACAATATATTGATAATGCTGATAAAAAATCAGTTATAAATTCACTATCAAATGAATTAATTACAACAGGACCTGTTGTTAAAATATTTGAAAAAAGAATTAAAAAATACCTTAATTGCAATTATGGATACGTTTGTAGTAGCGGGACTGCTGCTATACACTTAGCAATGCTATCAATAGGTTTAAAAAAAAATGATATTATATTGATGCCAGCTATAAATTTTGTTGCATCATATAATATGGCAAGAAATATAGGATTAAAGATTTATTTAGTTGATGTTGATGAATTTACAGGCCAGGTTACACCAGATAAAATTCTTGAGTGTATAAAAAAAAATAAATTAAAAAAGATTAATGCCTTGTTAGTAATGTTTAATGGAGGATATCCTGAAAATATAAATAAATTTTATGAAATCAAAAAAAAGTATAATTTTTTTATAATAGAAGATGCTTGTCACGCGCTAGGTGCAAAATATAAATATAAAAATAATTATCTAAAAATAGGTTCCTGTAAACATGCAGATGTTTCAACTTTTTCTCTTCACCCATTAAAAACAATTACTTCTGGTGAAGGAGGAATTATAACAACTAAAGATACTAAAATTGCAAAAAATATTACATTATTCAGAAATCATGGAATATTACGAGATAAAAAAATGCACTGGAAGTATGATGTAGTAAAAAATGGATTTAATTATCGACTTTCAGATATTAATTGTGCACTTGGATTATCGCAATTAAAGAAGATAGATTTTTTTTTAAAAAAAAGAAAAGAAATTTATAAAAAATATTTAAATGAATTGCACAATTTAAATCCACATTTAATAATTCCCGAGTTTTCTAAAAATATTAGACCTTCATTCCATTTGTTTATAATAAAGATTCTTTTTAAAAAAATAAAAAAAAATAAAAATCATTTTATGAAGTATTTAATGGATAATAAAATTATTGCGCAACAACACTATATTCCAATTTATAAATTAAGCATTTATAAAAAAAAAAACTTTTTTTTTAACGGTTCGAAAAAATATTATGAGAACTCAATAAGCATACCAATATATGTAGATTTAAACAGAAAAAAACAAGATCAAATTATTAAGACAATTAAAAATTATTTTAATTAGCCAGAAATATAGTGAAAAAATTACTTATTACAAATAACTGTAGTGTAATTAAAAAACATTACGATGAAATTTATACAGACTCTCCAAGCGTAATTGAATATTGTAATGATGCAAAATATCTCGACTCGTTTTTAGACCAAGAATATCAAACTAAAATAATAGAATTAAAAAAAAAAGGTCTAGAGCTCAATAAAGAAATTGTTAAAGAATTTTTTCCAAACTATAAAGAAAGAAATGTCGAAATATTGGATGTTGACCGTTTCTATACCAATATTTTGACAAATACATATAAGCTTAAAAAGCTTGTTAATTTTTACCATGATCATGAAATTACAATAGCAGTTTCAAAAGATGAGCTATATGATTATAATAGTCCAAATACTCTAGATAGATTTGTAAATATTTATTATTGGATTGCTAAAATAGCCAAATTAAATATCAAACTCATATGTGAAGATTCAAAACGTTTAGATTTATATCAGGATCATTTACCTATGAATTCTTGGTTTTTAAGATTAATCGATTTAGATAAGAAAGTATTATTTTTTAATTTTTTGAAAAAAATTAATTTAATTAAATTTAAAAAAAAAAAAGTTTATGTATACAGGTCAAATAATGCTTTAAGAGAAATAGAGCCATATTTGCATGACTTAGGATTTAGTTATGTTGATATGCCAAAATTAAATACTTTTATTATTAACCCATCATTAATATTTAATGAAAAAAAAATAGAATCATTATTAGATAAATTTTTTGGAAGGAGTGAGCTTGAAAATACTTTTAAGCCTGCTCTGGCAGTTATATATAAAAAAAGAGTTAAAGACTATTTAAATAAAGAATTAATAATAAATGATTACTTATTAAAATTAGACAAAAATATTAAAATTATTTTAACTAATAGTATTTATGAGTTTGACAGATTTATTTTTTTAAAAAAATTACAAGATAATGGGTATAAGGTTGTAAATATTATGCATGGCCTAACATCAAGTTATCGAAGAGATGTAAAACACTTGAAAGAGTTTAAATGCTCAGACATTGACATGCTGCTTTGTTTTAATAAATCAGAAGAGAAAATGTATAAAAAAAATGATCAGTATGTAAATGTTTATCCAATATCTTCAGTTCAAGAAGCGAAAAAACCTAGACTTAATAAAATAAAAAGATTTATTGTTTCTCGAAAACTTAAGATTAGAAACGAAAAAAATGTATTTTATGTTTCTACTACATTTCCTTTAAATAATAACAGAGTACATCATATTATACATTCTGATGAATTTAATTATAATTTTGAAAAAAAAATGATCAATTTATTATCTAGTATAAATAAAAAAGTTATTTACAAATCTTATCCAAGACGAAATTATATTGATCCAAATCCTATGTGTGTTTACGCAAAAAAATTTAACAATATTAAAGTTATAGATGGTAATTTTGACTTTCGGTATGTTAATTCTCTAGGAGATATCTTTATACTTACAAGCATTGGATTTTCTAGTACAGTTACTTGGTTAATAAATTTGAATAAACCTATAATATTTTTGCTTTCAAATGAAAATAAAATATTAGAAGAAGATGCTATAAATATGCTTAAAAAGATCTTTATTGTTGTTGATAGAGAAAAACAAAGTTGGGAAAAAGATTTACAAAATATACTAAACAAATCATTTAAAGAATTAAAAAAAATTTGGAACGATAAGCAAGTTTATAGAGATAAATATGATGTTGAGTGGTTAACAGATAAAAATGCCCACTCAGGAAAACTTGGAGCTAAATACATCAAAGATCTTTTTGATAAAACTTTAGAAAAAATAGAGCAAGATAAATATTAATTAATGTTTGAATTTGATAACAAAAATTTAATTATAAGAAATAAAAAAATTAAAAATAAGAAAAAATTTATTAAATTAAATATTACAAGTGACTGGGCTCCTATTTTTGATGAAGCATCAGACCTAATGGTAAAAAAAAAATATTATCAAAGTTTACAACCTTTTTTTAAAGATGGAGATCTAAATATCACGAATCTAGAGACAGTTATTGATCTTAAAAAAAGAAAATTTAGTAAAAATGCATTAAGATTTATTAATAAACCAAAAATTCTTAGCTCGTTAAAAAATATAAATACAAATTTGGTGTGCCTTGCAAATAATCATATAATGGATAATGGTGATGTTGGATTAAAGAATACTATAAAGTTTTTAAAAAAATATAAAATAAATCACGTTGGTGCTGGATTATCATTCAAAAAAATTTATAAACCATTTATTTTTAAAAAAGATAGTAATAAAATTGCTATAATAAATACTTCCGAAGGAGAAGAAGCAAACGAAAAGTATAATAATCGTATTGGATCTTCAGATATTGAGTCATATAAGATTATTGATCAAATCAGAAGTTGTAAAAAGAAAGGTTATTTAACAATATTAATAGCTCATGCTGGAGTCGAGTATATTCCATTTCCTCCACCCTATATTAAGGATATTTATAAAAATTTTGTTGATGAGGGTGTTAATTTAGTTGTTGGTCATCATCCTCATGTGTCACAAGGTTTTGAAATTTACAAGAATGTTCCAATATTTTATTCATTAGGAAATTTTACAATGTGGAAGAAAAATTTAAGAAAAAATTGCTATAATTCTTTTTTTTTAAACATGACTGTTCAAAATAATAAATTATTAGATATAAATTTAGTACCATTCCAAGTTAATAAAGATAGTCTTAATTTAACTTCAAAGAAAGAATTTAGAAAAAAGATTATGATGTTAAATAGTTTTTTACCAAAAAGTGATAAAATATGGAAAACCTATTTAAATAGAGTTAACCCTTACGGAGGGTTTTTTTCTGAACAGCTTTCTTTTTTTTATAACTTCGATGAATTTAAATACAAACAGATTAATAAATATACTAATCTTTCTAAAAAATATTCAGATTTAGATTTTTTAAAAACTGAATTTCAGGATGACTCATATTACAATCACATTTTAGATAGGTGGCAAATTAAAAATAATAATAATTTAATACTATTAATTAAAAATATATTTAATCCATTATATAAAATTTTATTTATGATTAAAAGAATAATGATAAAATTAAAATAAATATCTTTAGATGATACAAACATTATTAAATTATTTTTATAGATATTCATTATTTATAAAAAATAAAAACATAACTTTAAAAGGTAAATTAAAAGTTAAAAATAAACCTCTTATTCATATTTTGGATGGAACATCCCTAATTATAGGTGATAATGTGACACTTAACTCTAAAAATTCAAAATATCATGTAAATATGTTTGCGCCTGTAAAAATTTATATAGATAAAATTGGAGCAAAAATTAGTATAGGTAATAATACAAGAA
>MDTG01283987.1_pt1 | contig 10208 bp, 12 predicted proteins | sample 811421 | NCBI WGS metagenome assembly MDTG01 (sample SAMN05326645, study PRJNA326480) | marine metagenome | isolation source: seawater | place: Pacific Ocean: South East | collected 2011 | reverse complement strand
CCAGATATAGGATTTTTATTAACTATATGAATTCTTTTTTCACCAACAGCTTTTTTTAAAGGATTCATTACAGAGTTTGCCCAAAGTTCTGGTGCAACATCCGGTGCACCTTTTTCATTCATCGATGTGAATGATGGCATAGTATCACCTGGCACTAATTCTACTTCACAACCAAATCCTTTTTCTAGAATTATTTTATCTACATTGGCCATTAGTGAAGCTGAGGCCCAGTTCATATTTGCATATGTGATTTTTCCACATGCAGCATTTGCAATATTATTTAAAAATAAAGTAGCGAACAAAATTGCTACTAATTTAGTTAATGTTTTCATTTAACCCCCTAAAGTTATTAATTTTTTAATTAATGTAACAAAATGTGGTGTATAATGTAACCGGTACTCAACTAAAAAGTGAATTATGGAAGATATGCGTCTGAGAGCTATTTGATGGCTTATATAGAAAAAATTACTTACATTTTTTACATAATCCGAAAAATTCTAAGTTGAATCTTTTAAATTTCATTCCTTTTTTATGATTAAAACTTGATAAGTATTTCGAAAGTTTGGTATCACTAATTTCATCAACTACCTCACAACTCTCACAAATTGAAAATGCTGTAGCTTTTGAAATTTCACAAACTGAACTTTTACATACAACAAAAGCATTTTTACTTTCTATTTTGTGGATTTTTCCCATTTTAATCAATTTATCCAAAGCTCTGTAAATTTGTTGTGGGGCGTTTATCCCTTTTTTTTGTACATTAAATAAAATTGAGTAAGCTTTTAAAGGACCTTTTGCTTTTTCAATAATATCTAAAACAATTTGTTGATTTCTAGAAAGTGTTTGTGCTTGAGCCATAAATACAAATTACCAATTTAATATCATTTTTTCAACTCAGAATAATGTTTGAACTTAATAAGTGTAAAACAAAATAAAACTAACGCAGCTGTGATAATCGAAGGTCCTGAAGGAGTGTTAATTTGTAACGACGAAAATAAACCAAATAATACTGATAACAAACCTCCTAAAATTGATAATTTTACCATCTGTGATGGATTGTTAGAAACATTTCTTGCCATTGCAGCTGGCATAATTAACATTCCTGTAATTAACAATAGTCCTACAATCTTTATCGATATTGCAATTATTGCTGCTAATAAAACAGTAAAGATTGCATTTACTTTATCTGGGTTCATTCCCTCGGCTTCAGCTAGTTCATGATTAACTGTTGAGGCAAATAATGGTTTCCAAATGAATTTGAGTATAAGTAGAATTAGTGCTCCACCAATCCAAATGATTAAAAGATCCATTTCGTTCACTGCTAATATATCTCCAAATAATAAACCCATGATATCAAATCGGATTGACGTAAGAAAACCGATAACGACTAAGCCAACTGCAAGGGATGAATGAGCTAATAGACCTAATAATGCGTCTCCAGGTAGTTTTGTAGTTTTTTGAAGTTTTAAAAGTATAAGAGCAATCGCAGATGAAATTAAAAAAACTGAAAATGCTATATTTAATTCAAAAATGAAAGCTATAGTTACTCCAAGTAGTGCAGAGTGAGATAACGTATCACCAAAAAAAGATAGTCTTCTCCAAATTATAAAACATCCAAGAGGCCCGGTAACTAATGCAATCCCAACACCTGCAATTAAAGCTCTTATGAAAAAATCATCAAACATTTATTGTTTTCTTTTTATTGTCCCGTCTGTTGCGTGAGTATGATCATGTTTATGTTCATAAATAGACAAAATTGTTGAGGCGCGATCTCCAAACAGTTCTTGGTATTTATTATTTTTAGCTACGGACTGAGGCGTTCCAGAGCAACAAACATGTCCATTCAAGCAGACCACATAATCTGTCGATGACATAACGACATGCAAATCATGTGATATTAATAAAATTCCACAATTAATTTTTTCAGAAATTTTTTTTATTAATTCATAAAGAGAAATTTCACCTTTAAAATCTACTCCCTGGACAGGTTCATCTAAAACTAAAAGATCAGGAGATTTTGCAATAGCTCTTGCAATTAAAACTCTTTGAAACTCTCCTCCAGATAAATTATTTAAATTGTTATTTTTTAGATGTTCAACGCCGGTTAATTTTAAAGCACTTGTTATTTCTTCATCATTTAAATTTTGAGTGAGTAGCATAAAATCAAGTACTCTAATTGGTAATGTCCAATCTATAGAAATTTTTTGGGGGACATAACCAACCTTTTCAGTATTTTTTGTAACTTTTCCTTCTATATTTTTATAAATACCAAGAGCAATTTTTGCTGTTGTTGTTTTTCCCGATCCATTTGGTCCAATTAATGTAACAATTTCACCTCTTTTAACCACTAAGGAAACTCCCCTTACTAGCCATTTATTATTTTTGAATAGACCTACGTTATCTACTTTGATTAATGTCTCCGAGTTCAATTTATCCACAATATTAATCCTTGCAATTATAAATGTTATATTATAACACTTTGTTACTTTATAACATATTATGAAAAAAATTCTCCACTTAATTTCGCAGGTAATATTTGCTTTTTTGGTTACTATTTCAATATCTAAGGCCGATATAAAAGTTGTAACATCGATTAAACCTATTCATTCCTTGGCTAGTTATGTGATGGATGGTGTTGGAAAACCTGATCTTATTGTTGACGGCTTTAATTCACCACACAGTTTTAGTCTTAAACCTTCTCATGCAAAAATGATTGAAAATGCTGATCTAATTATTTGGGTTGGTGAAGATTTGGAGGCCTTTTTAGAAAAACCTTTGAATACAATAGCAAAAAAATCAGTAAACATCGAACTAATGAATTTAAATGGTATTAAAAAACTTAAATTTAGAGAAAAAAATATTTTTGAAGGTCACGATGATCATGGACATGGTCATAAAGAAAAAAAACATGATGATCATGGGCATGGTCATAAAGAAAAAAAACATGCTGATCATGAGGGACATGCTCATGGGGAACACGACCCACATGTTTGGCTTGATCCAGTGAATGCTAAAGTAATTATTAAAGAAATTGAAAATCAATTGGTTAAATTAGATCCAAACAATAGCTCAAAATATAAAGCTAACTCTATAAAAGTTCGCTCCGAATTGGATAATTTAATGAAAAATATTAAAAAAGATCTTAACGATAATCTAAGATTTGTGGTTTTCCATGATGCATATCAATATTTTGAAAATAGATTTGGTATTAAAGTTTTAGGGGCTTTAACGGTGAATCCAGATGTTTTACCAGGAGCTGAACAATTATCGGAAATCAGAGAAGTGATAGAGCACAAAAAAATTAATTGTCTTTTTTCGGAACCTCAATTTAATCCAGCAATTATAAAATCTATTGCAAAAGATACTAAAATTAAAACTGGTGTTTTAGATCCTCTTGGTGCTACTTTAAATAAAGGCAAGAGCATGTATTTTGAGCTCTTACAAAGTATGAGCGTATCTTTCAAAGGTTGTTAAATAATTTACCTCTCAATAACTAAAGTATCTTTAGACCCACCGCCTTGAGAACTGTTCACGATAGTACTTCCTTTTTTGAGAGCAACTCGCGTCAATCCACCAGTAGTTATCCAAGATGTTCTACCTGTGAGAACGAAAGGCCTTAGATCAAGATGCCTTGGTTGAATACCTTCTGCAGAAATAGTTGGCGTAGTGGAAAGTATCTCTAATGGTTGAGCAATATATCCGTCAGGATTAGATTTAATTTTTGTTTTCATTTTGTCTCTTTCTTTTTTTGAAGATTTAGGTCCAATCATTATTCCATTACCACCTGATCCATTTGTTGGTTTTATTACAAGTTTAGAAATATTATCAATTACATGATTTAAATGTCTTTTTTTTCTGCATAGAAAAGTTTGTACTTGTTTTAGCTTAGGTTCTTCATCTAAATAGAATTTAATCATTTTATCTACATAAGAATATATGGCCTTATCATCTGCAACCCCTGTTCCAGGAGCATTAACAATTCCTACATTTCCTTTTCTCCAACTTTTAAATAAGCCCGGAACCCCTAATAAAGAATGTTTATAAAATACTTTAGGATCTAAGAAATTATCATCTATTCTTCTATAAATACAATCAACTTTTAAAGGACCTTTTACAGTTTTCATATAAAGAAAATCTTTTTCAACGAATAGATCTTTACCTTCTGCTAAAGCTATTCCCATTTGTTCAGATAAAAATCTATGTTCAAAATATGCAGAATTATTTCTTCCGGGTGTCAAAACACACATGTGTGGATTCTTATTTTTTCTAGGAATACATTCTAGCATGCAGTGATAAAGTTTATTAGGATATTGATGGACTGAAGAAACTTTATATCTCGTAAATAATTCTGGAAATACATCTCTCATAACCATTCGATTTTCCAACATATATGAGATTCCAGATGGGACTCTCAAGTTATCTTCAAGTACTAAAAACTCCCCATGAATATTTCTTATTAGGTCAATGCCTGATATATTAGACCAAGCTTTATATTTTGGAGAGAAACCTTCACATTCCTTTAGATAAAATTGAGATTTAAATACTAGATCTTTAGGGACAATATTTTCTTTAAAAATTTTCTTTTCGTTGTAAACATCGTCTATGAAGAGATTGAGCGCTTTTACTCTTTGCAATATGCCCTTGGAAACTTTTGACCAGTCTTTTTTTAAAATAATTCTTGGAATAATATCTAGTGGCCATTTTTTTTCCTGTATTTTTTTTCCTGATGAGTAAACTCTAAAATTTATTCCTCTAGCATTTATAGTGCTTGCGCAGTTTTTTTCAATTTCATTTAATTTTTTGATACCGTGTCTTTCTAGAATGTGTGATATAATTATCGCTTGCCTACGCAATTTATTGTCAGAATTAAGATATTCATCGTAGGTTTTGTCTGATACGTATTTTTTCCACATATTAGGCATAATAATTCATCTCTATTATCAAATGCATGGTTTACATACAAGGCGTGATAATTAGGAATTGAAATATTAGTATTTTTTAAATATGTATTCACCATGACATATTGCGTCGGAATCAAAACAAACGATGGAGTAGTTTTAGCGTCAGATTCTAGAACTAACGCAGGATTAGATAATGTAAATATTTATTCTAAGATGCTCACTTATGATGTCGGTGATAGGACTGTAATTGTGGTCACATCTGGAAACTTGGCCACATCCCAAGCGGTTTTTAAGTCTATCGAAAAAGATATAAAAGATAAAAACGCACCAATAAATCTTAATACATGCAAGGATTTTGAGCAAATTGCTTCGTATATAGGAAGGCTTAATATTAAACATTCTTCCCCTGATGGTATAAATACTGATAGCTTAGTATTAGGATCGACTTTTATTATTGGTGGTCAAATCCGTGGTCAGGATTTGGAATTGTATATGATTTATCCTCAAGGCAATTATATTAGACCTGCAGACAGTAAACCTTATTTAGTAACTGGTGAGGTAAAATACGGTAAGCCAATATTAGATAGAGTAATTACACCAAAGGTATCGATAGGAGATGCATCAAGATGCGCTTTAATATCAATGGACTCAACTTTAAAAAGTGATTTAACTGTCGGTCCACCTATTGATATTGCTGTTTATAAAAAAGATGAAAAAAAAATTGCTTACTTGAAATGCCTAAATCCGACTGATGAAGATTATTCTAAGATTTGTAATAATTGGTCTGAAAAACTTTTACAGGTTTTTAATACATTTCCAAAATTTGATTGGGAAAAATAAATCTAAATTTTTATTCTCCTATATAATGTAGATTAATTTTTCTCATATGACTTTTAAGTCTATGCTCAAATAAGTAAAGACCTTGCCAGGTGCCTAGTATTAATTGATTATTTTTAATTGATAGAGAGAGATTAGTATTAGTGAGAATTGATTTAATATGAGCTGGCATATCATCAACTCCCTCAGTATTATGGGTATAATTGTTATTCATTGGTACAAGATTATCAAAAAAATTAAGTATATCCTTATGTACATCTGGGTCTGCATTTTCTTGCAAAATTAAAGATGCACTTGTGTGTAATATATTGATGTTAATTATGCCTTTTTTTAAATTTTCACTTCTTATCCAACTGTTTACTTCATTTGTAAAATTGTAAAGTTTTTGTCCATTGGTTTTAAGTTTTATTTCGTGAAAGAGTTGTTTCATTTAATTTTATAAGTGATATTATAAATTATCCTATTCTAATGGAAAAAAAAGCAAAAATTATAGCGACTTTAGGCCCTTCGATCATAAAAGAAAATATTTTGGGTAAATTAATCAATCTTGGAGTTGATGCTTTCAGAGTAAATTTTAGTCACGAAATTAAAAATTTGAAAAAAGTTGTAAAAAAAATTAGAGGCTTAGAAAATAAAACAAAAAAAAGAGTAGCCTTAATAGCAGATTTACAAGGGGTAAAGCTAAGAATAGGGAAGTTTAAAAAAGGGTCTGAATTGATAAAAAAAAATCAAATTTTCACTTTTGATTTAAAAAACAAGAATGGGAATAATGAAAGAGTTAACCTTCCATATCCAATTTTATTCAAAAAAGTAAAAAAGGACCAAATAATATTAATTGATGATGGCAGATATGCTTTTCGAGTTTTAAAAAAAACATCAAAAACAATAAAAACAAAGTGTCTCAGTCAAAATTTCAAGATTAAAGACAAAAAAAGTATTCATGTAAAAAATATAAATCTTCCGTTCAAAGATTTAACAAAAAAAGATAGGAAAGATATCGTCACTGCTAGGAAATTAGGGTTTAATTGGATAGCTTTATCTTATTTGCAAGATGAAAAAATTATACATCAGGCAAAAAAAATAGCTGGAAAAAATATAGGTATAATTTCTAAAATTGAGAATAAAATTGCATTAAAAAATATTCATGGAATAATTTTATCCTCAGATGCGATTATGATCGCTAGAGGTGATTTGGCAGTTGATGTTGGTCACAGTGAAGTTCCAAAAATACAATTAGATCTTATTAAAAAGTGTAATCAATTTTCAAAATCAGTAATTGTTGCTACTCAGATGCTTGAGAGTATGATCACTAGTTATACGGCAACAAGAGCTGAAGTAAATGATATTGCAACCGCAATTTTTCAAGGAGCGGATACAGTTATGTTATCGGCTGAAACGGCATCAGGTAAATATCCTGTTCAAGCAGTAAAAACTATGGTCAAAACAATTTTATCGACTGAAAAATACAAAAAAGAGCATATTGAAGATTTTAAAAATTCTATCGATGCAAAAAAAGATCCTATAAAATCTATTGTGCTCTCGGTAAAAGATCTTGCTTATAACCCAGCGGTAAAGGCAATTATAGCTTTTTCAAATTCAGGAAAAACAGCAAAGCTTGTGTCAGCTATGAGACCTCGAGTTAAAATAATTACTATTTCTCCTAATATAAATGTAAGTAGACAAATGTCTTTGTTGTGGGGAGTTCATTCTATTAATAGTCGAGATGCTAGCGGATGGAAAGATATGATGAATATATCAAAAGAAATTATAAAAAAAGATAAAAATATAAAAAAAAAAGATCTTGTGGTTATAACCGCCGGATTACCGTTCGGTAATGCAGGAATGACTAATATGATAAGACTTTATAAAGTTGAGAATTAATGGAAGAAAAATTTAACATCAACGAAATATTAGATGCGGTTCAAGAGCTAAATACCACCAGGAAAAATAGGTCAGTGAAAAATTTCAAATTAACAAAAAATAATCAAAATGATAATTCTGAAATACCTAAAGACACACTTAGATTAATTGAGGAAGCAGAAAAAAAATTAAATTAATTTTGATACTTGTATTGCTGTATCACACATTCTATTTGAAAATCCCCACTCATTATCATACCAAGACAAAACTCGGCTAAATTTACTTTTAATCACTTGGGTTTGAGTAAGATCGAATATTGAACTATGTGAGTTATGATTAAAGTCTTTTGATACAAGAGGCTTTTGATTTACAGCCATTATGCCCTTTAGCTCACCGTTTGCGGCCTTAGACATCGCTTCATTAATACTTTCTGGAGAAACTGCTTTTTCCGTGACGAGAGTAAAGTCTATTAAAGATACATTAGGAGTGGGGACTCTTATTGCTGTTCCATCTAATTTGCCTTTTAAACTTGGTAAAACAAGACTCATAGCTTTTGCCGCTCCTGTCGAAGTTGGTATCATTGAGCCTTCCGTAGATCTAGCTCTTCTTAAATCTTTATGAAGTGTATCTAAAAGTTTTTGATCACCCGTATAGCTATGAACAGTGGTCATGTATCCGTAGCTTATTCCAAAATTATTTTCCAGAACCATTGCAACTGGTGCCAAGCAATTTGTTGTGCACGAACCATTAGAAATAATATTATGCTCTTTTTTTAACTCTTTGCTATTTACTCCTTGCACTATTGTAAAATCAACCTCTTTGCCAGGCGCTGAAATTATTACTTTTTTGGCCCCCCCTTTTATATGTTTTTGTGCCGAGTTTTTATCTAAAAAGATTCCAGTACATTCAAGGACCACGTCTACACCAATTTTCCCCCATGGGATGTTAGCAGGATCTCTCTCTGCAAAAACTTTAATATTTTGGTTAGATATTTTAAACCCTTCTTTTGAGGTTTGAATATCCTCCTTTATCATACCATGGGTACTGTCGTATTTGATTAAATGAGCATTTGTCTCAATAGAGCCTAAATCATTTATTGCTATCACCTGTATCTTTTTATCAAAATTTTCTAAGATCGCTCTTAATATTAATCTTCCGATCCTGCCAAAACCATTAATCCCAACTTTAACCATAAAATTATACGTATCTAAATACAACAACTGCGTATCCAACGCAAATAATTGTTGCAATCCAAAGAACACTTCCTACTAGAGCTAGCCAAAAAAGATGAATAAAAGCACTTCCTAACAAAGATATGAACAGTCTATCCCCTCTAGTGGTGTCCAGTCCTAAAATTCCTTTTCTCGGACTTCCACCAGGAGATTTTTTTTCCCATATAACCATTGCCGTCAAGCATAAAACTATAAATATAAAAAAAGCTGCAGTTTGCCAAGTCCAGGCCATCCAGGTTATAAACTCAAATTCAAAGAAACCTTTTTCTTTTTCTTTGGCCATATCTCCCCAGGTTGCTGCGTTTAAGATATTAAACATCATCATACTCTACCTAATGCAAATCCTTTCGCTATATAATTTCTCACAAAATAAATGACTATAGCCCCGGGTATAATTGTTAAGCTGCCGGCTGCTGCAAGTAACCCGAGTTCATATCCTGATGTACTTGCTGTTCTTGTCATTGTAGCAGCAATAGGTTTTGCTGCAACAGCCGTAAGAGTCTTAGCTAATAATAATTCCACCCACGAAAACATAAAGCAGAAAAACATTGTAATACCTATACCTGCAGTTATTGTTGGTATAAATATTTTGAAGAAAAATCTCCAAAATGAATATCCGTCTACGTAAGCCGTTTCATCTAATTCTTTAGGAACAGCAGACATAAATCCCTCTAAAATCCATACAGCTAGTGGGATATTAAATAAACAATGCGAGAGAGCTACAGCCACATGGGTATCAAATAAATTTACTGATGAATAAAATTGGAAAAAAGGTAATGCAAACACAGCTGGCGGAGCCATTCTATTTGTTAGTAACCAAAAAAATAAATGCTTATCTCCTAAAAATTTATATCTTGAAAAGGCGTAAGCGGCAGGTAAAGCTGCAGCAACAGATATAACAGTGTTCATCACAACATAATAAATAGAATTGAGATAACCTGTATACCAAGTGCTATCAGTAAAAATTGTTTTATAATTATCTAATGTGAATTCTTGAGGCCATAAAGTATATGTATTAATGATTTCAGTGGTTGTTTTAAATGACATGTTTAACAACCAATAAATTGGAAGCATCAAAAAAATAATATAAATCGTAGGAACTAACCACTTAGCTTTTCTCATTTATTACCCTCATTTCTCATCATTAATGTATAAAAAACCCAACAAACTAATAATACTATAAAGAAGTATATTAATGACATCGCTGCAGCTGGTCCTAAATCAAATTGACCTAAAGCCATTTTTACAAGATCAATAGATAAAAAAGCTGTAGCATTACCTGGCCCTCCACCAGTTAAAACAAATGGCTCGGTGTAAATCATAAAGCTATCCATAAATCTTAGAAGTATAGCAATTGTTAAAACTTTTTTCATTTTTG
>MDTG01033378.1_pt1 | contig 10208 bp, 9 predicted proteins | sample 811421 | NCBI WGS metagenome assembly MDTG01 (sample SAMN05326645, study PRJNA326480) | marine metagenome | isolation source: seawater | place: Pacific Ocean: South East | collected 2011 | reverse complement strand
GGGGTCTTTGCCTGAAATAATCTCAGTTACAAGAGCGATATCGTCTACAGATTTTGCTATAGGTCCTATTTGGTCAAACGAAGATGCGTAAGCAATTAAACCGTATCGAGAAACGCGAGCATAAGTTGGTTTTAAGCCAACAACCCCACAAAAAGCTGCGGGCTGCCGAATGGATCCGCCCGTATCACTGCCAAGAGCTACTTGACACAAGTCTGCCGCTACGGCTGCAGCTGAGCCCCCAGAAGATCCTCCAGGAACTTTGCTTGGGTTGTTTGGATTTTTAACGGCCCCATGTATGGAAGATTCGTTCGAAGAGCCCATAGCAAACTCATCGCAATTTACGCGACCAATGATAATAGCGTCTTCATTTAAAAGACGCTCAACAACTGTGGCGCTGTATAAAGATTCAAATCCTTCTAATATTTTAGACCCTGCAGAAACTTTATGGCCTTCAAAACAAATGTTATCTTTTATAGCAATTACCATCCCAGCAAGCCGCCCTGCTGTTCCAGTTAAAAGCTTTTTATCTATCTGCTTGGCTCTTTTTAGAGCTTCTTCAGTAAAAACCTCTACATAAACATTTAGGTCTTTATGATTATTAATTCTTTTGAGGTAGTAATTTACTAAAGACTGGCAGCTTACCGATCCCGATTGGATAGATTCTCGGATTTCGCTTAGAGACGCAAAATTTTTCAAGTTCCTAGCTGTTTGCTTGATTGTCTTTTTCGTCTTTTGCAGCATCTTTAAACTCTTTAATGCCGCTTCCTAGACCTCGCATAAGCTCAGGAATTTTCTTTCCACCAAATAATAAAAGGACCGCCAAAAGGATTAAAACCCATTCGTAGCCGCCCATGAATCCAAAAAAGATAAATATAAGTGTCATAGTTATAATTTTATACCCTTACGAGAGCTTTTGGCAAAGGTAAGCATTGAAAGTTGAAGAATGAAAGGTAAGAACTAAAAGTTAAAAAAACACGGATAAAAGAAATTTGTATTATAAATTACAAGAATGAGATGCGTCGATTAAAGCTATTTTTTCATCAACCAAGATTGCGGATTTAGTTTTTCTGAGCTTTTCCATAACTGAAAGTCAACAACTGTGCTTCCTTCTTGATTTGAAGTATAGACTAACCCGATTTTCTCTTTGGTAATTACTTCTTGTCCTTTTTCTATATAAACCTCGCTTAGGTTAGAGTAAACACTAATGTATTCCCCGTGTCGAATCATAACTGCTTTTGTGCCATTTGGCATTGTAAGAATGCTACTCACTAGACCACCAAAGATAGAGCGACAAAAACTGTGAGCCTCTGTCGCTATTTCGATGCCATTATTTTCGATATTTACCCCTTTTAAAATGGCGTGTTTTTGTTTACCAAATTTTGAAATAATAAGCCCCTTAGCCACTGGCCAAGTAAACCGCCCTTTGTTTGAACTAAAGCTTTTAGAGAGCTCAATTGCTTCAGGCGTTGAGGCAAAACTCATTTTTGTATTAGAACGGGTCATTTTTTTAAGCTCTTCCGCGATAATACGCTCTATTTCTTCTTGAATTTTTTTCTTTTGACGCGTCTTATTCTCTAGGCCTTCTTTCAGTTCTTTTTCTTTTTCTGAGAGTGCTGCTAGGCCTATAAACTCTTGTGCTTGTTCTTGGTTAAAAAAGTCGGACTCTATTTGCTTGCTGTCAATTAAATTTTGTTTAATCTCTTTTTGTTTTTTGAGTATTAAAATACTATTTTCTAAATTCGCCTGCTTCTTAGTTATTATTTTTGATTGAGCTTGTCTGTACCTAGAAATCTGCCTCATATAAGCCGCTCGCTTGAAGGCCTGATGAAAGTCTTTTGAAGAAAATAAAAACAAAACTCGGTTAAAGTGCCGCCTACTTTTATAGGCTTGCTTAATTAAATGTGCATAGTCGATTTTTAAAGAGTCTAGCTCCAACTCTAAAAGTAATTTTTGGTTTTGGCTAAGCTCAATCTCTTCTTTAATATAACCGACCTCTTTTTGAATCGTTCGGATGAGCATTGAACGAATTTCAATTTTTTGTTTTAGTGTTTTGAGTTGGTGATATGAAATGTTTTTCTTTTTTTGAGTTTCCTCTAGGAGTTGATTGCTTAATTTAATTTCCTCTAAAAGCTGCTTTTTACGTTGCTGTAACATGGCTCTATCTTGAGCCGTAAGGCTCCCAAATGACAGAAGTATAAGTAATAATTTAATCAATAATTTCATAAGAGTCGGGCACAGAAAAGGGGAATTTAAACCGTTTATCGATGTTTATTTTTGAAAAGGAGATGCTCAATTTGATTTCTTCTGATGTTAGAATGCGTAAATCAATTGATTCACCGAAAAGAAGGTCGTTGTGTTTTTCAAAATCGTCATATTTAACCTCGAGGCTTCGATTTAGTTTTAAATTTTTATATTCTTGAGATGAAATTTTATAGCGTTCAGGATGAATGGTTGCCAAATAAATTTCTTGATTAGGCTTTCTTTTGCCTCGCTGCCATTTTTTCAGTTGTTTTTCACTTACTAGTGAAAGTCTAAACTTTTGGTCCACCAACCAAGAGTCGAGTTTTTTTGAGTTAAAATCATTCATTGCGTTTCCAATTAAGAGCGCTTGAATCTTCATAAAACTTAAGGGGCTCTGTGTTTTTTTGCTTAGCTCTTCGTAACCGCTTTTGTAGTATGTTTTTTCAAAACGGTTCATAAAATATATGCTGTCAGAGGCGAACAAAACCCTTCCAAGCTCAAGGCCTAATCCAGGGCTAATAGACATCCAGATGAGGCTGTCTTTTCTGATTTTTAGATTACCTTTAAAAGAAAAGGATTGGTTAGGGGCGTTATATTTTCCAGAAATTTTAGCACTCATCCAATTGAAATTAAAATGCGCGGATTGAACGGCTTCAATTAATACATCTGATTTTGGGGCTTTTGTATAGACCGGTTTTGTCGTTTTTGAGGAGCGACAACTGGCAACGGTAAATAGGAGAATTATGAGCACGAAACGTTTATTCATAAAGCATCCCTTCTCTAATTTTTTTGTTTAATAATTCTGACTCGCCACCAAGGTGTTTCGAGCGATTCCAGTATTTAATTGCTTCAGTTTTTCGGTTAACTTGGAAAAGCACATCTCCATAATGCTCTAAGATAACCGCATTTTCTCCTTCTCCTTCTACAGCTTTTTTAAGCCATTCTTCTGCATCTTTGAAGCGCTTAAGTTTATAGAGAATCCAACCATAGGTGTCCTGATAGGTTGCTTGGTCAGGATCTAATTCTATGCATTTTCTTGACATGCGCTCTGCCCTGTCTAAGCTTTCACCTCTTAAAGACAGGTAGTAACTATAGTTGTTAAGAACTATGGGGTTTTCTGGGATTAAATCGAGCGATTTTTGATAATTTTCATCGGATAAGCTGTCAAGGCCAGCGGCATGATATGCGTCACCTAAATAGTTATAAAAATCTGCCTTTAGGGGATTATTGTTTACAACGTAATTCACCCCTTTTTTTAAGAGTCTAATAGCTTGTTCGTTTTCATTTTTATAAGAACAGGCAAAACTAGTAAATAGGTAGAGAGAGGGCTGAATAGGGTGTAATTCAATTGAGCGCAAACCAGAGGTGTAAACAATCTCGTATTCTTCAAGCTCAAGACCCAAAATTAAGTAACGGCTCCAAATTAAAAAATCTGTAAGGCCCAAATTTAAGGCGCTTTCATACAAATCAAACGCTCTCCTAGGGTCTTTTAATTGGAAATAGAGGTCACCAGCAAGCGCGAAAATTCCGCCCTCTGAGGGGTGATTTATTAGTGCTTTGTTTAGTAAGGATTGCAAGGGGATTAAAAATTTTTCTTCCTCTATGGCCAACTGGAAATACGATGAAAGTATTTGAAACACGATTTTTACATCAAACTCAAGGTTATCAAAACAAAAGGTCAGATACTCAAAAGCTTTTAGGTAATCGTTTTTAAGTCGGTAATATTCTGCTAAAGCAATATTCGCATCCATATTCTTCGGGTCGAGGCTTAGGATGTTATTGTAAACAATAATCGATTTTTCAGTTAAGTTATTTGCTTTATATAGTTCAGCAAGCATTACTTTAAATTCGATTTTGTTTGGAAAGTTATCAATTAGCTTCTTTAACTCGGCGGCTGCTAAATTAACATTTCCCATAGTGATATAAAGATATTCTTTCATTACAGAAAGGTCTTCACTGACTCCAAATAAAGATTCAATTGTATTGTAAACCTGAATGGCTTTTTTATATGAACCTATTTCAGAATAAGCTCTTGCTAAAAGAAATAAGTGGTCAGCATTTGACGGGTCATGCTTGATTAAATCTTTATAGCAGCTAATTTCTCCCTCAAGATTTCCTTTTAGTTGGTATATCTGTGACAATAAATGGGTAACCCAAATATTTGTTGGATTTAATTCGTTAGACTTTTTAGCATGAAACAAAGCATTTTCATTTTGTTTAAGAATAAGATATAAGCAAGCCATTTCATAATGAGCATCGGCATTTAATGGGTCTATAGATAGGCACTGCTCCATTAGCTTAGTCGCTTTATTAAATTCTTCTATAGACTTTAGTCGTTGTGATTCAAAAAACAACGATTTAAATCGCATCTGATCATTATAATTTATATTGCGATCAGTAAAGCCGTTAAGTTGAGTACTACTTTCTGTTTTAACAGTTCTTAATCCAGAGCAAGACCCTAAAGTAATTACCCCGGCAACTAATGTAATGGCTATGCTTCGTTTCATCCTATTTTTGAATAGTCTCCAATACTAACTTGTTTTTTACCTCCTTCATATTCTACATGATTACCAATCATGGAGTTTTGTAAGTCAGCATTTATAAGGGTTGTATTGTTTTGTATGATAGTGTTTTTAATTGTACTGTTTTTTATACATGTATTGTTCCCAATTGATACATGAGGTCCGACTGTACTATTTTTTAATTCAACATTTGCCCCAATATAACAGGGTTCAATAATAGTTGATTTTTCTAGGATTAACCCGCTGCGAGAATGCCTGTTCGGCGCGTATTCTAAAACGCGTTTGTTTGCGTGTATTGCTGCTGCTGGGTTTCCACAATCAAGCCATTCATCGACCCTGCCAGGATAAAAGGCGGCCCCCTTTTGCTTTAAGTTTTCTAAAGCATTTGTTAGCTGAAACTCTCCTTTTTCAGTGATGTTGTTGTCAATTAAATATTCGAGCTCTCGACAGAGCTTAAGACCATCTTTAAAGAAGTAAATACCAATAATTGCAAGGTCCGAAACAAATTTCTCTGGCTTTTCAATGAAGTCTGTAATGATATTGTCTTCGTTCATTTTAATTACACCATAAGCTTTTGGGTCTTCAACTTTTTGCACCCATATAATTCCGTCTTTTTCAGTGTCAAGAGTAAAATCTGCACGAAATAATGTGTCTGCAAAAGCAATAACAACAGGTCCAGATAAGGCGTCTTTTGCACATAAGATAGCATGAGCAGTGCCCAAAGCATCGTCTTGATGGTATATTGAGCCTTTAGCGCTTAAGCTTGCGGCAATGTCAAGCAATTCTGCCTCAACAGCCTCACCAAAATCGCCAATAACAAAGGCAATTTCGTCCACTTTTTGAACACAAACCCGAGCAATATCTTCTACTAGCCGAGTTACAATTGGTTTACCTGCAATAGGCACTAACGGCTTAGGAACAGTTAATGTGTGAGGCCTTAAACGCGAGCCTCGACCCGCCATTGGGACAATAATTTTCATAGATTGTTTTTTATTTTTTTCCGGTACTTCCAAATCCCCCTTCTCCTCTTTGAGTAGATGACAATACATCAACGTTAATTAATTCGGTCATAGTGTATGGGGCAATAATCATTTGCGCAATGCGCTCACCGTCTTTAATTATAAAATCTTTTTCAGACAGATTAATTAAAATAACACCTATTTCTCCGCGATAGTCCGCGTCAATCGTTCCGGGACTGTTTAGAACGGAGACGCCGCTCTTATGGGCTAAACCACTGCGCGGTCTAATTTGCGCCTCATAAAGATGAGGTAAAGCGATAAATAATCCTGTTGTAACTAATGCTCTTTGCATTGGTTTCAAAAGGATGTCTTCGCTAATATTTGCGTGTAAATCCATACCAGCAGAACCTAAGGTTTCGTATTTTGGTAGAGGGTGTTTAGATCGATTTATGATTTCAATTTTCATAATTCTTCCTTCTTTATTTTGTGCTTGAAAATACTTATTTTTTTTTGCTTTTCGAGACCAAGCACACCAAAGATATAGATAATACACAAGAGACTGCTCATGATGAAATAATCATCATGCCCTGTGTCCCATATTAAAAAGAGTGTTAGGGCTAAAAAGATATAAAAACAAATGCGCCACCAATCATAATAAATAGGGTAGTGGCGTCTGCTAAACAAGTAGGACAGAAGACACATAAAAAAGTAGCAGACCAATGTAGCCCATGCGGCTCCTAAATAAGACATGCTTGGAATTAACAAAAGATTTAAAGAGACTGTTATAAGGGCTCCTGCCAAGGATAAATAAGCTCCAAACCATGTTTTTTCACTTACTTTATACCACACCGACAGGTTGTAATAGACTCCCAAAAACAAATTGGCAAGTAATAAGATAGGAACAACATCAAGACCTTCATAGTAGGCTTCGTCTCGAATAAATTTTTTGATAATATCAATGAATACATTGACCCCTAAAAAAATAAATCCTGTAAATGCAACAAAATATCGCATTACAATTGCGTATTGTTCTTTGGCGTCCAAATTCTTAGCTTGCGCGAAGAAAAAGGGCTCGGCACCAAAACGAAAAGCTTGTATAAACAGAGTCATAAAAACTGCAATTTTATAACACGCGCTATAAATCCCAACTTCATTAGTAGCGATGCCTGGAGGTAATAGATGTTCTAACAACAACCGGTCGACCATTTCGTTTGTAACATAAGCCAATCCACCGATCAATAGAGGAAAGCCGTAGTTGATCATTTTTTTCCAAAGAGTAAAATCGAAAATTAATTTCAGTTTAAATATTTCTGGCAAAAGGAGAATTAGGGCTGTTGTACTAGCGATTAAATTGGAAATAAAAATATAGCCTATACCCACCTCAGGTTTATAGATGCTCCTCAGAAGCTCAGGCGCAATGTCTTGTTTTAAAAAATAGGGGCATGCCATGAAAAAGAAAAGGTTTAAGCTGATATTCACAGTAATATTTACCAGCTTAATAGAGGCAAATCGCCAGGCTCTTTCGTCAACACGTAATTTGGCAAAAGGAAGTGTTGATAAAACATCTAAAACCAAAATCCATATGAGCCATTTAATAAATTGTGGTTGATTGGGTACATGTAATACATCGGCAAGGGTTTGCGAACAAAGTGATGCAAAAAAAAGGAAGAGTATTGAGGAAATTGTTAAAGAAATAAAGCCTGTAGAAAGGACTTTTTCAGAGGCTTCGTTTTTGTTTGTATAATGAAAAAAAGAGGTTTCAAGGCCATAAGTTAACACAACCATTGCAAAAGCAACCACAACCATGAGCTCAGACAAGACCCCGTATTCGCCAGGATTGAAAATACCGGTGTATAGGGGCACTAGTAAAAAATTAAGCAATCGCCCAACAATACTGCTTAGCCCGTAGACCGCTGTTTGACTGATTAATTTTTTAAGTAAACTCAAAGCAAAGTTTTTTTATTTGTTAATTATTGCAATTAAAAGTCAGCCTTTCTTTTTTCTAAAAAGGCACGAGTTCCCTCTTTAAAGTCAGAGGTACCAAAACAGTCACCAAATGCCTTTATTTCGAACGATAAACCGTCAATCTCAGATGCGTAATTTGCATTTATACATTGGATTGCTTTTGCAATAGCCATAGGGGAGTTTTTAATTATTTTATAGGCAAGTTTTTTAGATGATTCAAGTAAATCATCAATCGGCACAACTTTGTTTGTTATGCCATATTCTAGGGCTACAGAAGCGTTAATCATTTCGGCAGTTAACACCATTTGCATGGCTCTTCCTTTTCCAGCAATTTGAGCGAGTCGTTGTGTTCCACCATAACCAGGAATAACCCCCAAAGATGTTTCTGGTAAGCCAATTCGCGCATTTTCAGAGAATATACGTATGTGCGCAGACATGGCAAGCTCTAATCCTCCACCGAGAGCAAAGCCATTAACCGCAGCTATCACGGGCGTTTTCATCTGGTCTATGTACGTAAATAATTCGTCATGGCCCTTTTGGCTTAAGGCCTTACCTTCTTCTATAGAAAAATTAGCAAATTCAGAAATATCGGCGCCCGCAACAAATGCTTTTTCTCCAGACCCCGTAATAATAACGATCCTTATAGATTGTTCTGCTTCAGCAATGCTTAATGCACCACTTAATTCTTCAATAGTTGCTTTATTTAAAGCGTTTAATTTTGACGGTCTGTTGATTGTTATGACTTGAATTGAATTTTCTACCTCAACAATTATGTTTTCGTATTTCATTTGTATCTTTTTATTTAGTTTTTATAGACGGGATGTTCATATAGAAAATGGTTCCTTTGTTTTCTTCAGATTTAAAGTGAATTGAACCACCCAAATCGTCAATAATTCGCTTCACTATTGCCAGCCCTAACCCCATGCCACTATTTTTTGTTGTAAAGCTTGGGTTAAATATTTTTTTATCTAGAGCTTTGGCGATACCAACACCATTATCTTCAACGGACAGAAGTAAGTTTTCGTCTCTTGGCTTAATAGAAATTTTAATGTTTGCTATTTCCGGCTCAGCTATGGATTCAATTGCATTGTTTATCAGGTTGTTTAGCATCCGAATGATTTGGTTTTTATCGGCAAATATGTAACAAGGTTTTTTTGGTTTTTTAAGCTCTATGTTTACTGCTGTGTATAGCTGAATAATGTTTTCTATGACTTTTGAGAGGTCAAGTTTTACTTTAACACTTGATGGCATCCTTGAAAAATTTGAAAACGCAGAGGCAATATTAGATAGTATATCAATTTGTTCAATAATAGAGCTTGAAAAGCTCTTGATTTTCTCCTTAAACATCGGGTCTTTTGGGTCAAGCTGTCTTTCAAAAAGCTGTATGTTAAGCTTCATTGGAGTTAAAGGGTTTTTAATTTCGTGTGCCACCTGCCTTGCCATTTGTTTCCAAGCGTTTTCCTTTTCATTTTGAGCTAAAATTTCAGAACTTTTCTCCAACTCTTTTACCATAAAATTATATTGTCTTACGAGTTGTCCAATTTCGTCTGAAGAAGCCCACTCAAGTGGCATAAATTGTTTCTTTACGGCCGCCTCACGCATGGTTTCAGAAAGCCGTTTCATCGGGTCAGAAATTTGACGCGACAGAAGAAGCGCGAGCAGGTTCGCGCCAATGAAAAGAAGAATATAAATAGGAGTAAGTGCTACTAAATAATCTCTAAGATCTCTTTTATAGGTTTCATCCAGTTGGAAGTATGGAATGCTGATAATTGCAATTGGAACTTGATTTTTGTTCCGGAGGTATTGATAAGAGTTAAGATAGCCCATCCCAGATAAAGACAGGTTCATTTTAATTCGACTTTTTTTTATTTTCAGCTCACTTAAAAGCGTCCGACTAATGTTAGTAGGAATGATATTTTTTTCTACTAAACTTTTGTTAGAACTAATGATTAACTCACCTTTTAGACTGTATATAAAGAGATCTAAATTATGGATGTCAGCAAGCTCAAATAGTTTGTTCTCAAAAAGTAAAGAAATCTTTTCATTATCAGAATCAATCGACTTTTGATTTTTAAAAAAGTAAGAGATAGAGGCAAGGGTAGCGGCCTCTTTTCTTGAGAGCCTTTTGTCATGATAATCTTGATTTTGTGTTTTAAAATTATAATAGGTAAAGCCACCAATAAAAAAGAAGGCCGCCATTAGCAAGGCTAGCATGGAAATATAAATACGTTTTCGTAATTTGTTGGGTGCTTTAAATAAGGCCATCATTGCTTCAAAGATAAAACAATTCTTTAGTTAGGCTGCTTATAGGCCATAGATTGATTTTAGAGTTAAGACGTCTTTTGTGACAAAAAGTTAAGTATTTTTGTTATCAGCTGCATTATTCAAATGGCAAGAATGAATACGTTATTTAAAAACTTATGAGCAACGCAATTATGTTAATACACTGTTCTGACAGTAAAGGAATCATTCTTTCTGTAACGAACTTTATTTCTAATCATAATGGAAACATTGTTGATTT
>MDTG01001604.1_pt1 | contig 10208 bp, 11 predicted proteins | sample 811421 | NCBI WGS metagenome assembly MDTG01 (sample SAMN05326645, study PRJNA326480) | marine metagenome | isolation source: seawater | place: Pacific Ocean: South East | collected 2011 | reverse complement strand
TCTGAGCTTACCGGACTAGAATTAAATTGAGGATAAAGGGTCTACATCAATAGACCATCTCACTTGTTTGGATAATTTTGGATCGTAGAGTCTAGCTTGCATGATATCTAAATACTTATGTAAATTAGACCTACTCTTGGAAAAGATACTTAGTTCCCATCTATAGACTCCAGATTTCTTTTCCATGATAGATGGCAGAGGTCCAACTATTCGGACATTAGATCTTATTTTTTCATCTACCTTAGTTCTATTCAGCAAGTTTAAAATAAAATCCCTACTCACTAGACTTTTAGGTGACTCAGCAAAAATCTTCGCCTGAAAAGAAAAAGGTGGAATCTTTGAGGCTTTTCTTTCTTCCAATAATTTTTTAGCAAATCCGTTGTAACTTCCTGTGATAATTTCTTCAATCTGCGGGTGATCAGGGCAGTAAGATTGCAGTATTACTCTTCCAGGTTTCTTATCTCTTCCCGCTCTGCCTGAAACTTGCGTCATAAGCTGTGCCACTCTCTCGCTGCCTCTAAAATCAGCACTGAACAAGCCTGAATCCGCATCAATAATTCCAACTAATGTGACATCTGGAAAATGATGCCCTTTTGCTAAAAGTTGTGTGCCAAGAAGGATCATGGGCTTGCCCTTCCTGACTTCATTGAAATATTTAGTTAGCGTATCTTTTTTTCTGGTGGAATCGCTATCAATTCTTAAAGTGGTCACATCAGGAAAATGATTTTGCAAAAACTCTTCTATTCGTTCAGTACCAAATCCATAAGTGAGGAAATCATTTGAATCACATGATGGGCACTTATTTGGGTATGATTTTTGTGCTTCACAATGATGGCAATGTAGCTTTAATGGGTTCTTATGCACGGTCATTAATGCATCACATCTCTCGCAATTTGAGACCCAGCCACATACCTTACAAATCATTGAAGGAGCGTATCCTCTTCTATTGAGAAAAATTAAAACTTGATTGTCTTTTGAAAGTTCTGATTGAGTTGCCTCTAAAAGTTCTTTACTTAACCCTTCATGTAACTCTTTACCTCTCAAATCTACCGCTTGAAAAGTAGGCAGACTCGCTCCAGTAGCCCTCACGCTCAATTTCAGTACTGTATATTTATCTTCTTGGGAATTTTTTAGAGTCTCTAAAGACGGAGTAGCCGATGCTAAAACAACGGGCACTTTTTCGAGCTTAGCTCTATAAAGGGCCATATCTCGAGCAGAATAACGAAACTTATCCATTTGCTTAAAAGACAGATCATGTTCCTCATCTACTACAATGATTCCTAGATCTTTCATGGGCAGAAAAACACTGGAACGAGTACCTATAATGATATCAACCAAGCCTCTAGATGCGCCTAACCAAGCATCTACCTTTTCACGATCATTTTTAGCCGAGTGAAAAGACATAACTCGATCGCCAAAGTATTCTTTAAAGCGCTCCTCTGCTTGAGGAGCGAGACCTATTTCCGGGATAAGTATTAAGGCTTGTTTGCCCCGGTTGACTACTTCTTGAATAGCCTGCAAATATACTTCCGTTTTACCGCTCCCGGTTATACCATCAAGCAAGAAAGTTAAATTCTTGTTTTGAGCTTTTTTTATCGCTTTAACTGCTTCAGTTTGTTCAGAGTTAAGTTTCTTTGAAGCCAATAGTTTTTTATTCTCAAATTTCTTATAAGGAGACAACTCCCTAGCAAATCTATTTATGTAACCCTTTTCTATAAGCCCGTTTATTGCCGCCGTGCTGATGCCAAAAGCTTGTGCTGATTTAAGGGTTATCTCTTTCTTCTCTTTTAGTAATGCAACTAATTTTTTCTGACTTGGTGCTCGCGAAAGTTCTTCTTCTGATAAGAAAGATCCCTTAGAAGTCAGTTCAATATATTTACTCTCTTTGAATTTTGCTTCTTTTCCCTTTCGGATAGAAGGAGGAAAGAAATAGGAAATTATTTCTCCTAAAGGATAGTGGTAATAACGTGAAGACCATTCAGCTAGATTCATTGAATAAGCATTCAATAAAGGTGTCTCATCAAGCACCTCTTTGATATGTCTGTATTTCCTTTTATCTAAAGAATCTTTCTTATTGAAGCCCCAAATTACTCCTACTAATGTCCTCTTGCCAAATGGGATTATGACTCTGGACCCTACTTTTAAAGGGGAAGTATTATTTTTAGGGGCTAAATAGGAGAATTTTCCCATTAAAGGGACGGGTACTAAAACTTCTATTAACTCTGAATTCATAAACTAGCTTTCAGACATTCTAAATTAAATTATGCATTTGCCATGTATTGTCTGTCTGGTATAGTGCTCCACCATATTTTTAAATACAAGATTATTAAATGAGAAAAGACATTCACCCAGAATACCGAGAAGTACTGTTCCATGATAAAAGCGTGGATGTGTATTTTCTTGTTCCTTCAACACTAAAAACAGACGAAACAAAAGAATGGGAAGATGGGAAAACTTATCCTTATTGTGTTCTTGATATTTCATCTGCTTCGCACCCTTTTTATACTGGCAAGCAAAAGCTTGTAGATACAGGTGGAAGAGTTGATAAGTTTAGAAAGCGTTTTGGAAATAAATCTAAAGCTGCTCCAGTTGCTGAAGAGGTTGCAGTTGAGGAAGTTGTAGCTGAAGAGGTTGTTGCTGAAGAGGTTGCAGTTGAGGAAGTTATAGCTGAAGAGGTTGTTGCTGAAGAAACAGTAGTTGAAGATGCGGCTGAAGAAGAAACTTCTAATGAGGAAGAATCACCAAAAGAATAAATTCATTTCCACTGTAAAAAAGGCGCTTAAAGCGCCTTTTTTATTGCCAAACATATAAGCTACAGGATAGTGGAAGCTCTAAGAATTAACTGATGATCTATTGTTGCGGTGACAGCAACTGATCTGTTGAAGTTTGCAAAGTCCTCTTGAAAACTCTTCTGAACCTTCCCCATTTCAGTAAAATTATCATAGCCCAAGCTATAAATCATTTTTCCAGAATAACCTCCACCCATTCCTTGCCATAATCTTGCTTTTGCACCATGTTTTTCATGAATCTCTTTAGCTCCATAGCACGATTTTATAAATTCCTTGCCCATCCCGTCTTCCGGTAAGATATTCCAAGCGGTTGCAAAAACTATATCGCCCGATGTCTCGGCTCCTCTTTCAAATCCGGGCACTTCAACCATCTCAAAAGAATCTAGCATTTCACCAGTTCTATTAGTTATTGACTCAAGATACCATTGTTGAATGTCAGCGTCAGATTGCATCATATCTTGTGCTGCTCCATACTCTTCCCAATCCTTAAACATTGTCATTGACCAGACCTCTATGCCTGGCGTTCCCGAGTGCGATACTCTTAAGAAATTCTTTAAACCTTTTGACTGCATCAATTTAGCCCCTTCCGATGTAGCGGCCATATATTCAGCTTCCTTACCCACAATAGCTGTGGAAATTTGTACTCTAGCAATTGCCATAATTTTCTCCTATAAAATGAAATCTACTTAAGAATATCTAGTAGATATAAAAAACTGTCAAGTTAATAAAATTAAACTTTTGGGCTAATTAGCTAGCTCTGAGGATATGAATTCTATAATTTTTTTAGAGATCTTCTTTTTATTCTGTTTTTCTAAAAGTTTTTCTTCTGTATTGGTTATAAGTGTGACTTCATTCTCATTTGAATTAAAACCTATTTCCTTGTTTGAGACATCATTGGCAACAATGAGATCAAGTCTTTTATTCTTTAGTTTTTTCTTAGCATTATTAAGAAGGTTATCCGTTTCCGCTGCAAAACCAACAACATATGGTCTCTCATTTAATGCACTTACAGATTTTAAAATATCTTGATTCTCTTCAAGTTGAAGAGTTAATGAAGATTTGTCTGCATCTTTCTTAATCTTAGATTCATTGAAAACAGCAGGTCTATAGTCAGCAACTGCAGCAGTACCTATATACACATCCTTGCTTTTGACATGATGCATTACGGCCTCATACATTTCGCTGGCGGTTTCTATTAAAACAAAATTACAATTAGGGGGCGGGTCTAGATTTACTGGTCCACTTATAAGGGTGACTTTTGCTCCAGCTTCAATGGCGGCTTCTGCTAAGCTATAGCCCATCTTTCCAGAGCTTCTGTTGGTGATAAATCGGACAGGGTCTATAGGTTCTTGAGTGGGACCTGCTGTTATCAATACACTCCTTTCTGACATTTTCCCTTGATCAAAAGATGATGAAAATAGTTCTAGTATTTCTAAAGGCTCTAGCATGCGACCAAGTCCTACATCACCGCAGGCTTGCTCTCCAGAACCAGGCCCACATATCTTAAAACCCTTTTTTTGCAGATTTTCTAGGTTTTCTTGGGTTCTCTTATCTTTCCACATAGCCTGATTCATAGCTGGGGCTATAGATATAGGGCCATCAAAAGCAAGTGTCACGGTTGAAAGCAAATCATCCCCTCTTCCTGTAGAAAGTCTAGCTAAAGTATTTGCTGTGGCAGGCGCTATTAAAATGGCGTCAGCCCACTTTGCTAGTTCTATATGACCCATAGCAGCCTCTGATTCTACATCCAGCAAATCAGTAGAAACCCTATTTCCTGATAAGGCTTGCAAAGTTAGGGGGGTAATAAATTCTTCAGCTGAACTTGTCATGACAACACGAACAGAACTTCCGGATTTTTTTAAATGTCGCACAATTTCAGCTGACTTATAAGCTGCTATACCGCCCGTGACCCCTAATATGATGTTTTTATTAATTAAAGATTTCAATATTCTGCTCTCTTAATACGAGATTATAGCGGCTTATTCTTGCTTGCTGTCAATGCTTCTGGTATAAAACGCGGCTCTACAAGGAAATATTATATAAAGTTATGTCTAAAGTTTGCCAAGTAACAGGGAAAAAGCCTCAAGCAGGTAATAATGTCTCCCATGCCAAAAACAGAAATAAAAGAACTTTCCAGCCCAACCTTCATAAGCATAAATTTTGGGTCGAGTCTGAAAAGAGGTATGTAAGCCTTACTGTGTCGGCAAATGGAATGAGAACTATCGATAAAAATGGCATAGATAAAGTGCTTGCAGACCTAAGATCTAGAGGAGAAAAGATATGAGAGAAAAAATAAGATTAGTTTCTTCTGCTGGAACAGGTCATTTTTATACAACTGACAAAAATAAATCTGCAATGCCAGACAAAATGGAAATCAAGAAATTTGATCCTGTTGTTAGAAAACACGTTATTTATACCGAAGCAAAAATTAAATAACCCCTGCCGCTTCCTTGATTAAGCGCCGTTTGAGGGCCTTAGTATTATTTGCAAAATCAAAAGCAAAGCTTCTACCTAACTTTATCCAAATATTTTCTGAACCAAACCCTCTCTTAAAGGCTTCCATTAAGGCTATCATCTTATAACTCTCAGGCTCTCTTCTTTTGCTATAAGATCTAAGTATTTCTTCTTCATATAAAGCCCTTCCATATCTATTAGCAGATGTTAATAGTTCAGATAACTCTTTTACATCCGCAATGCCCAGGTTCAGACCCTGACCAGCTAAAGGATGGATAGTATGTGCGGAGTCTCCCACCAAAATTGATCTTCCTTTGTAAAACTTTTTGGCATGGAGCTGATGTAATGGAAAATAATTAATATCTTCGTTACAACTTATTTCACCAAACCTATCTTCGGTTTTTAGCTTTAGCTCTCTCATTAATAAGTTTCGCTCTAACTTTAATATTTTTTGCCCGTACTCTTCATCAGTGGACCAAATTAATGAAGCTTCATTTGACCCTTGGGCTAAAGGTAATAATGCAATCGGCCCTGTGTCAGTAAAAATCTGATAAGCAGTCTTATTTAAAGGTTTTTCAGTGACAACAGAAGTGACTATGGCTTGTTGTTGATAACTCCAGGTTCGTATTGGGATTTTCGATAAGTCTCTGACCTTTGAAAGTGATCCATCCGCACCAATCAGCAGTTCTGACGATATATTTAAGCCCGAATGAGTGAAGATTTTAATCTCATTCTGATCTTGTTCAATGTCCATTAAGGAGTCTTCTTGAATCACCTTAATTTCAGAAATTTTTTCTAGCTCATCAAATATAGCCTCTAAAAGAATATTATTATGAACAATAACACCCAGATCCTTCTTAGAAATTTCAGCTGCATTAAATTGAACAGAAGATGATCCCTCAGCATCCCATACATGAATTTCGTCAAATTGCTGAGAATTTTGTTCAATGTTTTCCCAAATCCCTGCTTCTTTTAGCGAATTTATAGACGAGAGATTAAGTGATGTTGTCCTGCCAACAAAAGGATTAGTCAATTTAACAGAAGGTTTGCCCTTATCTATTAAACATGTATCAACTCTTGCTTTACCTAAATAGAGTGCCAACAAGGCCCCCGCAACACCACCTCCAACAATTGTTACTTGGCAGTTCACTTAACCTTGAACGGTATGTTCAACTTCTTCAATGGTTCTGGGAACATCAGGGGTTAGTACTTCAAAACCTGAATCTGTAATAGAAATATCATCTTCTATCCTAACACCTATACCCTTCCATTTATCATCGACATCTTCCAGAGTATCTAAAATATAAATCCCTGGCTCTACTGTCATTACCATGCCCTCTTCTAGTTGTCTCCAGTCACCGTCCTTCTTATAACCTCCAACATCATGGACATCCATACCAAGCCAATGACCAATTCTATGCATATAGAATTTTGAGTACGCACCTGTTTCTATATTTTCTTCTTTTGACCCCTGCAATAAACCTATAGATATTAGACCTTCTACTATGACTTCTACAGATTTCTCGTGCATTAAATTCCACTTATTACCTGGTTTTGCCTGTTCCATAGACTGTTTATGAGCCTCTAACACTATCGAGTAAATTTCTTTTTGTTCCGATGTAAATTTTCCATTAACAGGAAAGGTTCTTGTTACATCTGAAGCGTAATACTGATATTCGCATCCAGCATCTACAAGCACTAGATCGCCATCCTTTAATTCAGCATTGTTTTCAACATAATGAAGTATGCAAGAATTGTTTCCTCCTCCAACGATAGAATTATAGGCGGGAGATCTTGCACCATTTTTATTAAAAGCGTATAAATATTCAGCTTCAAGTTGATATTCGAACATACCCGGAGTAACTGCCTGCATTGCTCTAATGTGTGCCTCGGTAGTGATCTCAGCAGCCCGCTTCATGAGATTCATTTCATCATCTTCTTTAATAAGCCTCATCTCATGTAAGATTAAATCTAGAGACAGCAAATTCTGGGGTGGCTCTGCTCCGGCTCTAGTATTCTTTCTTATGTCCTCTACCCATTGCGAAATTTTTAAATCTACGCCATTAGGAGCACTCATAGAAAAATATATATTCTTAATTCCTTCAAGTAGATGAGGCATCTGTTGGTCAATAGAATTAATGCTATAAGCTGAATCAGCTTGATACTCTTGAATAGCTCCATCTTGCCCTGATCTAAAACCATCCCATTGTTCACGAAGAGGATCTCTATCTCTACAGAAAATTATAAACTTTTCATTCTCTTTATCAGGTCTTATCACAATTAAAGACTCGGGCTCTTCATAGCCAGATAAATAGTAGAAATTACTATCTTGCCTGTAAGCATAATCGGTGTCAGAGATTCTAGATTTAACGGAAGCAGAAGCAATAATAATTGCCGAATTTTCTAAAACTTTATCAGCTAAATAGGACCTTCTCTCAGAAAAATTGTTATTCATGTCATTTATGGTAAATATAAGTACTTTATGAATAAACATGGTAGCAAGAAATTAAGTTCAAAGTTAAACTTAAACTAGAAAATGTCTGAAAATAAGTTTGATAATCTAGAAAGTGAAGTGCACGAGCTCATCAAGCTTAGTCAGCAGCTTAAGGAAGTGAATGACCACCTTGCCAAAAAAAATATCCAACTCTCAAAAGAGAATAATAGACTTTCAAAAAATATTGAGGTGGCGAAAGAAGGTATAGCTAAGATAATTAAATCCTACAAAAGCAGATGAGCAAAGAAACAACTACCGTAAAGATCTTGGGCACGAATTATAAAATTGCTTGTCCCCCTGAGGAAGCAGAAGAAGTTAAGAAAGCCGCTGTGTTTTTAGATACAAAATTAAGTGAAATAAAGAAAGCATCTGGCTTGGATGAAAAAAGAGCAGCAATTATTACGGCACTTAATATTAGCAATGAATATTTAAAGAACTTATCAAATGTAAGTGAAGATGCATCTGTTAATGAAAGCTTAGAAGGCCTTACGATTGAAGTAAAAAAACAGGTAGAAAGTTTATCTTTTAAAGCGTGATAAGTAGGTTATAATTTTTTAAGTTTCCTGGTTTATTCGATAGTTTTTACTACTCTCGAGCCGATAAAAAAATAATAGGGGATTCTGAAAAGTTTTTGTTGTGCATACCCATTTAATGGGAAGCCTGATAAATTGACGGGATCACCGCCTTGAACTTCACGGTTCAGGGCAGTAATGAACAACGGTAATCTGGGAAACACCATTCATGAGCAGTAAGTCTGAACTCAGAAAAAAATATATTCAAATTAGAAAAGAACTCTCTCAAGATCTAGTGATGGAGGCTGAAACTAATTTATTAAATATAGTCCAGTCTAATTCTCACTTATTTCTCAATAAAAGAATTGCCTGCTATTCGTCTATTAGAAACGAAATTCCAACTCAGTCTTTAATAGAACTATTTTTAGATATGAAGTCAGATATCTATCTTCCAGAGATGATAGAGGGTTCAAAAATACTTAAATTTAAACAGTTAGAGACCAAAGAGGCAGTAAAAGAAAATAGCCTCGGAATATTAGAGCCAACAAGCAACAAAGAGATTGATCCGAGCGATTTAGAAATAATCTTATTACCTTGTGTCTGTTTTGATGCAATGGGATATAGAATTGGAATGGGGAAAGGTTATTACGATTATTCTCTAGCAAATATTAGCACTCCAAATCTAAAACTTATTATCCTGGCATATGATTTTCAAAAAATTGAACATAGCTTTCCTGAGAAACATGACATCAAGGCTGATGCCTGCATAACAGATAAGAAATTCTACAAGTTCTAGTAAGACTTATTTTAGAAAGGCCTTATAGGCTGTATTCTCAGTTTCATCCCAAAATCTAAAACCAGTATCACTTAAATACTTTAATAATTTAGGATAATTTTCTTCTTTAGACTCAAAACCAACAAGCACTCTTCCATAAGCCGAACCTTGATTCCTGTAGTGGAATAAAGTGATATTAAATTTGTCACTCAATTTGTCTAAAAAATCTACTAACGCACCAGGTCTCTCCGGAAATTCAACTCTAAAGATGTACTCTCCCCTCTCAACAACTGCATTTGGCGCTCTTCCGCCAACCATGTGCTTAATATGTAATTTAGCTACCTCATTTTCTGAAAGATCTTTAGGTGAAAATCCTTTAGATTTAAGATGCTTTATTAACTTTCCTTTACCTTCTTTGTCATTGAAGCGACAAGCAACAAAAATATTTGCTTCTTCACTTTCTTCCGCTCTGTAATTGAATTCTGAAATACTCCTTTTGCCTAAAAAATTACAAAACCTTCTGAAGCTTCCTTTTTCTTCAGGAATCTTAACGCTGAGTAACGCCTCTTTACTTTCACCTAACTGAACTCTCTCTACAATATGACCTAAACGATCAAAATTTAGGTTCGCTCCTGAATTAATTGCTACAAGCGTTTTATTTTTTACCCTCCGAGACTGACAGTACTTCTTCAACCCAGCTAAAGCCAATGCTCCTGCTGGTTCAGGGACAGTGCGTGTCTCTTGAAATGTATCTTGAACAGAAGCACACATCTCATCAACGGAGACCGTAATAACATCATCAATCCATTCCTTAATCAAAGAAAATGTTTCTTTGCCGATTTGTTTTACGGCCACACCATCGGCAAATAAACCAACTTCTGGTAAGGAAAGCCTTTTATTATTATCCAGTGCCAGCTTAAGGCATGCAGCATCTTCGGGTTCAACTCCAATAATTTTAGTTTTTGGGCTAAAAGCTTTGACATAAGTACCCAATCCAGCAATTAATCCCCCTCCTCCTACTGGAACGAAAATAGCATCAATACCCTCGTTGATTTGTTCAATTAATTCTTTTCCTACTGTTCCTTGACCTGCAATAACATCTTTGTCATCGTAAGGATGAATAAAGGTATAGCCTTCTTTTTTAACCAATTCATTAGCATGCTTTAATGCCTCATCAAAATTAT
>MDTG01407413.1_pt1 | contig 10209 bp, 8 predicted proteins | sample 811421 | NCBI WGS metagenome assembly MDTG01 (sample SAMN05326645, study PRJNA326480) | marine metagenome | isolation source: seawater | place: Pacific Ocean: South East | collected 2011 | reverse complement strand
TCATCAGGTTTAATTACAAGCATATTTTTTCCCTCATAAAAACAATCTACAGGGCAAACTTCAACACAATCCATCAACTTACATTTAATACATTTATCATTTACAATATAAGTCATATAATTAATTATTTTTAACTTCCTCTTTTAAATCACCCACTTCTTTTGGATCTAAATAAAGTAATCCAGTCAGTCTTCTCATTAGATTTGCCTCAAACATATCTGATTTGTCATCAGAGTATATTATTTCCCATAATGATTTGACAATTAGTAATTTTTTATCTTTATCAACATCTTTAATTTTACGTGTAAAGTCTAATATTTGGTTTGAATTTTTTTCTATATCTTCAGCTTTTTTTAAAATATTCTCTATTTCTTTTTCGTTAGCACCAAACTTAATTAGTACTTTTGTAATTATATTTTTTTCATCTATTGAATAATGTTCATCAATCTTTGATGCGTGTATCAATAAACAAGCAATCTCTACTAAAGATCCTTCATTTTCTTGAGAAATTACATTTTTTTTTTTTAAAAAATTTAGCATTATTTTATATTTAATTGATTTAAAATATTAAAAGGATTATCAAATGTAGTTTTGCTTTTCCTTTTTTTAAAACTCTTTTTTGGAATATATTTAATGTAAGTTTCATTTTCCTTGTTAAATGCTTGATAGCCCATTAATTTTACCAATTTTATAAAGCTTTCTTTGTTGCAACCTAATAAATTTAGCATTTGAGGTATTACTTTGATTTCTTTTTTGTTTTCAATATTTAATTTTATTATATGAATAAACAGTCTTTCTAAAATGTCAATTCTCACAAAAAACCTATCAAATTTCTCAAAACCACATAAAAGCATAAAATCTTGGTTTTTAAATTTATCTTCCTCTAAAAAATTAAGACCAAATTTAGGAGGGTTTAAATTATAGTATTTTTGATAAAAATTTTTCCAAAGTAGTACTCTTAAAGACACAGCCCCAGGTTTGAATAACTTGTAAAGAAAAATATGATATCTACCAAATTTAACCCCAATATCTCTTAAAACTTTTCTTTCATCTTGATTTAAAACTTTTACGATATTAGTGACTTTATCTCTTTTTATAACACCATTATTTTCATATAATTGATATGATAAAGCTCTAATATTAGAATTGCTAATTTTAATAGACTTCAACTTAAATAAAGAGTCTAAATCATTAGAAATTTTATTTCTCAACCAGATTTCTAAATAATTTAATAGTTTCTTTTGATCAAAGAATTCAACCATGTCATCTATTATTAAATCTATCTCGGGACTTAAATAATCTTTCCCAGGTTTAATTTTTGCAATGGGGTTTTTTTCCCAATAAATCTTAAAGTCGTTAGATAAATGTAAAGGAGAACCACCAATAATTAGATTAATTCTCTTTAAAATCTCAGGAGTAACATTTTGCCTAGCCGCTTTCTTAAGTGACTTTACGTCAGTATCTAAAGCTCCAATTTTTAAATCAAGATCTAATTTTAAACCCTTCAATTTACCAATAAACTGCTCATTTATCATAACTGTTTCGTTTTTTTCTATTTTTGTCTTGAGAATAATATCTTGTTTTAAGCCTCTAGCAAGTACACTTGCTCTTCTGTCAATAAAACTTTTGGTTAATTCCTCATGAAGTCTATCAGAAAGCTGATCTTCTAAATATTTTGTCCTTTCTATCCAATAGTCTTGGTTATCAACCCAATTAGATTTATTTGATACGTACGACCATGTTCTAACGTTAGCAATTCTATTTGATAAAGAGTCAACATTGCCATCTAATTTATCTAAGCTAGATAACTGTTCTTTCATATAACTATTAGATACACGACTATCTTTGTTCCTAAGAAACGAAAATACTTTCTGAACCACATCTAGGTGGTGTCCGTAGGTTTTCTTTACAAAATCAGGTATTTGACAACACTCCCACAAAATTTTAATTTCTCTTAAATTAAGATTTTTATCAAAATTGTTACTTTTGATAATATATCTAAGAACTTTCTCATCTTCGCATTCATGAATTCTTCTTAACCAATCTTTTTTTGGCCTTTCCTCTAAAGAAAGGAGTAATTTGTTTAAACTTTCAAAATTTAAATTTGAGTTTCTCCAGAAAATTGTTTTTATTTCCTCAAACTTATGTCCTTCCAAAAGTTCTATTTCCTCAGAACTCAAATCTTTACAGTCACCAGTTGTACCAAAGTAACCATCATTTATATGCCTACCAGCCCTACCTGAAATTTGACCAAGTTCAGCAAGACTGAGCCTTCTTAATTTTTTTCCATCAAATTTTTTTAAATTTGAAAAATATACATTATCTAAGTCCATGTTTATTCCCATCCCAATAGCATCAGTGGCCACTAAATAATCAACATCTCCTGACTGATATAAATTAACTTGAGAATTTCTAGTTTTAGGACTTAAAGATCCCATAACTATAGCTGCCCCTCCTTTTTGTCTCCTGAGCAACTCAGCAATTGCATAAACTTCTTCAGACGAAAATGCAATTATTGCACTTTTTCTCTCAATTCTAGAAATTTTTTTGTAACCACTATAAGTTAACTTTGATAATCTATCTTTATTTATAAATTCGATATCCTCGTCTAGATTTGAAATTATATTTCTAATTGTATTTGAACCCATAAACATAGTTAGTTTTTCACCTCTAAGGTTTAAAAGCCTATCAGTAAATATATGCCCCCTTTCGTGATCATAGCACATCTGAATTTCATCAATACCAACAAAGTCTAAAAATTTATCTACAGGCATAGACTCTACAGTACATAGATAATACTTTGCATTTGCTGGAATTATTTTTTCTTCTCCTGTAATCAAGGCAACTTTTTGTGGATCAATTTTTTTTATTATTTTGTCGTAAACTTCTCTTGCTAGAAGTCTAAGTGGAAATCCTATCATTCCACTTTCAAAAGATAACATTGTCTCAATAGCGAGAAATGTTTTACCTGTATTTGTAGGTCCTAAAACTGCAGTTATTTTATTTTTCATTTTCCAACTTTTTGTGTATCTTTTTTTAAGACAACTATATCTTGTTACTCAAAAAGAACAAATATAGTATAAAAATAGTCCGAATCAGACAAAAAAAAGTTCTCATTTTAAATTTTAAAATTTCAACATAACATAAAATTTAAAAATTCAATATAACAAATTATGAAAACAATTTTGTGGAAACCAACAAAAAAAATAAAAGAAAACTCTAATTTAAATAAATACGAAATTTATTTGCAAAATAATTATAATTTAAAAATTCAAAATAATTTTTATAAAATTCATAAATGGAGTATTCAAAATCCAAGATTATTTTGGAACTCAGTATGGGAGTATGCAAAAATTAAAGGAATAAAAAAAAAAAATTGTAAAATTTATAGAGAAATTTATAAAAGCCAGTTTTTGGTTAATTCTAAATTAAATTTTGGACAAAACTTGCTTTCAAAAAAAGATAACACGAAAGCAATTACTTTTATAAGTGAAAATGGATTTAGAAAAGAAAAATCATGGAAAGAATTACATAATTCAACTATTAAATTTGCGAGCTTTTTGAAAAAAAATTCAATAAACAAGGGTGATAGGGTTGTTGGCTATCTACCAAATATTATTGAAACTGTAGAGTTTTTCATAGCATCAGTAACGATAGGTGCTGTATGGTCTTCATGTTCTCCAGATTTTGGTGTTAATGGTGTAATAGAAAGATTTTCTCAAATAAAACCGAAAATTTTAATAATTGCTGATAGATATTATTATAATGGTAAAGAAATAAATTTATTAAATAGGCTTCCTGAAATATTAAAAAAAGTAAAAACTATTAAAACAGTAGTTGTAATAAATTATCCAGGAAAAAAATCTTTAAAAATTCGGAAATTTAAAAACGTTTTAATATTTAACAAAAAAAACTTAGAAAAATTTACTTCATCAAATATAAAATTTAGAAAATTTAATTTTGATCATAAATTAGCCATCCTGTACTCAAGTGGTACAACTGGTAAACCAAAATGTATTTGTCATAGGAGCGGTGGTGTGTTAATACAACATATTAAAGAACATCAATTACATTGCGATATTAAACCAGGTGATAACGTATTTTATTTTACCACTTGTGGATGGATGATGTGGAATTGGTTGGTAAGTGTTTTAGCTTCTAAAGCATCTATAGTTTTATTTGATGGTTTTCCAATGTTCAAAAAAAAAGATTTACTTTTTGAATTAGCAGAAAAAGAAAAAATTACTTTATTTGGTGTGAGTGCTAAATATCTTGATACGCTGAATAAGTCTAAATTAAACATAAAATCTAGGTATAAGTTAACCAATCTAAAAACAATCTGCTCAACTGGCTCACCTCTCTCTGATGAAAGTTTTGAGTTTGTTTACAAAAAAATCAAGTCTGATGTTCATTTAGCCTCAATATCAGGAGGCACAGATATTGTATCCTGTTTTGTTTTGGGTAACGTTTATGAGCCAGTTATAAAAGGGGAAATTCAAAACTGTGGTCTAGGTATGGATGTTGATGTATTAAATGATAGAGGAAAGTCAATAAAAAATAAAAAAGGAGAATTGGTATGTAGAAACTCTTTTCCATCAGTGCCAATAAAATTTTGGAACGATAAAAAAAATATTAAGTTTAGATCAGCATATTTTAATAAATTTAAAGGAGTTTGGTTTCATGGAGATTTTGCAAAAAAAACAAATAAAAATAGTTTTCGAATTTATGGCAGATCAGATGCGACTTTAAATCCTGGAGGCGTAAGACTGGGTACCGCAGAAATTTATTCAATTGTTGAAAAATTTTCAGAAATAATTGAGAGCTTAGCAATCGGTCAATCTTGGAACAATGATATTAGAATAGTACTATTTGTAGTATTAAAAAAGAATTGTATTTTGAATAATGAGTTAAAAAGTTTAATAAAATCAAAAATACGTAAATATGCCTCACCAAGACACGTACCAGAAAAAATTATTCAAGTAAGTAATATACCAAAAACTAAAAATGGCAAAATTGTTGAACTAGCTGTTAAAAATATAATAGAGGGAAATAAAATTAATAATTTACATGCTTTGACAAATCCTAAAGATCTTGATGAATATAAAAATATTAATGAATTAAAATCTTGAAACTAGAGTTTTTATTAAATTAAACTAATACCATTTTTATAGAAATATATAGCCATGACCAAAATTATTACTAAATACAATAAAAAATATAAAAGATATTTAAATTTTTTTTTCATTAATGAATAAAAGATTTTTTAGTTTTTTTCCAAACTCCAGTCCCAATAGCTATAATTTTTTTCTTACATGATAATTTACATCTCATAAATACCAAAGAATTAGTAACTTTTTGTATCTCTACATCGCCGATTATCTTATTTCCAATCCCACTTGAGCCAATAAACTTAATATCTAATGAAATGGTTACACATACTTGTTTGCCAGCCGCTCTATGCACTGCTGTGCCTGAACCCGCATCAATTATTCCCGCCAAAAAACCTCCATGCGTAATTCCTGCTCTATTTAAGTGGATTTTTTTTACATTGGTTTTAAACTGATATCTATTTTTTGTAACTTCTCGAAACATTAAACCACCATTATGTTTCATAAATCCAGGTTTTGTACTTATGTTCTCAAATTTTTTCATTATATTAGTAATGTTATCAAAAATAATATTATTCCAATAATTATAAAAAAATATATCACAGATGATTGTAGAGATATTTTCATATTTCCTTTCTTGGCGCGCCTGCTAGGAGTCGAACCCAGAACCTCCTGGTCCGTAGCCAAGCGCTCTATCCAATTGAGCTACAGGCGCAATTATATAATACTATTTTTTATATTTTTAATGTAATTTATTAATTTAGCAATTAATGTATTTTTATGGGAAAAAATTTAAATGATATAGTAATAACTAATGCTTTAAGGACGCCAATTGGCAAATACAAAGGAAAATTAAGCTCATATCAAGCACATGACCTAGGTTGTAAAGTCATTAAAAATTTATTGGATCAATCTAAAATACCACCAGAGAATGTTGATGAAGTGATTATGGGGCAAGTACTGACAGGTAATACAGGTCAAAATCCTGCTAGACAAGCCTCTTTAAATGCTGGCATTCCAAATAAAACAACTGCATATTTAATTAATCAAGTTTGTGGTTCAGGACTTAGGAGCATTGCTGCTGGATATAACTCTATATTATCAAAAGAAACTAAAATTGTGATTGCTGGTGGACAAGAAAGCATGACAAATTGTGAAAAGGAAGTAATGTTAAAAGATGGCTTAATAGATGTTTATAATAAATATCATATGGGTGTGACAGCTGAAAACGTTGCAGATAAATGGAATATAACTAGAGAGGAGCAAGACCAATTTGCTTATGAATCTCAGATCAAAACTCAAAATGCATTAAAAGGTAACAAATTTAAGAATGAATTAATTAATAATTTGATTGAAAAAGATGAACATCCAAGACCTGATGTTACTTTAAATAGCTTATTGTCATTAAAAACAGTTTTTAAAGAAAAAGGAACAGTGACTGCTGGAAATTCATCAGGAATTAATGATGGTGCAGCTGGAGTCATACTTATGTCAAGAGAAGAGGCAGATAAAAGAAATTTAATGCCTTTAGCAAAAATAGTTTCTTGGGCCACCTGTGGCGTAGATCCATCTTTAATGGGTTCTGGCCCAATCCCCTCAACAAAAAAGGCACTTCAGAGGGCATCTTGGAGCATTGATCAGCTAGATTTAGTTGAGTCAAATGAGGCATTTGCTGCTCAAAGCTTAGCGGTAATTAAGGAATTAAAAATTCCAAAAGAAATAGTTAACGTAAATGGAGGTGCTATAGCATTGGGTCACCCGATTGGAGCATCCGGTTCTAGAATAATAGTTACTTTATTGCATGAAATGCTCAAAAGAGAAGCAAAAAGAGGACTCGGAACACTTTGTATAGGTGGTGGTATGGGAATAGCAATGTGCTTAGAAACAGACTAATTTTTAAAATTAGTAAAATTTTCTTTTAATAAAGCAACCTGTATCCAATATTTTGCGTCAAGGTTAGATTTTAGTCTTTTATTAAAAATTTTGTTTAGTATTAAATCAATCATACAAATAATATTAACTTAAAATTTGACCAAAAAAAGATCCAAATATGTTAAAAATATATTATAATTTACTGCTATGATTAAAAATATTAAAGTTTTACCCAATAAATTAAAAATTGTATTTTCCAATAATAAGAAGGATAATTTTCTTAATATTTGGCTAAGAGATCATGCAAAAGATAAATCAAGTTGGGATGCGCGGAGCAATCAGAGAAAAATTTATACTGCTAAATTAAAACCAGATCTACATATTAAGAAAGCTGTTATAAAAGATAATGGAAAATCTATAGATATATTGTGGTCAGATTTAACTACACCTATCAACTACCCCTCTATTTTCTTTAAAGAAAATTCAATTTACAAAAAAAAAAATTTCAAAAATATTAGGATTTGGGAAAAAAAAGAAATTACGGATGAAGTATATGTAAATTTTGAGGATGCAATATCAGATAATGGTTTTAAAACTTTTTTAAACAAACTCTATAAATTTGGGTTTGTAGTAATACAAAATTGTAAAACTGAGATGAGTTCAGTAGAAAAAGTTGCGAAGAAAATTGGTTATGTTAGAGAATCTATATTTGGTGGACTATGGAGTTTTCAATCAAATCAAGATATGGCGGATAGTGCATATACTCAAGACGAACTAAGACCTCATACTGACTCAACTTATAGTAATGATGCGCCAGGTTTACAATTACTATTATGTTGTCATTATAAAGCCTCTGGTGGGGAGTCTATTATGGTCGATGGATTTAAAATTGCACAAAAGATAAATTTATTGAGAAAAGATTTATACAACTTACTATGCGACATGGAAGTTACTGGTCAATATATTGGTGATGGAGTTTTTTTACAGGCAAAAAGACCAATTTTCAAATTAAACCCAAATAAAGAATTAATTCAAGTAAGTTTTAATAACTATGATCGCGCAGTATTTAGAGCTAATGATAAAAAAACATTAAAATTTTATGATGCAATAAGAGAATTCGATTTAATTGCAAATAACAAAAAATATCAATGGAGACGTGTATTAAGACCTGGAGAACTTCTAATTTTTAACAATTGGAGAATTTTACATGGTCGAGGATCCTTCAAGGGAGAAAGAAAAATGTCAGGTTGTTATATCAATAAAGAAGACTTCGACAGTGCATGTAGAATGAATAACATTATCTAGTTAATTCAAATGTCAAAAACTTCGTCCCTTGTTTGCGCTTTAATAACAACATTTATATGGGGAACTGCTTTTATTGCACAAGATACTGGTATGGATAATATTGGTCCCCTTTGCTTTAATGCTGCCAGGTTTTTTGTGGGCTTTTTAACTATTTTACCAATAGCTTTGTTATTCGAAAGAAAAAAAATCTTTCAAAATATAAACGTAAATAAAAATCTTTTTTTTAAGTATTTGATATTAATGAGTATTTCACTTTTTCTTGGTACATATCTACAACAAACATCACTTTTATATACTAATATTGCTAATGCTGCATTTTTTACGGTTTTTTATGTTCCTTTAGTACCAATAATTTTATATATAATTTATAAATCAATAGTTCATTGGAGTATATGGGCCTCAATTTTTCTCTGCTTATTAGGTGTATATTTTTTAAGTGACTTTTCAGATTCTGAAATTTTGTTGGGTGATAGTCTGGTAATATTATGCTCAATTTTTTGGGCATTACACATAATTTATGCTGGTAAATTTATGGAAAAATTTGATATTCCTATTTTTTTTGCATCTTTACAAGCTATGTTAGTAGGTACATATTCGTTAATATTTGCATTTTCTTTTGAAGAAGTAGAATTATCAAATATACTTCTTGAACAATATTCAATTATATATGCAGGAGTATTTTCAGGTGGTATAGCATTTACCCTTCAAATGTATGCTCAAAAAAATATAGATGAGGCACCAGCAGCTATAATTTATTCTTTAGAAGGTGTGTTCGCTGCAATTGCTGGATGGATAATTTTAAATCAAGTATTAAATCTAGATAATATTATAGGCTGTTTCTTAATTCTTATCGCTGTAATTTTATCGCAATTAGCACCAAGTTTAAAATTGACCGTAAGCGATCAGAAATAAAATTATAGCTAAAAATATTCTGTAATAAACAAAAATATTTAATGAAAATTTTTTTAAATAAATTAACAAAAATTTAATAGTTAAATAAGAGAATATAAATGAAAAAAAAATTGACAAAAAAATCATTATATTAAATTCAATATTTCTATCTAAAGTATTAAATAATCCTAATGTACTTGCACCAGTAAGAGCAGGTATAGATAATAAGAAAGAAATTTTTGCTGCATCAACCCTATTGAAATTATAAAGTCTACAAGCTGAAATTACTATTCCAGATCGACTAACTCCAGGTATTAATGCTAACGCTTGATATAAACCAATAATTATTGTTTTTTTTAAATTTAGGTTTTTATCAATCTTATTTGAGATTGGATTCCTATCAGTCAAATACAAAAATATTCCAAATAATAATGTTGTCCAAGCAATTACTTTAAGATTTCTTAATTGATAAATTAATTCAAAATGGTGTAAAAATAATCCAATGACTACCATTGGTATTGATCCATAAACTATCAAATTAAGTTTTATTTTATTATTTAAAATATTAATTAGGTCCTTCCTGAAATAGATTAAAATAGCTATAAGCGAACCGAGGTGTAGGCTGATGTCTAATTCTAATGATTGGTGGTCAAAATTACTAAAATATGATATAATAAATAAATGTGCAGATGAGCTTACAGGTATAAACTCAAATATACCCTGAACCAGAGCCAAAAAAATTATTTGAATATAATAAGAAATCATAGCTTTTATTTTGTACGTAAACTAAATACCTTTAAAATACAGCAATTACATGAATGCATAATAGGTATGCACTTATTAAAAAAAAAGGCTAAATAAAGGGCTTTTTTGAAAAAATAGGTAATAATTATTGTCCTTTTAAAACTTTTATACAACCTTTTTTTAGTGTAGGAGTCCGAAATTATGTCGGAAAAAATGTTAAAATTTGTTAATTTAGGTCAGCAATCTCCACCTAAAAGAAAAATTAATGAGAGAAAAGAGGATTTTAACG
>MDTG01123464.1_pt1 | contig 10209 bp, 9 predicted proteins | sample 811421 | NCBI WGS metagenome assembly MDTG01 (sample SAMN05326645, study PRJNA326480) | marine metagenome | isolation source: seawater | place: Pacific Ocean: South East | collected 2011 | reverse complement strand
TATACATTTTTTACTTTATATCTTTTTATTTTCATCGTTGGTGTCATCATATCATTTTCAATTGTAAATTCTTTTTCAATTAAAATAAATTTTCTTATTTGTTCTACTACTGCTAAATTATTATTTATTTTTGAAGTGATATCTTTAATAACCTTAATAAATTCTTCATCTTTTATAATTGAAGTAATATCTTCATCTTTATTATTATTTTTTGCCCATATTAATGCTTGCTCTTTATCGGGGACAATAATTGCAACAAGAAAATTTTTAAAGTCACCATAAATCATTGATTGTGAAATTTCAGGTTCAATATTAAGCTTTTCTTCTATTCTAGAAGGAGAAATATTATCACCACCTGCATTAACAATAATATCTTTTTTTCTATCTGTAATTTTAAGATAGTTGTCTTCATCAAATTCACCAATATCTCCAGTATGAACCCAGCCATTTATTATAGTTGATGAAGTTGCCTTAGGATCGTTCCAGTAACCATTCATTATATTTTCTCCTCTAACTAATATTTCCCCATCATTTGCTATTTTTACTTCTGTTCCTTTAAATACTGGTCCAACTGTATCAAGTTTAATTTTTTCAGGCGGGTTGGCACTTACAACTGGAGCTGTTTCTGTTTGACCGTAACCTTGTAATAAAGGTAAACCTAAGGCAGTTAAATACAAACCAACTTCAAAATTTAATGCAGCTCCTCCTGAAACTAATGCTCTCAAACTGCCTCCAAATCTTTTATTAACTTTTTTTCTTACCAATTTATTTAAAATTTTATTTAATATATTTTCAAAAGAAGTCATTTTTTCATTGTAATAATTTTTTTTACCAAGTTTTAAAGTAGTTGAAAATAATAGCTGACTTAATTTACCCTGTTTTTTTAATCCTTGAGAAATACGAGTATGTAGTGAGTCATAAAATCTCGGAACAGCAGTCATGAAATGTGGCTTAGTTTCACTCATATTAATTAAAAGTTTATCAATTCCTTCTGCATAATATATTTGCGCTCCAATTCCCATTTCATAAAATTGCAGTGTGTGTTCATAAGAATGTGAAAGTGGAAGCCAAGACAAAAATCTAATTTCTTTTAAATCAGAAACCAAATTTTTTAATAATTCTTTTGCACCTGTACAATTTGTAAGCATTGCTCCATGACTCAACATTACACCTTTAGGACTGCCTCCAGTTCCAGAAGTATATATAATACAAGCAGTATCAGTTCTTTTTTGTAATTTAGCAATTTCTTCAAGATTTATATCTCTTGAAGTTGAATTAATTTTTTCTTTAATTAATGAATTCCAATTTACAAAATTAATAGGATCATTATACACTTTTTTATCATCATTTATTTTTATAACATTTTTACATTTTGAAGATTTTAGGACTGCTGGAATAGTTTTTAAAATTAATTCATCTGAAGATATAATGATGCACCTTGCTTCAGAATGATTAATAATATGTTCATAATCACTTGTTGTACTTGTAGTGTAAGCTGGAACAGTTATGGCGCCTATCGTCATTATAGCTAAATCAGCAATTTGCCATTCAGGTCTATTTTCTGATAATATAACAACTCTATCTCCTTTGAGTATACCAAGATTTATTAATCCTTTTGCTATTGCATCTACTTGCTCCTTCACACTTTTCCAAGTAATTGGAGAGTATTTTCCATCAATCTTTCTCCATAAATATGGATTATTGCTGAGTTCATTAGTTTGATGATGAAATAAAGTTATAACACTGTTAAATTTATCAAAATTTATAGACATATTACTTGTCCTCCCTACAAAGCCTAGATTATAGAACTATATCTAATTTACTGTAATGATAAAAAAAAACAAGCAATCGCAAAAAAAACAAGTTTATACCAAGCTTCCTATATGGAATTTAAGTGACTTATACCCCTCAATAAAGAGTAAAAAGATTGTTTCTGATCTCAGAAATATTGATAGATTTTCAAAATCTTTTGAAAAAAAATATGAGAATAAAATTAATAAATTATCTTCTAATCAACTTTATAAAGCAGTTGTAGAGTTAGAAAAAATAGACGAAATAATGGATAAGATTTTATCTTATTCTCACTTACTTGTCGCAGAAAATTTAAATGATGAAAAAAATAAAATTTTTTTTCAACAGATGCAGGAGAAAATAACAAATTCTTCATCCTCTTTAATTTTTTTTACTTTAGAATTAAATCAAATTTCAGAAAAAAAACTAAATTTATTATTTAAGAATAATAAATTATTGAAATATAAAAATTGGATTGAAAATAGAAGATCTTTTAAACCCTATCAATTAGATAAAAAAATTGAAAAACTTTTAAGAGACAAGAGCATTACTGCAAATAGTGCTTGGATAAGATTATTTGATGAAACAATTTCATCATTAAGATTTCCATTCAAAAACAAAAAATTAAATAGTTCTGAAATACTTAATTTGTTATCAGACAATAAATCTTCAAATAGAAAAACTGCTGCTAAATCCATTGGTAATGTTTTAAAAGATAATATTAATTTATTTGCTATAATAACAAATACTCTTGCAAAAGATAAATCCATCAATGATGAATGGAGAAAATTGCCAAGCCCTGTAAGTGCAAGAAACTTATCTAATGTTGTTGAAGACGATGTTGTTGAAGCTCTTTCAAAAACTGTAAGTAGTTCATATAAAAAACTCTCTCATCGTTACTATAACATTAAGGCAAAATGGTTTAATGTTAAAAAGTTAAAGTATTGGGATAGAAATGCACCTCTTCCTTTTCAAACTAAAAAAGAGTATTCATGGATTGATGCAAGAGATATAGTGACTAAAGCATATTACGATTTTAATCCTCGAATTGGTGAAATAGTAGATTTATTTTTTAATAAATCCTGGATTCATGCACCTGTAAGTAGTGGAAAATCTCCTGGCGCTTTCTCAGCATCAACTGTGCCTAGTGCACATCCTTATATATTAGTAAATTTTCAAGGCAAAGCAAGAGATGTGGCAACTCTAGCTCATGAACTAGGACATGGTGTTCACCAATATTTATCAGCTAACAAACAAGGTCATTTTAATTCCTCCACTCCTTTAACTTTAGCTGAAACTGCAAGTGTTTTTGGAGAGATGTTGACATTTAAGTCGATTTTATCAAATGAAAAAAATGTTAAAGAAAAAAAAGCATTACTTGCAAATAAAGTTGAAGATATGCTTAATACTGTTGTTCGTCAAATTTCTTTTTATAAATTTGAAAAAGAAATTCATTTAAAAAGAAAAAAATCAGAATTATCTGTAGAAGAAATTTGCTCAATTTGGTTGAAAAAGCAAAAGGAAAGTTTAGGCCCTTCTATAGAATTCGATGATGAATATAAATATTATTGGACATATATTCCTCATTTTATTCATTCTCCTTTTTATGTTTATGCATATGCCTTCGGTGATTGTTTAGTAAATTCTCTTTATGGGATTTATGAAGGGGGTTTAAATAATTTTGATAAAAAATATATAACTCTTTTAGAGGCAGGAGGATCTCAACATTATAGGCTTTTATTAAAACCATTTAATTTAAATCCATCTAATGCTAATTTTTGGAAAAAAGGTATTTTAGTTATTGAAAAATTAATTGATAGCCTTCAAGATTTATAATATCAAATCATGAAAAATACAGAATCACAGTCTTTCACTAAACAAATTAAAAGATATGCTCAAGTTGGTGGAGTCGTGGGAAAATTAGCAACCAAACTTGCAAGCCAAAAATATTTAGGTATTAAATTAGACAAAAAAAAACATGCTAAAGAAATAAGAGCAGCATTGGGAGGTATTAAAGGTCCACTAATGAAAGTTGCTCAATTATCTGCAACTATTCCAGATTTGTTACCTCCAGAATATAATGAAGAGTTAATGCATCTTCAATCAAATGCACCACCGATGGGTTGGCTTTTTGTAAAAAGAAGAATGTCTGCTGAACTATCTTCTAATTGGCAAAAAAAATTTGTTGATTTTGATAAAAATGCTACAAAAGCAGCTTCATTAGGACAAGTTCATAAGGCAAAATTATCTGATAAAAAAACAGTTGCATGTAAACTGCAATATCCAGATATGGAGTCTGCCGTTACTGCAGATTTATCTCAACTAAAAATGATTTTTTCTATTTATCAGTCATATAATAAAGCTATTAAAACAGAAGAAGTTTACAAAGAAATTACTACCAGGTTAAAAGAGGAACTTGATTATGAACGAGAGAGAAAATTAATGAAGGTTTTTGGCAAAATTTTCTCTAAAACTAATTTTGTTCACATACCTGAAGTTTATGAATTGCTTTCAACAAAAAAACTATTAACTATGACTTGGCTAGAAGGTGAATCAATTTTAAATTATAAAAATAAAAGCAAAGAAATCAAAAATACACTAGCTAAAAATATGTTTTATGCATGGTATAAACCTTTTTATGAATATGGTATTATTCATGGAGATCCTCATTTAGGAAATTACACTATTCAAAAAGACCTATCCATTAATTTATTTGATTTTGGTTGTATGAGAATTTTTAAGGGTAAATTTATTCAAGGAGTTATAGATTTATATTTTGCCTTAGAAAAAAATGACAAATCAAGGGCAGTGCATGCTTATGAGCAATGGGGATTTACAGATATTACTAAAGCCAAGTTAGAAATTTTGAATAAATGGGCTGAATTTCTTTATTCTCCTTTACTTGAAGATAAAGTTCGCAAAATTCAAGAAAATGATAGCGGAGTTTATGGAGCTCAGGTAGCTGCAGAAGTTCATAATGAGTTAAAAAAACATGGAGGAGTTAAACCTCCTCAAGAATTTGTATTTATGGATAGAGCAGCAGTTGGATTAGGTTCAGTTTTTATGCACCTAAAAGCTGAAATTAATTGGTATAGAATTTTTCATGATTTAATTAAAGATTTCAGTGAAAAAGAACTTAATAAAAGACAACAAAAAGCTTTGAAATTATCAAACCTCTAATTATAAGAAATCGTGCAAATTTCTATTATAAAAGAAAATGAAAAAAATGAGCAGAGAGTTGCTTCAACTCCTGAGGCAGTGAAGTTATTAAAAAAATTTAATGCTGAAATTTTAGTAGAGTCTGGGTCCGGTGTTCTTTCAGGATATGATGACGAATCTTTCAAATCTATGGGCGCACAAATTGTTGATCGAAATAAATGTCTTAAGTCAGATATTTGTTTATGTGTAAGAATGCCAAAGAAGGAGGATATAAAACAGATGAACAAAGGATCAATATTGGTAGGAATATTAAATCCTTATGAAAACTCAGATTATTTTGATGAATTAAAAGAAAATAAAGTTACCTCATGTTGTATGGAATTGATTCCAAGAATAAGTAGAGCTCAAAGTATGGATGTTCTGTCATCTCAGGCGAATTTATCAGGTTATAAAGCGGTAATTGATGCAGCAGAAAAATTTAAAAAAGCTTTCCCAATGATGATGACTGCTGCAGGTAGAGTCAATCCAGCTAAGGTAATGATTTTGGGTGTTGGTGTGGCAGGGCTTCAAGCAATCGCAACAGCGAAAAGATTAGGAGCTGTTGTTTCAGCCACTGATGTTAGAATTGCTACAAAAGAACAAGTTGAGAGCTTAGGTGGAAAGTTTATTATGGTTGAAGATGAAGAGTCTAAAAAAGCAGAAACATCTGGAGGTTATGCTAAAGAAATGAGTGATGAATATAAAAAAAAACAAGAAAAATTAATTGCTGAAACAATATCTAAACAGGATATAGTTATATGCACAGCATTAATACCTGGTAAAAAAGCACCAACATTAGTATCTAAAGACATGGTTGAGTCTATGTCTAGTGGATCTGTTATAGTTGATTTAGCTGTTGAGTCTGGTGGAAATTGTCCACTAAGTAAAATTGGTGAAGTTGTAAATCATAATGGCGTATTAATTTTAGGCTACGCAAATGTTCCAAGCAGAGTTGCCAAAGATGCATCAGCATTATATGCAAAAAATATTGTTAATTTTTTAAATGTAATAGTAGACAAAGATAAAAAAGAAATAAATATAGACTGGAACGATGAAATAATAAAATCAGTAATTTTATCTCATCAAGGCAATATTAAGCTGGAACAATTTAAATAAAATGGAAAATATAACCGCACATAGTTCTGATGTTTTTGTAATTGGAGTAACAGTATTTTTTTTAGCTTGTATAATTGGTTATTATGTTGTTTGGTCAGTTACCCCAGCTCTGCATAGTCCATTAATGGGTGTTACAAATGCAATTTCTAGTGTTATTATTGTAGGAGCAATATTAGCAGCTGGTCCAATTGAATTTAACATTTCAAAAATTTTTGGGATTATTGCTGTAATTTTAGCTTCTATCAATATCTTTGGTGGATTTATTGTTACTTATAGAATGCTTTCTATGTTTAAAAAAAAACCTAAGATAAAAAAAGAAAATTAATGTCAAATAGTTTAGTTGCTTTATTCTATCTTGTTTCTGCAATTCTTTTTATTTTCGCTTTAAGAGGACTTTCTCACCCTGAATCATCTAGAAAGGGAAATATTTTTGGAATAATTGGAATGATAATTGCAATAATTACAACTTTATTATTTAAAAATGTATTGAGTTATATTGAAATTGGAGCATCTATTTTAGTTGGGGGATTAATTGGAACTTTTATAGCTCTAAGAATAAAAATGACTGCCTTGCCTCAATTAGTAGCTGCGTTTCATAGTTTAGTTGGCTTAGCTGCGGTTTTTGTTGCTGCAGCAGCTTTTTATAATCCTTCTTCTTTCAATATTGGAGAAGTAGGAGCTATTGCAACTAGCAGCTTAATTGAAATGAGCATAGGAACGTTTATTGGCGCAATAACTTTTTCAGGTTCAGTTTTAGCTTTTGGAAAACTTCAAGGCACTATCTCTGGTAAGCCTATTGTATTTAAATTTCAACATTTAATTAACAGCTTAATATTTGTTTTCATCATTTTTTTAATAGTTTTTTTTGTTTCTAATCAATCTGCTAATACTTTTTGGATAATAGTAATAGCTTCAATAATTCTTGGTTTTTTAGTTGTTATACCGATAGGTGGTGCAGATATGCCAGTAGTTATTTCAATGTTAAACTCTTATTCTGGTTGGGCAGCATGTGGAATTGGTTTTACATTAAGCAATAATTTACTCATTATAACTGGTGCATTAGTAGGGGCTTCAGGCGCTATTTTAAGTTATATTATGAGTAAAGGCATGAATCGCTCAATTTTAAGTGTAGTACTTGGAGGTTTTGGCGGTGAACAAACAAATACTGGCAATGAAGATAATTCTGATAAAATAGTTAAACAAGGAAATGCAGAAGATGCAGCATACATTTTAAAAAACGCTGAAACAGTCATTATCGTTCCAGGTTATGGAATGGCAGTTGCTCAAGCTCAACATGCACTTCGTGAAATGGGAGATATTTTAAAACAGGAAGGAATTAATGTAAGATATGCTATTCATCCTGTAGCAGGAAGAATGCCAGGTCACATGAATGTTTTACTAGCTGAGGCAAATGTTCCTTATGAAGAAGTTTTAGAATTAGATGAGATTAATCATGATTTCCCAATGACTGAAGTTACTTTTGTAATTGGAGCAAATGATGTTACAAATCCTGCAGCAAAAACGGATAAGACTTCTCCCATATATGGTATGCCAGTTTTAGATGTTGAAAAATCTGGAACAGTACTATTTATTAAAAGATCAATGGCAACTGGTTATTCGGGAGTTGATAACGAACTTTTTTATCGTGACAATACTACTATGTTGTTTGGAGATGCTAAAAAAATGTGTGAGAATATTGTTAAAGCTCTAAACTAATTTAATCGTTATTTCTTTGTCTAGCATTTTTGCGAGATCTTCTAATATTTTCTTCTTTTTCTCTAGCTCTTTTTAAAGAAGGTTTTTCGTAGTGTTTACGCAATTTCATTTCTTTGAAAAGACCCTCTCTTTGGAGCTTTTTCTTCATACTTCGCAAAGCTTGCTCAATATTGTTATCTTTTACATTAACTGTAAGTGTCATTTTTTCCTTTAAAATATGCAGACGCAATTAACACAATGTACAAATTATTGCAAATATTCTAATTTATCTATTTAAAATAGTTTTTTTAGTTTTATATACAAAATAATGTCAATTCTTAAAATAGCTCGTTTGGGTCACCCAATTTTAATACAAAAAGCCAGTCTAGTAAAGGATATCGCAAGTGAAGAAATCAAGAGAATTATTCATGATATGACAACTACTATGCTTGATGCCAATGGTATTGGATTAGCTGCTCCTCAAGTTCATATAGGAAAAGCAATTATAATTTTTAGAAATTTTGAAGAAGAAAACGAAGAAAAAAAAGAAATTAAAATAACAGCATTAATAAATCCCAAAATTACAGATTTTTCAGAAAATACTGAAAATAATTGGGAGGGATGTTTATCAATTCCAGGAATGTTAGGATTGGTAAAAAGATACTCTAAAATTAAATATGAAGGATTTGATATGTCTGGAAACATTATAAAAAAAGAAGCTGATGGACTGCATGCTAGAGTTGTACAACATGAATTAGATCATTTAATGGGAATCTTATATACAAGTAGACTTGTTGATAAAAAAGCATTTGGTTTCGAAAATGAAATTGAAGAGTATTGGAAACAACAAAAAGATAAAAAAGTATGAATTTAAATCAAAAAAGAAAACAAATATTTAATGATGTTAAAAATTATGTTGAAGTCAATGGCTGGAACAAAGAAATTTTTTTAAATTTAAAAAATTCAAATTTTGATTACAACGAAATTATATCATTATTTCCTAATGGATATCTATCAACTATTCAAATGTATCTTGATGATATAAATTCAAAAATGGTTCTTGAGTCAAAAAAATTAAATTTAATTCAACTTAGATTGCATGAAAGAGTTAGAGAATTATGTATCTTAAGACTTAATATCATGCAGAAAGAAAAAAAATTTGTTGTTAAAACCTTTAATCATCTTTGTCTTCCTCAAAATTATAAATTTTCCAGTAAAAATTTATATAAAACTATCGATCAAATTTGGTTTTTAAGTGGAGATAATTCAACAGATTTTAATTTTTATACTAAAAGAATTATTTTGACAGGTATTTATACATCAACAATGATTCATTTTATCAATAATGAAAATATAGATGAAACAATTGATTTTTTAAACAATCAATTAAGAAAAGTAAAATATATACCTAAATTTAAAAACAGGATAAATGATATTGTTAAAATATTGCCTCAAATTTTAAAATATAAAAAAAAATTTAATGAATTTAGGCAATAATATCTGGTTCAATTTTATTTTTTAAATCAATAATTTTATCTTTTAATATTAATTTCCTTTTTTTAAGTCTTTGGATTTGAAGAAAATCAACAGTTTTTTTTTCTTGAATATCAATTAAAATTTCATCTAAATCTCTGTGCTCCTGCTCTAACTGTCTTAGTTGATTAATTAAAGAAGAAATCTGCATTTTTTGAAATAAAATAAAAAAAATAATATTTTTAATTATTTAGTTAGTATAATACTCTCATATGGTAAAAAAAATAGGTATTTTAACTAGTGGAGGAGATTGCGCAGGTTTAAATGCTGTAATTAGAGCTGTAACGCTAAGAGCTGTAAATGAATATGGCTGGAAAGTAATAGGCATTAAAGATGGAACTCTTGGATTATTAAAAAAACCATTTGATATAATTGAGTTAAAACCATCCCATTTTGATGGAAATTTAATGAGGTTGGGAGGAACCTTTTTAGGAACAAACAATAAGGGGTATTCTCCATATAATAAGATTGTAAGTGCATTTAAGGAATTAAACCTTGATGCTCTTATTGGTATTGGTGGAGACGGAAGTATGAAAATTCTTCAACAATTGGCCAAAAAAGGTGGTATAAAATTTGTTGGAATTCCTAAAACAATTGATAATGATGTAAAAAATAATGAACTATCGATTGGCTATGATACTGCGGTTGATGTAGCAACAAATGCCTTAGACATGCTTCAACCTACTGCTGCAAGTCATCGGCGAGCCATGATTTTAGAAGTTATGGGAAGAGATGCAGGGCATATTGCTTTAAACTCAGGAATAGCTGGGGGAGCTGATGTAATATTAATTCCTGAAATACCTTACTCTCTAAAAAAAATTGCTAAGCATATTGAAAAAATTCGAGCTAGTGGAAGAAATCACGCTTTATGTGTTG
>MDTG01002196.1_pt1 | contig 10209 bp, 7 predicted proteins | sample 811421 | NCBI WGS metagenome assembly MDTG01 (sample SAMN05326645, study PRJNA326480) | marine metagenome | isolation source: seawater | place: Pacific Ocean: South East | collected 2011 | reverse complement strand
CTAATGCTGAAAAATACCCTATACAACCCAAAAAACATAGTTTTGAGTTTTTGAGAGAAAATGCGCACCTAAGAATAAGAACGTCAACTTTTGGTGCCATTATGAGAATTAGATCCAAGCTATCATATGCAGTTCATAAATTTTTTCAAGAAGAGAATTTTCAATATGTTAACACTCCAATAATTACATCAAATGATGCAGAAGGAGCTGGGGAAATGTTTAGAGTTACCACACTGGATCCAAAGTCTCCCCCATTAGAAAAAAATAATGTTGACTTTACGAAAGATTTTTTTTCGAAAAAAACACACCTAACAGTTTCGGGTCAACTAGAGGCAGAGTCCTATGCTTTAGGCTTAGGAAAAGTATACACCTTTGGACCAACTTTTAGAGCAGAAAATTCTAACACTACTCGGCACCTATCAGAATTTTGGATGATTGAACCTGAGATGGCCTTTTTTAACTTAAATGATAACATTAACCTCGCAGAAAAATTTGTAAAATACATATTAAGTTTTATTATTGAAAATTGTATAGATGATTTGACATTTTTAGAACAGAGGCTTTATGATGAAGAAAAGCGCAAGCCTAAAAATGAAAGAAATGAAATGAAGCTAACCGAAAAATTAAAGTTTGTTGTAAATAACAAATTTGAGAGGATTAGTTATTCAAAAGCATTCGAGATTCTTAAAAACTGTTCTAAAAATAAAAAGAAAAAATTTGAATTTCTAGTGAAAGACTGGGGAATGGACTTCCAAAGTGAACATGAAAGATATCTAGTCGAAAAACATTTCAATAAACCCGTAGTAATTTTTAATTATCCATCTGAAAGCAAGGCGTTTTACATGAGGTTAAATGACGACAAAAAAACTGTAGCAGCAATGGATGTCTTATTTCCAGGGATTGGAGAAATTATCGGTGGGTCTCAAAGAGAAGAAAGATTGGAAATATTAGAAGATAGAATGAATCAATTTGGCCTATCAAGTGATGATTTATGGTGGTACAAAGAGCTAAGAAGTTTTGGAACTGCTCCTCACAGTGGATTTGGATTAGGGTTTGAGCGTATTGTTTTATTTGCTACTGGGATGAATAATATAAGAGATGTCATACCGTTTCCTAGAACTCCAAATAATGCTTTATTCTAAAGAAATACTAATTTTACATTACCTAGTGATATTTCTAGATATATGCTTAAACAAAATCTAACTTTTAAACTGTCTCAAAAGCTGTCTCCTCAACAAATTAAGTTGATGAAGTTAATTCAATTACCCACACTAGATTTTGAACAAAGAATTAAAAATGAAATTGAGGAAAATCCTGCACTCGAAACCGGTGTTCAAGAAAAAACATCTGATTTTGAGAATCAAGAAGATACAGATTTTTCTGAGAATTATCCTGAAAATTCTGATATTGACATTGAATCTTATTTAAGTGACGATGAAATACCTTCCTATAAACTTAATTCGTTTAATTACAGTCATGACGAAGAGGAAAAAAGTACACCAATCTCAAGTCACACGAGTTTGCATGAAAATTTGAAAAATCAAACAAACGTTTTGATTCTTTCAGAAAAAGAAAAAATTATTTCTGAATTTATAATCGGCAGTATTGACGAAAGTGGATACTTAAGCCGTTCAGTTGATGAATTAGTTGACGATATAGCATTCACTCAAAATGAAATAATTAGCCCTAAGCAAATCGAAAATGTACTAAGTATAATACAAAATTTAGAACCTCCAGGAATAGCATCTAGAAATCTCCAAGAATGTCTGTCTATACAATTAAAAAGAAAACCAAAATCAGACGATATTTTTATTGCTTCAAAAATAATTGATGAAGGCTTTGATTTATTTTCAAAAAAACATTTCAAAAGAATGCAAGAGAAGTTTAGTATAGATCAGGATTTACTAAAAAAGGGATTAAATGAGATTGAAAAGTTAAATCCAAAGCCAGGAGGATCTATTTCATCATTTTCAGAAAATAATCATATCGTCCCAGATTTTATTTTAAATGTCAGTGAAAATGACATTAGTGTAAATTTAAACAGAAGAAATACCCCAGACTTGCATATCTCAACAAATTATAAAGAAATGCTAAAAGGTTACCAAAGTTCAAAAACAAAATCAAAAACTCAAAAAGACACGGTTCAATTTATAAAGCAAAAGCTAGATGCTGCGAAATGGTTTATTGATGCAATAACACAAAGACACCAAACACTTAGTTTAACAATAGATGCAATAATTAAATTTCAAAAAGACTATTTTTTATCAGGAGACGAAAAAAAGTTAAAACCTATGATCTTAAGAGATATTGCAGAAAAAACAAATATGGATATTTCTACAATTTCTAGAGTTGCCAACAGTAAATATATAGAAACTCCCTACGGTACATTTTTATTAAAAAAATTTTTTTCTGAATCTTTGAAGAATCTAGAGGGAGAAGAGGTCTCAAGTTTTGAAGTTAAAAATATTCTTGAAACACTAATTCAAAGTGAAAATAAAAAAAATCCTTTTTCGGATATGTCTTTATCAATAGAACTTTCTAAAAAAGGTTATTCTTTGGCTAGAAGGACCGTGGCAAAATACAGAGAACAGTTAAACTTTCCAGTTGCAAGGTTGAGAAAAGAACTATAATAGATAAAAAACGAGTCCAACACTTGAAATAAAGAAATTACTATTAAAACTCTTTGAAGCAGACGAAAGTTCTATGATTGGTGAGAGTCCAGTTTCAAACCTAATATTCCATGTGTTAAAACCCAACGAAATTGAAAGAAAATGTGAAAATTCACTAACATATTTTTCCAATGAGGTTTTTCTACCAAAAAAAGGTTTGTATTTAGAAGAAAAGTTATAGTTTATTCGATATCCAAGATACACCCTCCAAAAAGCAAAACTTTCAGGTGTGGAGGTCCTTAATCTAAGTTCTAAAGGAAACTGAATTGAATGATAGGAAAGTCTATTTCTCAGCGCTGAATCATCTTCCACAATAAAATTTAAATTTTGTCCAAGATTAAGATTATTGACTAACCTAGAGTATCCATAACCTAAACCTAACGCAATAGCCTTATTCCCTTTTTTATTAAGTGACATGTCTTTTAATAAACCAAAGTTAAAGGTTCGAGAAAAACCGTTTTGTTGATACCCTTCAATACTTTTTAATTGAAAGTCAAAACTAAAATTAAAATAGATTTGATCTTCTTTATATTTTTGATTACTATTTTCTTGACTATTTAATAAATTAACCAAAAAAAATATTATAAGTAATCTTAACCTCATTACCCATATTTAAAATTTGTATATGTTTTAAAAATTTAATCTAAATTTTGGGAGTAATCACCAACTCGAGTTGTGTAGTTAATTTTTAACGCATTAACTTTTCTTAATTCCTGCTTTATATCAGAGATTAAACCCATGTTTGTTTCACCGTCAACCTTAAGTGCAGTTGTTAAAACATTTTGAAGTTCTTGTCTCTTCGAAGCCCTTTCTGCTAAGACGAAAGCCGCTACATCGTTAACAGTTGCAAATTTATCATTTAATTGAATTCTAGCCTGTGTACCATATTTGTCTTGGTATCTTATTGATGGCTTCCCAGCGTATATATACATCACACGATCTTTCTTATCTAGCTTTTGTACTTGATCTGCAGCAGGCAGAGTATTTTTAACCATAAGGGTGCTATCTCTCATAACAGTGGCGACCATGAAGAAAAATAAAAGCATAAAAACAATGTCTGGTAATGATGCCGTTGAAATTGCAGGAAGTCCCTTTTTATTTTTTTTAAATTTAGACATATTTGTGAGTTAATTTGTTTTACTTGGCTCTGCTTCAGACAATTTTTGGGGATACATTGCTTTAATTGAATCAAGTAGAGGTTTGAGGCTTTGTTTGTCTTCCAATGTCGTTCTAGGGTCACTGTACCTTTTCTGAGCATCAATAAAACTTATTCCTGTCATAGGATAAATTCTTTTGAATTCTCTGTCTCGAAGTTCATTATAGGCTGCCACAAGTTCATTTTGAACAGCTATATAAGCCTTGTATGAGGTTTGTCTATCATTTTTGAGGGAAATGATCGCTTTTTCTGGATTATCAGAAGATTTTGGATTTCTATCCCCTTGACAATATGAACAAGCTTCTTCGCCTTTGCCTCCACCATTATCTAAAAATTCAATCGCAGACTCTCTTAAATCCTTAATATCCATAAGCTCCTCTTCAACAAGCAATCTGTTGTCTTTATTAACTACCACAGTGAAAATGTTTCTCTCTTTAATAATTGGTGGATCTTCGATTTCATCTGTTGGAGGTAATTTCCTGTTTATTCCTGAATCAGTCTCTATCGTTGTAGTGACAAGAAAAAATATGAGCAATAAAAATGCTATGTCAGCCATTGAACCAGCATTAACTTCAGGAGCAGCTCTTCTAGCCATAAAATTATTTTATTAATCTTTTAACGCCAGATAATACCATGGACAGAATAGCGCTGATTGACAAAATATAGAAGGTTCTTATCCCAGTTTCAACCCACCTAGAGCCTGATTCTGACAAATATTTACCATCTTTCAAAGGAGTTTCAACACCACTTGATGATATATAAGCCAAACCAACAATAAACACAAAAATTCCAATAAAAATTAAAGCTTTCTTTAATTTTTCTGAATTTGCAAATAAGGCTTTTAAAGAAAATATTAAGGTTGCTGCTATTGTTAAAAAAAGTGTAACCTGAGCTATTGATATTAAGGGGCTAACCGTAGAAAAATCTCCCTGGGAAGCATTCATTTTGATTTGCTCGTCTCCTGAACCCATTACAATAAATAAACAAATTGCCCCTGAAAGACCAAGTATCGCAGAAAAAACTTTTACTATTAATTGAAAATTCATGGAACTATTTTTTGTTAGCAACCAATAGATCTACAAGAGAAATGGAGGCGTCTTCCATATCATTTACTATTGCATCAATTTTAGCAATTATATAATTATAAAATACCTGAAGGATTATAGCTACTATAAGACCAAATACTGTTGTTAATAGGGCCACCTTTATACCCCCCGCAACCAATGAAGGTTGCATATCACCTGCAGCTTCAATTTTGTCAAAAGCTTGTATCATACCTATAACTGTTCCCATGAAACCAAGCATTGGGGCTAAAGCAATAAATAATGAAATCCAAGAAACATTCTTTTCTAACTGGCCCATTTGAACTCCACCATAAGCAATTACTGCTTTTTCTGCACTTTCAATACTTTCATCTGCTCTATCTAAACCTTGATAAAAAATTGAAGCAACAGGGCCTTTTGTATTTCTACATAATTCTTTAGCTGCACCTACACCACCGCTAGAAAGAGCTTCTTCTACGCCCTCAGTTAATTTTTTAGTGTTGGTTGAAGCTAGGTTTAAAAATATTATTCTTTCAATCGAAATGGCTAATCCCAAAATCAAACAAATTAAAACAATGCCCATAAAACTTGGTCCACCTTCTATGAAACGTTTTTTTAGTTCTTGAGTAAAAGAAGCTGATTCTTCTGTTACTTCCATTTCTTCGCTATCTTGAACAATTGCTGTGCTTAAATTATAACCAACTGCAGAATAAACTTGGTTTGAAACACTAAATGATAATAAAAATCCAACCAATAAAACTAATGACTTTTTCATGAAATATTTTTTTATCTAATAATTTGAGGGCTAAATATAAAAAAAATATGTTTTAATATTGCGTGAGAGTTATAAAATCAAACAAAAATATTTAAAAATAAAAAAATTAATCCCAATTAATGAGATTATTATTTCTCGGAGCCGTTGATTTTAATCTTTTTTTTATTTTGTTTAAATACATCGTATTGTATCGTAACCTTGAAATATGATTGGGATTTTGCTGATCTCCATTCCAACAATGTTCAGCTCCATCTCCATAGTCCACTTCTCCTCCATAATAAGGATTTTTAGTTTGCTCTAAAAACTTTTCAGTTAAAACCACAGCGTTATTTAAATAATAATTATCCATGTCACCACAATAAATATTTATTTTTCCTTTTAAATCCTTACCTATTTTTCTCCAATCTCTTTCCATAATATGCCTAAGGTCATAGTTTTCTTTCCAATAACGAGCAACATCTTTATCAATTTGACCAGTAAGTTTGTCCCAAATAGGCTTCGGGTATCCATTTTCACCAACTGGAGAATAAACTGCTTGCCAAATATCCCACTGGTCCCCTGACCTGCTATTATTACCAAGAATATATTCTCTTCTATTTATATCTTTTAAATAAGCCTTAATTCTACCTATCCCATCTCTAATTCCAGGTCTTAAATTCCTGGTGAATTCTCCTTCATCGAAGTAAGCATTTTCGTCCTTGTAGATATCAACAATTGTAAAAGCTCTAAAGTCTATGGGGTCTGGGCAAGCCGCAAAGCATCCATTATATTCATTGGGATAAAATACTTGAGCCGCCAAAGCCTCCCAACCACCCGTAGAACCACCATATAGAAATCTACCCCAGCCCTCACCTATACCATCAAATAATTTTTCAATATGTGGAATCAACTCATATGTTATTGCGTCACCATACGGGCCTAAGTTTGCTGAATTGACTGCATATGAATCATCATAGTAAGGATTTTGGTGTTGAATTTCAATAATCATAAATCTTGGAAAACTATCTGAAATCCATTTATTGTAAAAATCATACGCCTCTTTTTCCTGAATGAACTTGTATCCGGTGATTCCAAATCTTTCATTGAATATAGAATCTTTCTTTGGGGCATCCGGAGGCTTATTTCTAAATCCTCTAAAAGTATTAGGATAATGCCCATGAAATATCATAAGAGGATACCTTTTTAAACCTGTCTTTTTAAAATTTTTAGGCAATAAAACATTTGCTTGTAAAAACATTGGTCTTCCCCAAAATTCAGAAAGCAACTCACTTTTTATTTTAACATGTTTAATGTATTTAGAATCTTTACTCGGTTCAATCTCTGGAATTTCATTATTTAAAACAATTTCTACTGAGCTTGTTTTCTTTTGAATTTTTATTTTTCTGGGTTCACTGTACAAATTTTTAGGGCTAACATTCCACTTTTGCCCCTCACCTTGGTCCATTGGCAACTTTAATTCAAATCCAGTTGACATTTTAAAAGTATCGTATTTGTGAAGAAGTGCTTGAACAAAATACTCACCATCAGGTAAATCTTTAAGTTTATTAATCGGATATGCTAACAAATTTTGATTAAATTTTATTAACTCTCCAGGCTTCCAATTTTCTACATCAATTCCAACAATAATTCCTGTATTTTTAGAATCGTTTATTTGAAATCGTGGTTCAGGTTTTAATTTTTTACTAAACATTAACAATAGTCTCCCATCGAAACCGTCTTCAATTGCTAGATCATTTGAATAACTAACACTAATAAAACTATTGTCTTTTTCTGATATACATCCGTTAAAAATAAAAGTGAATACCAACAATAAATACTTAATTTTATTCATTTTTTATTTATTTTTATTATATGACAAAATTATCAAATATCATTTAAAATTAACCTTTCTACTGAAATGCCAAATAAAAATTATACACTTCTAATACTCGTATTTATATTTTCATTTAATTCTTTCTCCCAAAGAAAGAAAAACAAACAAAAAATAAGCACTGAAAAAGTCAACTACAATGATTTGTCATGGCGAAATATTGGCCCATTTCGGGGTGGAAGAAGTGTTGCTTCTTGTGGATTGATTCAAAAAGAAAATATTTTTTATATGGGAAGTACTGGAGGTGGTGTTTGGAAATCAGAAGATTACGGAATTAATTGGAATAATATTTCAGACGGGTTTTTCAAGACTGGCACGGTTGGTGCAATATCTGTTTCTGAAGCAGACGAAAATGTTGTTGTTGTTGGTATGGGAGAGCACGCTGCAAGGGGTGTTATGACATCAATGGGAGATGGTGTTTACATTTCAACAGATGCAGGGAAAACATGGGATCACAAGGGCCTGGAAAACACTTACCATATTTCAGATGTTATAATTCATCCTAAAGATTCTAAAATAATTTTTGTTTCAGCTCAAGGATCTCAATATGGACCTTCCAAAGACAGAGGTGTTTTTAAAACCATCGATGGAGGTAATACTTGGGAAAAAGTTTTATACGTTAACCAAAATGTAGGTGCCTCATCTATAAGCATTGATATGAATAATCCAAGAATAATTTATGCCTCCATGTGGGAACATTCTCGAACGCCATGGCAAATAAGATCAGGAGGAAAAAATTCTGGAATTTATAAATCATCTGATGGAGGAGAAAGTTGGATTAAGTTAAAAAACGGTTTGCCAAATGAATTTGGAAAATCTGGTATTTCCGTATCTAGAGCTAATCCAAACTTGGTTTACGCTATTTTAGAAGCAGAAGGTGAAAAAAGTGGATTTTACAAATCAACTGACAAGGGGGAAAACTGGAAATTAATAAACAATGAGAGAATTAACATTACCCGTTCATGGTATTATATGGAGGTTTTTGCAGACCCCCAAGATGAAAATACGGTATATATATTAAATGCTCCTGTCATGAAATCAATTGATGGTGGAAAGTCCTTTAAAAAAGTTGAGACACCACACGGTGATAATCATCATTTATGGATTAATCCAAATAATAACAATATAATGATTAATTCAAATGATGGAGGAGCCAATATATCAACAGATGCAGGTAGGAGTTGGAGTTCTCAAAAAAATCAGCCCACTTCTCAATTTTACCGTGTGATAGCAGATTCCCAAACTCCATATCACATTTACGGTGGTCAACAAGACAACTCAGCTATTGGAATTAAAAACAGAACATATGGAACAGGAATTAGTTGGAAAGATTGGTATTCAGTAGCTGGATGTGAAAGCGCTTTTCTAGCATTTAATGACGACAATCCAAAAATTGTTTATGGAGGATGCTACCAGGGTATTATTGAAAGATGGGACAGAGAAACAGGGGTTTCTAAACAAATAAAAGAGTATCCTGAACTTTCACTTGGAAATGTGCCAAAGAATTTTAAATATAGGTTCAATTGGAATGCCCCAATTCTAACATCTCCTCAAAATTCAAATGTAATTTATCATGCAGGAAATGTTGTATTTAAGTCTACAGACAAGGGAAATAGTTGGGAAATAATTAGTGGTGACTTAACTAGAAATGAAAAAAATAAACACGGTGAGGGCGGTGCTCCTTATACAAACGAAGCAGCAGGAGGTGAAAATTACAATACAATAATGAGTTTGGCTATATCAAAAAGAGATGGTGATGTGATTTGGGCTGGTACCGACGATGGCCTTGTCCACCTGACTAGAAACGGTGGAAAGGATTGGGTAAATATTACTCCAAGAGGACTAAAACCAGGGATTATAAATTCCATTGACTTGTCTGAGTTCAAAGAAGGAAAAGCTTACATAACACTGATGAGATACAAGTTTATGGACATGAGTCCTTATGTATATAGAACCGATGACTTTGGGAACAATTGGAAACTCATTTCAAACGGAATAGATGGAGAAAACAACTTTGTGAGAGTAGTTAGAGCAGATAAAAAAGTCAATGGACTTTTGTATGCGGGCACCGAAACTGGATTTTTTATCTCAAAAAATGATGGTGAAACGTGGGAAAACCTTCAACTAAATTTTCCAGTAGTACCAATTAATGACCTTTTTATTAGAAATAATGATTTAATTGCAGCTACCGCAGGTAGGTCTTTTTGGGTTTTAGACAACTTATCTCCTTTACAAGAATTAAATGTACCAAAAGAGCCTAAAATCATTATTGAAAGTAAGGTTAAAAGATTTATTGGGGGATATATTGAAAAAAGTGTAAAGAAAAATTTGGGTCAAAACCCATTACCTGGTACAGAAATTGACTATTTCATTCCGAAAGGTTTTGATACCCTTGATGTGAAAATTTCAGTTCTTAAAAATGACGTTGTAATTAGGACATTTGAAAATAAAAAAGATACAACCAAATTTAAAACATGGCAGGGTGGACCATCAGAAAAGATATACCTAAAACCAAAATACGGATTTAATAGATTTAATTGGGATTTTAGAAGAGAGCCATTTAAAGGGATTGACAAAGTTTTTGTGTACGGAAGTTATAATTCTGGAATTGTTTCACCAGGTAATTATAAAATTAAAATGAATATAGGAGACAAAGAATATCAAAATAGTTTTTTTATTGAACCTGATCCAAATTT
>MDTG01410556.1_pt1 | contig 10210 bp, 15 predicted proteins | sample 811421 | NCBI WGS metagenome assembly MDTG01 (sample SAMN05326645, study PRJNA326480) | marine metagenome | isolation source: seawater | place: Pacific Ocean: South East | collected 2011 | reverse complement strand
TATGACTACTCGCTAGTTTAGTAGCCATATCTCTGTGTGCTTTTTCAGCTTTAGCATGCGTGTTACCCACATTTGATGGGCCAATATGATCACCTCTATTAACATCAATGTATGCTTCTTTTTGTTCACTTGCCGCATTACCACCCTTTTCAAGTTTTGGGTTCATATCAATATCACCCTCGTCCTTGTCTTTCTTTTTCTTTTTGGTAGGAACCATACGAGTTTTTTCCCTACCTTCATCATCATGATATTTTTCAGGTTTTTTATCTGCAGAGGCATGTGTGGCCTCATCCGTTTTCTTTTTCTTTTTGGTAATATCATTACCATCTACATCAGACATTCTACCTGGAGTATTCTCTTCAGTTTTCTTTTTCTTTTTGGCACGAAGCATGGCAAAATCCTTACCATCAATATCTCCGTCGCCATCGTGATCCAATTTATGTTGGCCACCTTTTAATTTTTCCTGGACCTCTTGATATGCGGCCCGTAAATTATCAATAATTTTGGACATGTTTTTCTCCTTATATCCACATTTGGGCTACAAATGTCCCAACAGCAGCAATTAATGCCGCATAGACTAATCTATTTATTACACATACGGTACGATGATTCGCATCAACTTTCTTTTCTATCTCATCCAATCTGGCAGAAAATTTATTCATACGTTCAAAACTTCTATTATGATCCTCTTTTAGACCTGCAACCTTTTCCTCAACACGAGCAAGAGTTACCACAGCTTCTGCAAGTTTATCAACCTTTTGTTCTATTCGAACAACGCTATCTTCTAATGTTGTTGCCATATTACCACTTTTCCTTATTTGCCCAGTATGCTGCGCTCATCTTACCTTTTGCAATATTACGGCCGTGTCTGGCCTTAAATGATGCACGTTTCTTTTTCATTTTATCCGATTCACCCTTTTTAGGATCACCTGCAGTAGAAGCGCCTTGTTGTCCAAATCTGATTGTTTTTACCTTATTACCATCCTTTGCAACCACAATGTGTGATTTTGTTGGATGACCTGGTGTTCTCTTTGCCTTATTAAATCCACCAACACCTGCTCTGGCTAATCTAGGATCTTTTGCCTCAGTACTAAATCCTGGTATGTTAAATATATTTCTTTTACCTGGAGCTGGTTGAGCATTTTGTCTACCTGATGTGTTATTTCTGGAGGTTCCTGTTTTTACTATATTTCTCCGAGTTGTACTAGCAGTCTGTTTATTACCCATAACCTTATTGTACATATTACTGAAAAAGTTTTCCTTTTTATCCTTTGTGGATTCGGTCTTACCTTGAGCCCTTTTTATTGCATCATCAGTAGGTGCACCTTTAGCACCTTTCTTTCTCATCTTTTCTCCACGTGCTCTCTTAGCAGCAATGTTTGCCCATAGGCCAGGTCCGTTTTCATTTGTTTGCCCTAGTGTATTTTTTTTAATTATTCTTACCGATTCATCGGATCCATAATCAACCTCACCAGATGTTTTACCTTCACGAACCTTTTGGCGAAATTCCTTTTTCTTTTCAGCCTTTGTAACTCTATCAACGGATTTAATCATTGATGGTTGTTTTACCAATTTACGAAGAGCAGTTTTTACCTCACCAGGTGAGTTACCAGACATAAACATTTCTGGAAAACCATCTACGTTTACACGAAAATCGAATGCCTCATCAGTTTTTACTTTCTCTCCTGTTTTAGGATCTGTATTCTTCATTGCCTTTCTGGCCAGATTCTTAGCAACATTTTTATCTTTTACAACATTACCAAACTTATCCTGTCTTTCCTTTGAAGGTTTTTTCCAACCAGAATCAACTCTCCATGCCTCATCTTTTTGTTTTTCCTTTTCAGCCTCTTTTTCGGCTTTGGACTTACCAAACTTATCCTTCATTGGAGTCATTGAGCGTGCAATTTCACTCACTGGTTTTTTATTATCATCTTTTTTATCCCAGGGTGCCGTAGGCAATGTTGGTTTTTTCTTGGATGGTTTTTGACTTGCGAGTGCCCTATTAATATCTTTTCTGGATAGATATTTTTTCTTTTCGTTTATTTCTTTTTTAAATTGACCAAATGTTTTTTGTTCGGATTGTAATTTTTTTACATCTGAATGTTTTGCCTTTGCAGCGCCAAGTCTATATTTTATTTTACTAGTAGGCATATTATGAGGTTTTACATTATATGAACCATCAGGGTGTACATGAATAATTTCATGAGCATCACCTGCGTGTGGTCCTCTTGTGACTGTTACCTTATCACCTTTTTTAAAATGTGCCATCTCTATCCCTTTACCTTTGCTGCGAGGTCCTTATCTGCTTTACCCCACGTTCCGGCCGATTTGGTTGTAAACGAATTAACTCTGGCCATTGCCCACTGCTGTGGTGTGGTACCAGGTCTATGGCCAGTTTTCCATGCAGCCATTCCACGATTATAAACCTGTCGTAAAATGCTTAATGGCATTCCAGATTTTTTGGCCTTATCCTTTAAACCTTCAGACTCTGTAATATATCTATTAAATGAAATCATAACCTTCCTCCTGGACCTGGTATACCTAACATTGATTCAATTTCAATTATTTTCTTTTTTGCAGATTGCATTCTTACCTTATTGTTTTCTCTCATACCGGTTATATATTTACGATAATGCTGAGATAGACTTACAACCATTGCTTTTTGTTTACGGTCGTAAGGGGATTCCTCATTTAAAAAAGTTTTAAATCTCATTTCGTTACCCTATTCTTTTTTGGGCCCATATGAATCCAACCCTTTTTAACAAAATCCTTAACTTCCTTTTTATCAACTTTCTTAGCAACCTTTGTTACAGGATGCATAATACTTGCTTTTGTTCCGGCAATTTTAAGATATTTGTTTTCGTCAAATTGTTTAAAACGTAACATATTAATCCCCATACATTTGTTTAAATTTCTGCGTGTGTTTAGATGGTTTAGTTTTAGCCGTCTTATCTCCAGGCGCTGGTTTGTATGCCTTAGGATTATTATCTGCCATTTTTGCTTGTTTCTTAAATTGTCTATCACGAGCTATTTTAGTTGCCTTTTTAAGACCACTATGATAATTTACAGGCTGTGAACCCTTACGATCACCAATATCTGGGTCCTCAGGATTTTTGGCCTCTACCTTTGTTTGTTTATTCTTTTTTAAAGTTGCTCTAATATTTTCTCGGTCCATAGCATTATCATGTCTTTTGGCTAGTGCCTTTGCCTCTCTATCATGTTTTTTCTTAAGCATGGCCTTACGATCAATAGGTTCTACAGCTTCTAACCAATATCTTTTTTCCATGTCTCCTGATTTTACTATTACATAATTTGATCCTAAATGTGTAACCATACCTACGTTATTATTTTCCTTTATAATAACTTTATCATTTACACTAAATAAATCACCGGAAACATATTGTTCTCTTGCCTCAGATACAGCATTTAATTGAACATGGTTTTTATATTCTGTTTGTTCCTTTAATCCCATACCTTTTCTAATAGAATTAAACAATTGTTTTGCATCTGAATTAGAATAGGTTTTGGGTAATCCCTGACCAAATTTAGAAAAATCACCGGCCTTTGCCGCCATTCTCATTTTAGAGGCAGACATACCAGAGGCACCATCTGCATCAGGATCCCTATCACCTGCAGATACTACATTAATACTTCTAAAATTATATAATCCATGCCTTGATTTTTTACCATTATACTTTTTAATTGTAACATCAAATTCATTAACCCTATCTGAACCAACAACCATGGTAACATTTTTATAACCCATATTATAAAGTTTTACAAGGATATCAAATATGTTTTTTATACCGTTATCAAGCATTATTCTTCTTGCATGACGCGGAAACATTTTTCTTGCAATTTTTATTTTTGTTTTATAATCTATTGGATTTTTACTAGTATCCATTGACTGTGATAGATAAACAAAGTAAGGATTGTTCCCTGCCTTTTTTCCCAGTACGTTCAATAGTTTCTCATGACCAATTGTCGGTGGATTCATCCTACCGAATGTAAAAAATACGGTCTTTTCTTCCTCAACGAGGAATGATTTAAAAGAACCAATCATCTCTTTCTGCGCTCTACTTCTTTCTTCCGAAGATCCTTAACCAACCTTTTTGCCAATATTTTTATTCTTTTCTTTAATGCTGGTTTCTCTAATCTTTTTTCTAATTCTTGCCTACGTGCAAATGGTAGATCCCTCTTATCTGCACCTTTTGTAAGCTTTCTTAATATTGCTTTACGCGCAGCCTTTTGGGCTCGTCTTTCGATAGTGGCCTTATTTGCCATACGGCGTCTTGCCCTATCCCTGCCAATTTTTATTCTGGATTTCATACGTTTCATCATACGGCCACGAGCCATACGTTGAGTAATTGTTAAAGCCTCATCTACTTCCTCAACAGATTCTTTAACCTTGTGGTTTGTAATTGTACCACCATGTTTTTTAACCCATACTTTAGCAGCTTTGGTAGGTCCGCCATGTGGTCCGGCTCTATACCTATCCATATGCGGATCGGATCTGCCTTCCTTGGCTCTTAACGACTTACCATTCTTGTCTCTAATTTTACGGATTTCGTAGCCTTTTGTACCATATGATGAGGAATCATATACACCGTAATGGCTACCATCAGGGTGTTTAATTGTATGATACTTTTGTGTTTTATGATGCCAACCAATTTGGATTTCATCCAATTGAGCTGTATCGCATTCTCCACAACAATCAGGTGTACCACAATTATTGTGTTCCATCGCTGTACGTTTTCTCTTTTGTACACGATAGTTTGTTAACTCGTCTTCGCCTGGGCGATATTCAACTGTTAACATATCTTTAAAGGACAATAGTTTTGCCATCATTGTCTCCCCGGTTTGTCCCATCCTTTTAATATATTGGGTGAAAAGTTGTTGTATGAAAATTCCATACGATCAACTATTTTCACTGCATCACCACCAAGTCTGTCTATAGCGACATAACCTTCTTGACCTGTTACACTATAACCATTTTTTGTTTTTACAAATGTATCAAATTTAGAAAGTTTGTTTAGAGTATTTATAAGTTTTAGTTTTGCCAGTACTATGACCTTCTGCAGATCAAACATCTTTGTAAGTGATTTCTTGTTTTGTGTGCTAAAAAATTGCAATATTTCATTTAACCTTTTATCCACGGCTTCTTGTCCACGTGCCGATTTACGTGCCATTCTCTCACGTCCATATCTTTCTTTGATCCATCTGATAAGGTTATTTGTATGTCGTGATGTATCTCGTATGATTTCACCTTTTCTGACATAGGTGTTATTAAAGGTTTCGATGAGCCTTGAAAGGGTATCATTCTTTTCCAATTGCCTAAGCGTTGTACCAGATATTTGGTTAAACAAAACTCCTGCTTGGGATAAATATTCATTCACTTCCTCCGTATCTTTTTTTGACATTGTTGCTGCTGTCAAGTCTCTTAACATTGCATCCTGACTCCACACAGCCTTATTGGTATTAAGTTTGGATACATTTACGCCATATGATGCACGCATTGTTTCAAATGATTTACCTTTATATGTTGTGTGCCAAACAATTCCAATCTTTGCCTGTTTAACAGCCTTTGCCCCAGCAGATTTTGCCGGTAGTGCATAAAGCAAAGTGTTTGGGTGAAAGGTAACATATGTTTCACCTTTTATTTTTTGTGTTTTTATGTCGCCGGGGCCAAACAGGAAATCACCCTGGATAACTCCCTTAATTCCAAGTTTGGGCAAGTGCTGTAAAGCTTGCTTAAGTTTAACAGCAAGATCACCAGAAGTGTCAGCATCAACATCAGCAGCGGTCTTATAAACTTTGGGTGTTTTATTGAAAATTCCCTTCTTGGCAACGAAGAACGCACCATCACGAGGATCGTTACCAGCAAAAATAGCAGGGGCCCCGTCCCATTTAAGAGATAAGCTACCATCTTTTTCTCCTTTTAACATATCGCGAAGTGATCTAAGAGCAAGGATTGCCTGCCGAGTACCATTTACACCACCATAAATGACCTTGTCCTCAATGTGTGTCATATGGGTATTTTTTTGTTCTGATATAAACTCTGAAAAATCCATTATGCAAGTCTACCTGCTGTTTTTAAAGTTGATAAAGGATCCGATTGTGTATCAAATTTATGTGATTGTGATGCAAATCTTTTGCCCTTATGATGAAAATTAATTGTACCACCTTGTGTGTATGTTACGGATAGATTTTTAGGATTCTTTTTTATATCATTAAATATATGTTCATGATCCTTACCAGGTATAGCAGTGTGATGTTTTACATCACCTGATTTTGATTGGTAGGTTGTATGTTTAAAAAATGTAGACTTACCTGCCATCTCACCAGGAGTCTTTTTAGCGGCCATTACATCTCTTATGTGACCTATTAAATGATCCATATGCTTTTTACCATCAGGTCTTTGAGCAAGTCTTAATTTTGCATTTAATTCTCTTGAATGCATTTTTGCAACTCTGTTAAGAGCACTTTGGTTCATTTTCTTTATATCCTCATGATGCCCAGGATTCTTTGCAGCCCAAGCTTTTCGGGCCTCTTTATTTTTACCCTTTAATTCAGGATGCCTGTTCATAATTCTATCTTTATGACTTTTACCTAGGTTCACGGTTTTTCTTCCACTTGATTTTTGACCAAGGCTAGATGCAGGAACCTTAAGTGTCCTATCTGATGCCTTTAAACTTACACCATGAAATTGTTTACCGTGATTTTTATGATGAGTTGTAATGTAAATATCTGACGCATCATCCTTTTGTGATCCATCAACACCTGTAACTCTTTTTACATCACCTGGTTTAGAAGTCCAATGCACATCCTTGATTGAATGACCTGTGGTTTTGAGTTGTTTGTGTATATCATTTGCCGCAGCCTTTGCCTTTGCGTGGGCATCCTTTACGGCTTTATCACCACCATGTTGCCTTGCAAGACCTTCAAGTCTTTTATGAGCTTTTATGGCAGTTTCACCAGGTCTGCCTTTAGGATCTGTTAAATGCCTTTTACGACCTAAGAGATAATGACCTGTTAAAATTTCATGATAAACACCCTTTTCATTATTACCATAAGCCTCTTCAAGGGGTTCAAGATATGTTAAAAATCTTTGCATCTTTGTCTCCATTTTGAAACACTTTACACTATTTATAATAATTTGTAAACACAAAAATGCATACATTATTAAAAAAAGGAGCCTGAGCTCCTTTATTTACTTATATCGGTCCTTATACCGTTGCCCTTTTTCATCCTTTTGTCGCATTCGTTTCATAGCTTGAATACGAGCCTTTTCTTTATTTTTTGGATCATACTCTTGATAACCATCCAAACCCCAATCCCTTGCCCAAGCAGCAAGTTGATTTAAATCATGCTTTTTCATTCTGTATTGCCTTCAATTTAACTACCAATGATATTGCCTCGGTGGCATCTTCTGGTGATTCGATTAAATATTTACGAGCAGTATATAATCTTTCCAATCTTTGTTTTACAGATCGTACCGTTCTACGTTTTAACCCTTCCAAATGTTTTATTTCAGCATCAACCCGAGGTAACCCCAAGGCCATTGCCTTGGAGTCTCTTTGGACAGAGCGCATTACCCTGTCCGTTTTTAGTCCATACATTATGCATCCTCCGCATATTTAATTGCAGTTTGTAGAGCATCACGCTTACGCCCTTGGTTATAACCGAACCATGAATTTGTTAGACGGTTCTCTTGGTTACGGCCCTGGATGTGATCAGTCACATATGTAATTGAATTAAATGCCTGCCACCATGAACCTTCGGCATAGTTTGCACCTGGTTGTGTGTGAAGAACATCTAATGCCATTTTGGCATTACGTGACAATGCATCAATCTGAGTTGTATCCTTACGGACGCGTTTATCTGATGAGCGTGGAAATACATCATTTAGGTAATCCAAATATGTTTCGTTAGTGAAACGTTTTGAACCTAGGAATGCTGCAATCTCTTTATATTTTGCCATTTTATTTGTAGCAATGCCAAGTTGTTCTTTAACCATATCAGCATTAAATACTGATCTGTGACCAACCTTGACCTGTTTATCAGAGCCACCATCAAGAGCAAATGTTAATGTATTATGACAAACCACACGAATTGGTGTAAACATTACATTAATTGATTTACCATACTTATGGGGATTTGAAAACAATAGGTATGATTCAACTGTATCGCCTTTAAACAACTCAAAGGAATCTTTAACCTTTGCAAGAGCCCAAACAATTTTGCCATTCTGTAGTGAACCAGCAGTATGCATATCCATATCACCAGCCATTACATATTCATGGAAAAAATCAAAGGCCTCTGAATTTTGTACAGGGTTCCAATCTTTACCTACATTTGTTAGGATTGTACCATCGGTAACACGAACCAATGATTTTTGACCTGTTGGTCGTTTTTGTCCATCATATTCAATAAAGGCCTCAACCTCTTTTACTTCCCAATCAACACCAGCTTTGGACATCATTTGTTCAGGTGTTAAATCATTTGTCACAGGTACACCAAGACCATGCCAAGGAACTTCACCAGCATAAGCCATTGTTTCAACCATATGTGCCATTTTTATTCTCCTCAAAAATCAATTTATAATAGTATAATAACATATTTTACTTTAAATGTAAACCCCTTTTTTTCATTTTTTTTAATTTTTTTCGTTCGGAACGTAATCTATCAAATCTGTTTAATTCACGTTCCTCTCTTATACCCCTTAATGTTTTTCGCTTTGATCTGGCAGATATGGATCTTTTTAACCTTTCGCCTCTGGTATCATCCTTTAAAAGAAATCCTCCAAGGTTTTTTGCTTTAAATAATTCTGGTCCCTCGTGAAATGATTTTTTATCATTGTCCTTGCTTGACCTTTCGTGTAAGTTTTGTTCCATGAGTCTACAGCCCCCTTTACCATTTCTGGATACTTGCCGAGATATGTCCCGGCCTTTAAATCATCCTTTGTTATTAAACTTTTATGTTGATGATCAATATCATCATAATGTGTTAACAACCAAGTACCTAATTTATCAAATTGTCCATCAGTCATTAATGGATCATCCAGTTCATAATATGCATAGGCACTCATTAAATATCTTGCAACAGGATGTTTCATATAAAAATTGCAATTAAGCCAATTGGTGTTATTATATATGCACTAATGAGGGCAACGTGAATTGCCCTCCAAAAATCATCCTTTCTCACAATGTAATTCCTTGCTCATCAGCAGCGGCTTGTACAATAGGTGTAAAGGCTTTTTCAACAACCTCGTTTACCTGATCCCAGTTACCTGGATATTCATAACCACCACCATAAAAATAAGGTAGATTTAAATCATATTTACATAGACCTAAAACACGAAGCTGACGACCAAGGTTGCAAAGACCATTATTAAAAATGTCATACACAACATTCTGTGCCTTACGAAACCTTTCCAATTTTTTATCTTTAACTTTACCTGTCAAAGGAATTAACATGTCAAGTTTTTCGACCAATTCTTTTGTTTCTGGAGTCATACCCCATTCTGCTTTTTTAGGATTAAACATATGTCACCTCCATATTTTCTAGGTTTGAAGAATCATATCCGAAGGCGTCTGCCAATAAATCAGATATGTATGTCCAGCCAGCAGCTGCACAAAGATGAGCTTTATTATTTTCATCAACAACAATGTCACCCATTGAAACAGAAGCCATAGGACCGATACGTTCGATTAATTCTTCTGGTCCAATATTACCAACCTGAAATACCATAGGTAATGATGGTGATTTTATGTTTGCAACATGAGTATATGAACCTTCACAAAAAGCCTCTTTTGCTTTTTTATGGGCATCCTTACCAAACGGTGTTGATAGTTCCCAACGAAGTTCTCTGTTAACAGAACCTTTTAATTGGTACACTTTAAAATTTTTCATAATGATTCCTCTCATTGATTATGTATACATACTACCATATTACTAACCAAATGTAAAGTGTTTTTTTCATTTTTTTTAAAAAAAGTTTTGTTGCAAATCAATCACTTATAAAAAAGTTTCAAAATGGGTATCTATATGAATTCTTTTATCAAAAATATTAAATTAAATTATAATAAGAAATTATTGTTGGATGAATTTGATTCAGCAGAATTAATTCCTTATACTCCTAGCAGATCAATCAGAGGTGAATCCTGGTTTTCGTATCAACCAGATTGGTTAACATTGACAGTAGAAGATT
>MDTG01386478.1_pt1 | contig 10210 bp, 9 predicted proteins | sample 811421 | NCBI WGS metagenome assembly MDTG01 (sample SAMN05326645, study PRJNA326480) | marine metagenome | isolation source: seawater | place: Pacific Ocean: South East | collected 2011 | reverse complement strand
CGCGCCACACAGCTCTCACTTCCGCCCACCGACCAAGACTCATCGAATCAACTCACACGACAACTATCCTGACGCGGCGGGCTCAAGAACTTCTTCATCAAGATTTAGTGCCTTTAAATGACCAATTAAAGGCTGAAATGCTAGAGTGCAAAGGAGGGGGTGTCCATTAAATAACCTGTTATTTGGTCTGTTAACAGGTCTTGTGGTTAGCTGCATGCTGGGGCTAAAGCCCGTATTAGACTGGGCGGTCTGGGGTTTTCCCGAAATAACAGTTGTATGTCGTTTCGGTGACCGAAACGAACTCAGGTGGTGCCCAGGCACACCAGATGCAGTCCCGTCATTTCGGTGACCGAAACGGGGTCTATGGCAGAAGTCATTTCGGTGACCGAAACCACGCGTAGGGCCAAACCATTTCGGTGACCGAAACGAGGTCTATGGCTAAGCCGTTTCGGTGACCGAAACGCATCAGCGTCATTAGAACACGGATGTTGATAAATACGCCTCATCTATGAGGCATATTTTAAAAAGTGTATCAATCCTGACAAGGTGGTTGCCAGGCTCTTTTGCCTTGCTGACTCTACTCGTTCGGGTGTGCTGAAACGTGACAGCTGCAGTGAGCGTGCCTGCTAGCGGCTGAGCCTCGTTAGGGGTGGCATGTATTGCTGCAATATTTGCGTCACTGAAAGCAATGTCGGTTTGCCTGTTTTCTCAATGGTATCGATCCATAGTTGGTTGCCGTTCTGTAAAACGTGATTGCTACCAATGTGGCCGGAAACTACCGCCAAGACTCCTCTGACTAATGCTTTTGTATTCTGATAGCTGCGGGCCCATTCCCATGTGCAGCGTTTCGCCAATGCTTCAGAAAACTCACTAGATTCTATGTCCCCCCAGTCATCAAATGGGCTTTGCGAGTGCACGATGCCAATGTCGCCCATCGATAACTCCAGAGTGAGTGTTAACGGAAAGCTGCTAAGAATGCCTTGCACAAGCCGGTGACGCTGTGTGAGCGAAAGCGAACTGCTCCATTCACCCCCCAGTCGAAGGTGCTTTTCGATTAGCTCTGGGTGGTATGTGGAGACCCAAAAGAGGAGCTCGTGATTGCCCATCACGCTGAAGCAGAAAGGTGCACTGAGGACCCAACTAAGGGTTTCTAGGGAAGAGGGGCCTCTGTCGATGATGTCGCCTAGTAGTATCAACCTGTCAGTTTGATCGTTGAACTCAACCTCCTTGAGCATCTCTTTCAGCACAGGAAACTGGCCATGAAGGTCTGAACAAATCCAGTCGACCCCTTGCGTATTGACCGGTAGGCGAAGGTTAACAATAGGCACAGACGGCGACCGTTTCATCAGGTCTGGACCCCCGGGAGGGAAATCGACGGGCATAGTGTTTCGCATGGCAGGCTAGTTAGTGAGGCGTGGCCGCGAATTTTCAGTCGGACAAAGCATGACAGAGGTTCATAAGCTGCTCTTGCATATAGTACGGACATAGTGCCCTGTGCCGCCCGTGTGTCAATGCTTACTCCAGGAGGGGCTACTGGTGGTAACAGCGCTCCTAAACTAGTGTGCTGAACGTCGGTGGGGGTGCAACGGTAAAAACCACCGCTTAGCCTCAGCCATAGTCTGTTCAGCGCGGCTCGGGAGCCCCCTCTCGCGCTAAATTCACTCTGAATCGCCAAAAGCAACTCTGTGATCACCGGCGCTTCAGAAGAACAAGCGCAGGATGAAGCGGGAGATGCACCGAAAACTAATCAACGCACGCAGCCTTTCCCGCAGCCCTTGGCTAGAGCTAGCATGACGAAAGCGGCAAGCCAGAACCGGTCATTACTAGCAGTTGGGTTTAATGAGTTGGTGGCGCTGTTTGCTGTTTGAAAAACTCTCTGAAAGTGTCATCGGCAATCAGGTAGATATTTCCCCTATGCTGAGTCATTATCTTGTACTGATCATCTACCAAAAGTTTGCATTCAATCTCACGCAAGGAGGCTTTAATGGCAAGGAAGGTGTTTTTCAGTTTCCACTATTCCCGCGACGTACGCAGGGTGGTTCAGATCCGGAACTCTTGGGTGGCCCGACCAGGCGGGGAGGCCCAACCTTTCTACGACAAAGCCGAGTTCGAGAACGCTAAGACTCGGGCTGGAGGCATTGGAAAGTGGATTGAGGATCAGTTGAGGGGCACATCTGTCACCGTTATCCTCTTCGGAGCGGAAACATACTCCCGGGAATGGGTTCTCCATGAGATTAAGCGCAGCCATGAATTAGGAAAGGGCATTCTCGCGATCGATATTCATAGTGTCCGAGATCCTCAGCTCGGTGCTGACGCTCAGGGTCGCAACCCTTTGGATTATTGGTCTGCTGACGCCGGAGGGGTGAAAACGCCGTTTTCCAGGATCTATCGAACCTATGATTGGGTTCGTGACGACGGATATCACAATATGCCAGTTTGGATCGAAGCTGCGGCCAAAGCAGCCGGACGCTGACAAGGCCGTACTTGAAGCCAGAGAAGACCTTGCCATCGATTTTAATGGCAAGAAGTCCTGTACGACTCGCCCCTAAATTAGAGGAAGATCTTGGGTGTTCCGAAGGGAAGCTTTGGGAGTCTCGGGTCTAACGTCGATCCAATTTCAGAGGGCAACTCGTAAGGGCGAGGGCGCACACGATCTATGGGGAGCTTAGCTTTACTTTACTATTTTTGACCATTTCACGGGTGATAGCGGGATATAGTCCCAGATACTCTTGCCCGTCAAATTGGGCGTCTGATTTATCCAGCACCGGTAGAATCGCTACACCTTCGTTCTTAAATCCATCAAAGTAACCCAGCTCCCAAGGCATCCATTTAGACTTTGTAGCGTTCTCTGTGGCGACGTAAAGAAGAGACTCGGATTGACGCATGCGTTTGCGCAAAACGTCCGCAGTTTCAGCAGTGACGCGATCACGTTCAAGACCCTGGTCGTCGAACCAGTCCACGTAGACCCTTTGACCTTCCGTCTCAAGAAGGACTTTGATTCCGAGCACGAGCTCCGCATCCAACATTGCATGAGAAAGGAAGACGTCAAATCGATCCGTTTCTTTGGAATTTCTCTGCGCGTCATTGAGGGCGTCACGAGCACTGCGCCCCGCCGGTATGGCCTGCTGCGCAGCCTTGCGTACTTCTGCTTGGGTGAAAAACGCCATTTACCCCTCCTTCTCCCGGACCACGAGAGTCAATTCATGACGCGCATCATCGTGGGTTATCGCTAATGGTCGGCATTTGTGCTTTTCAACGCGCAGAATGCTTGATCCCGCACAGATGCCTGCTCACGTCAGGACTCCTACGTCTCAGCGTCCAGCACTTAGCTTCTTTAATCAGGCAGTTACAGCTGCTACAACTGCTCTTGCCAACGGTAATCTTAGCTTATGCAGATTTATTTGGCCTGTACTTTAGACGGCTAAATCGCTGCACAATCTCAAGAGTGTCATAAAGCGCGTCCATAGCAACCTCGCCTCGAGTCAGCCCTCCGCTAGCTCGATGGCATCTGCTGTACCAGTCTTGCATTTGTGTACCTGTGACCTTGGGTAGATGTCGGTTGAATGTTTTAAATGCAAGCAGAGCATCTGATTGCACAGATGCGATTGACTTCGTCAGGTGCTTAGTATCGTCGTAGGATTCATTTGCCACTTGTAAACGCCGTTTAGGAATCTCATTTTCAACATGAAAACTGAATTGAAGTTCTGAATATATCCATGGAGAGAATGTGCGATCAAAGCTTTGGTAAGCTTCTAGTGGAACTGAGCTGTCTGTATTCAGAAATATAAAAACTTCAGACCGCTTGATCATTGTGTGAAGGGCACCGGTCAACATCATATGTACGCCAGCGGTCAGGTCTGTGGCCTTGCGATAATTGTAGATGGTCTGATCATCGGTCCGCACAGGCTGAGCATAAACCTCATTGAGATCATCGAGGAGGTCGTGAAAATGACCCCATACGCATGAATCTACAAAAACCGTGAGCCCTTTTTCTTGCAAGGAAACAGCCAGCTCAATCGCCCTATCTTCATCTTCGTGAGAATGAGAGAGGAAAACATCGGCCTCATGAATTGGAAATATATGATCGGCAATTTTTTGAGCGTCGATTACTTTTTTATTCTCAATAACGCCGATTAGATAGCTCGACAGGTCATCATAGCGACCCTTTGCTTGGTTTTTAAACTCAGCAATCTTGTGCCGGGGTTGGTCTGCCAACTCATCATATTCATTGAGCTCAAATCCTACGTACATCGACTTATCCTTGTTTGAGGTTCGCGGCATCGAGCGCTGTATTGCATCGCGATCAAGGCTGTAGTAAACACAACACTTTACTTGGCATGAACACCTATTGACTCCGCTAGGCATCATTTATCCACCAAACATTTGGAGCCAAGCCGATTCTACATACGGTTAATCGGCAGGCAAATGACGATTGAATAGCTTGGCAAAATCTATGTCCTCGAGCTCCTGCCCAATGAAATAGCCTTTATCGCGAGCGAGATTGAGCGCTGCTCCCCCCGGGGCAGCAACTGGCAGAATGAAAGCCTCAGGATTGAGACGCCTTAAGATATCGTATTCGACCTCAACACCGTCCATTCCGCCAATGAAAACTGCACCGACAAGATCTCCCCTAGAGAGCATCTGTTCGCGCATCAGTTGCAAGCTACCTTGGATATCCTCGGGAACGGGATCGGTATAAATTACGTTGTCAAACCGTTGGTTCTCTTCCGGATAACGACCTTCGAAAAAGCGGCTTTGATACAGGATCACAGAGCTTGCGTAATCAACCCCGAGATCTTCGCAGATACTCCAAATCATTGGGGTAATTGCAGGATGACCGCCCCATACAATCTTGTGTCGGCGAACGGTAGCGATAGCTAGTTCACGAACGGCACACTGGATTAGAAACGGGTCAGCGGTCTCGTAGTACGTCCCTCGCCCGATCACAGGGATGCTTGCCGAGAGGAAAATCGCCCCCATTTCTATGCCCTCCAGTCTGCAAATTGCCAGCCCGCCTCGCAAGCCTTAACCCAGCGCGTTGCTTGGATGTATTGGCCCAGCCAATCCAAATGACTCAGCCACTGGGGATGTAGGCCTACATGGTCATAGAGTATGGCCACAGATTCGTCAGGGGAGTTCATTGAAGCTTCGTGCATTGTTGTCGAGGTCGGCACACCCACCGTCGGGTAGACCACAATCATCTGGTCACCGGGAAGACGCACTCGAATCCCACGCCCGGCGCCCATGCCAATCACCTCGCCACCTATGGACTCAATGCCTATTCGCAGATTGCTCACCAGGTTAACAGTTCTCACCGCATGGCTTTTGCTACGGACTTCCTCAAGCTGAAGACAGATACGATCAATCGCGTGATCACTAATCCGTCCAGATGTGACATCTAGCTCGCTCTCATCAAGCTCAGCTAGGCTTGCAGTTGCCAAGCGCGCTGACCGCTGGGCTTCAGGCCACCCGACTCGAAGAACGCTGATGCCCTTGGCAAGCGCCCTTCCGAACTCGGCTGCTGTCCATCGACTGTTGAAGTAGTCAGGCGTATCGAGCATCAACAGCACGTCAGAGTCGCAAAGCCGATGCCACAGCATGGTCTGAAAATCTTCTGCCGGCGCGATGATATGGGTATCCAGGAAAACGTCGAAATGCCTGGCAGAGAGCGCGTCGAACATCTGCAGCGCTGCCTCCCTGGCCTCGTCTCGTCGATAACTGACAAAGACCCGACGTTGCTTCGGAAGCAGGCCTGCACATTCCAAAAGCGCAGTGGCGACACGTTTCGCCCCACCATTGGCGTAAGACAAACAATTTAATGGGTGCAGAATTTCCGGGACTTCCGTCGCAACTCGACCTAGGTCGGACACGACAGGGACAACAGGAACGCCACCTCGAAGCAAGCTTGCTAGACTGAGATGATTCGCGCCTACTCCGCCGAAAAATACAACGGCAGCCGATCGTTGCTGAAGAGGAGTAAAAGCAGCAGGAACTATCTCCCAGCCGATCTCCTGGCCCAACCTCAAGCCAAAAATGGAAACCGCATCTGCTACGGCGGTTTCAAGCTCAGCGATTTGCGCGGCCGTGGGTGCCCCCAAGACAGCTAGCTGATAGATGAATGACATGACAGCCTCACTATCGGAGTTAATTAAGCGCCAATAATCAAACGGGCGCCTAGAGACTATCCCCCGAGCGCCCGCGCCTACTCAGAAGCGCTCCCACACATCAACATGTTGGCCGTCAAAGAATCTGGAGCGCACCTCCGCAAAGTGTTCTTTGCCTGCCTCATTGCCACGTTGCGCCATCTCCTGGATAGCCTCGGCGTCATCCATTTTGATTTCGACAGGGGTCTGCTGGTTAACGCGCACGTGACGTGTCGGGCCCAGGAAGCTCTCTGCGAGTACCAAAGCCCCATGCTCTTGGGCGGCGAAAAAAAGATCGACGCTGTGAGGTGCCCAACCTGCCTTACCCTTTCCGAGCTGATCGGTGAAGTCGCTTTCGCTACTGAGTGTGCCGATGCTCAGTACATCAATCCTATCTAGAGGGATTTTCAAGTATCGAACCGCTTCTGCCAGAGCCGGGAGGATGGGGTTATTGGCCCAGACGCCTCCATCCAGGAACGTCTCCAGTGCGACAGGCCCGTCGAAGGCAGCTTCATCAAAATAGGTCGGTGCAGCGGATGAAGCCAATGCGGCGTCAACGGCTGAAATATCTCGATAAGCGGTACGATCTGGGCTATGTGGGGTGACGATCGCCTCTGCTTGACCTTGCTTAGCCCGAACAGTGGGAATCACCAGACGGCAACGAGAATCTGCAGCCAACGTTTTGTCCCCGTACACCTCAGTCAACAGGTCGCGAAGTGTGGCTGAGTCGTGCTTGGATTTGAGCCAGTGCCGCAGTTTCCGATCCTTCGGAAAAATCTGAGGACCCTTCTTCTCGTAAAACTCAAGGATTTCACGCGGCTTCAGGCCCATGGCGAGCCCAATAGCGAGAATTGCACCAGTGGATGTGCCAGCGACCAGGTCGAAGTGCGAAATCAGGTCGTTCCCGCCACCGGCCTTGAGCATGTCGTCCCACTTGGCCAAGACCGCTGCAGTGAAGGTACCTCTCAGCCCTCCTCCGTCGAGCGCCAAGATGCGGAAGTTACGGCCCCGCGAGATGTTCCGGCGGGCAAGCGGTAGGTTCTTCAGTTGCTCAACAATCAGCCCTACGACCTGCTCAACCGATGCGCTGTTGGCAATGGTCGCATTTGCCTCGAGAGATAGCCCGTTTCGCAGGCGAGATAACAACGAAGGGTCGTCTTTAAGATAACCGGCGATCGCTCCGCCAAAGCCAGCGACGACAAAGGCTGGCTTTCCGAGCTCAAGCATCGTATCCAGCTCATTGGGAACACCTGCTTTTGCTTTGTTAACGTCCCACCACGCACCACCCACGCAGATGACGGCATCGGAACGATCAGCCATCCAATCACGCATCGGTGTCAGGCCGTCTGCGGCTGGACCATCGCTGTTATCTGCAGGCACGATCTCTACAGAAGCGAATGCTCTCTGCTCTTCAATTTCAGCAGCGTACTGGTCGGTTGAGTAGCTTCTCGCCCGCACCAAGGTAAGTGCCCCCTTGCTCCCACCTGCCTGGATGAAGTCCTCTGCAGCTTTGCGCAGTGGTTCAGTGAACGAAGGATGGCTCCCATGGACAATAGATCCCCCTTCACTGAAGACTTTCGCTGCGAATTTCTGTACGAAATCAGCGATGTCTGCTTGCAATTCTTTGTTCGACCCGGACAGGTGAATCCTAACGCCGGCCAAGCGCTGCGTGACTGCCATGTGCAATACCTGAATGATCTGAAATGTCGACTTCTGCGAGCTATTACGCCTCGGGTCGTATTTCTAACGCCCGGCTAAGGCAGCTGCGGTTTCGATCCAGCCAGCGATGTTTTCCCGGCCGTTTTGAGCCGCGAAGTCGTATCTCATGCAGTGCTTGGATAGCTTCACAACCGTGCGGCTGGTAGGGGCATCAAACCACAAATCAGAGGCCGGGATGGCGGAAGCGTAGTCCGAGTATTTCACCCATTTACCGTCCTTGAGCTCCGCGAAATAAATCTTGTCATTGGCGAGATAGACACCCACTTCAGCCAGTGGATCTGTGCCTTTCACTCCAAGCTTCTTCGCGTTGTTTCTTAGGCCATGGATATCGACGGTGAGCAACCCATTGCCCTTCAAAACGCTGCGCACGATCTCATAACGTACCCACCGCCTGGCAGCGGTGTACTGACCTGCAAGCACGCACGTCACGGAAGTGTTCTTGAGACCATTACGAAGGAAGGTCTTGAGCGCCCCATCGCCTTCCTTCTGGGAAGCTTCGAATACACTGCCATCGAAGAACCCATCTGCCGCTTGATCGTTGCTGACAACCAAGCAATTCCTGACATTAAAGACTCGCCAAACGTCTTCTTGATAATGGAATGAAAAAAATGTTCTGCGTGCCATCCTTTGCCTCCGTTCGTCGACAACCCGCCGCCAATATTCCGGAGCGAATGCAGTTCACTCTGGCATGTGTCGTCTGTGGCCGCCCGACCAAGGGCGACCTCCAGATAACTATAGGGTTACGCTCCAACAAGATTACACCAAACAGTCGTTGGGGACATCAAATCCAAAGGTGCTGGGGTGGCTCACTGCTTAGTCAGGTGATCCATTCCTGGGATCAATGTCCGCTTGTGGCCGATCTCTGCCGGTCGTTGATACGCCGTGTGCTGGTCAAGTCGAATGCAAGCGCTTGGATAGCACGAATGCAATTCACTGGTCAGTGGCAATGCAAATATGTGCTCAAGTGGGCTGCAATTCCCCATGCTGTACAGAACCCCGCTACCAGCGATGGTATGCGGGTTTTTTGTGGTTGGTTGGCAGCAAGCACCTGGCGGTTGGCGGTTCCTGTTTTTCGCAAAGTGCTTGCAAGTGGGGGCGCAATACACAGCGCTTTGCGAAGCCCTTACAGCCGTACTGATGAGCTTTTGTGCTTATACCTCTTGGGGCCGCTAGGCGGGTGTCGGGTTTGGGCTTGATTCGGTTCCGCCCAGAATACCGGTGCGTGGCTTCGCTGCCCCGGACGGGGGCTGGCGACCGACGACTGTCTGGCCGGGCACTGAGTCAGGTAGGTACCTCGATCACAGGTAAGCCTTTACTGCGGCCAGCAGAGCCAGCCCATCGTGACCGACTTGGTGTGATTTTCCGGAGTCATCGGTCAGGATGCCGCGCAATCCCAGCCAACAGACTGGAATTCATCAGCTTGATCGCGCATGAGCGGCGTTGGCGTCGAGGAAAATCAGGAACATCAGGCAGGTGTAGAATACGCCGTGGGATCCTCTAGCTACCCCCTTGGATTTTTGTGCGTTCATGATTTTAAGGTAGCAAGTACCCTCGACGTTGGGCGCACGCTTCAGCGGCTCTCCGGTGCTGATGTATCTCTGGTCGAGCTGGAGTGCTCGTTGCCAGCGTGCCGATAATTTTTTCGTATTGGCTGGCGTGTCACTGGGCAGTCGTAGTTTCAAGCGCAGTCGGTCCTTTTTTATGCCGGCTGACTGCAATACCTTTATGAAACGTAGTGTGTCGGTTATGCCGCCTAACCAGAGATGTGGGTGGGATGTTCTTTTGTGGGCATGCACGTGATGTAGCGCCCAGCTCAATTCAATTGTTTTTTCGATATCGTTAATCTCGCGCAGGCGTCTAGCCAGCGCGTTGGCGTCGTCAATGTCTTCCTGTTTGAACGGTCGACTTGGCAGCTCCAGGCAAGAAGCATCTTCATGCTTGGCGGCGGCGTCTTTGGGGAACAAGCGCTGGGCACTATGGACCCACTCAGCCAATTGATTTGGACACAAGCGCAGGCGCGCAGCGGTGCAGTCCAATGGCTCCTGTTTTGCGACCGAACCCAATGCATCACGCAATACATCAATGCTTGGCGTGGTTGGCTTTTCCGAGGATGCTGGAGTGGTAAAGCGAAGTGGGGTTGTTACTGGCTTGGGGTTTTGCGGTTGGCTCGGATCCGGAAACATATGAGTCAATCTTTTGCGCAGCCCAGTGAGTGTCGTTTTCACTGCGCTCTCGTTCTGAGATCTGCTGTGTGCACGTCGAAGTGAGCTCACGGTTTTGCTGCTGATTGTCGCCAGGGTTTCGTAGGGCAAAGTACTTTCTTGGCGTTCCCGCAATGCGTGGCCGAT
>MDTG01247454.1_pt1 | contig 10210 bp, 11 predicted proteins | sample 811421 | NCBI WGS metagenome assembly MDTG01 (sample SAMN05326645, study PRJNA326480) | marine metagenome | isolation source: seawater | place: Pacific Ocean: South East | collected 2011 | reverse complement strand
ATTATGATTTTCCCAATTTTTGAATGCTTTATTTTTAGAAAAAATTGTTGCTTTTGTATCAAAAATTTTTAATGTCATTATAGTTCAAATAAATATTTTATATGAAAAAGATTATAATTTATTCTTCATCAATTTGTCCATATTGTATTGCAGCAAAAAAATTGCTAAGGACAGAAGGTTTATGTTTTGAAGAAAAGATAATTGATGGAAATCAAGGTTTGAGAGAATTAATGATTAAGAAGACTAATGGTAAAACTTCAGTACCACAGATTTTTTTCAATGAGAAACTTATTGGTGGTTATGATCAATTACTTGCATTACATAAGTCAGTATCTTTAAAAGATATGGTTAAGGATTAAAATGAGTAAATTCTATGTTTCTTGTATACAAACTAATAGTACATCTGATCCAATTATAAATATTAAAAAAACACTTTTTTTAATTAAAAAAGCAATGACTAAAAAAACTGATTTGATTTGTTTGCCAGAATGTGTGGGAATTTTGACAGATAATAAGAAAAAATTAGATATTTTTTTTTCAAGAAAAAAAAATATATTTCTAGACTTTGTCATAGAATCAGCAAAAAGATTTAATGTTCATATAATAATTGGTTCTTTGCCAGAAAAAAAAAGAAACGGAAAATATCTAAACAGGTCTTATTTAGTTGATAATAAAGGATTCATAAAAACATCATATGATAAAATAAATCTATTTGATGTAAAATTAAGTAATGTTGAGAGTTATTTAGAATCTTCAATATATGATCCTGGTAATAGAATTAAATTAGGATCATTGCCATGGGGTAAAGTAGGAATGTCTATTTGTTACGATATAAGGTTTCCAATGCTTTATAAAAAACTAGCTGAAAAAGGAGCATTATACCTTTCAATTCCTGCTGCATTTACTGAAACAACTGGCAGAGATCATTGGCATTCATTAATTAGAACAAGGGCTATAGAAAATGGTTGTTTTGTTTTCGCTCCTGCTCAATGTGGAACACATGATAATGGTAGAAGAACATTTGGACATTCATTAATTGTCGATCCATGGGGTAGAATTTTGGCTGAAGGTAAAAATAAACCAGCGGTTGTGTATGCAGAAATTGATTTTTCTCAAATAAAGAAAATTAGAGACAAAATTCCTTCAATGACTTTTTATGGAACCTAACTTTTTAAAAACTGCGTACTGAATAATAGACTTCTTATTATTAAAAACTCTTAACCCCTGGTCAAAGTCAAGAATCTTTAGATCTTCTTTAGCAATAGATTTCAATTCATTTTTTTTTAGTAAATAATTTTTGTTATTAGGTCTTCCGTATTTTTCATTACCTTCCATAAATGTCTCATATATTAAAATTCCTTCTTTTTTTAGAAGTTTAGGTAGAAAACTTAAGAGAGGCCTATAAAGGTAACGAAAAACTATTATTAGATTAAATTTTTTATTGAATGGTGGTTTTGAAATATAATTTTTAATCTTTTTTTCCAGGTTAATATTAAAAAAATTTATTTTTTTATGTGAATCAAATTTTTTCTCTAAACTTTTATTTATATCTATAGCAGTCACATTCCAGCCATTATTTGCTAAATATATTGACTTTAAACCGTTTCCACAAGCAACATCTAAAGCATTACAATTTTTAGAACTTTTTATGAAATATTCTGAGAATTTATTATTTGTCTCATTTAATTTGTTCATTTTATAAATAAGTTCCTGTAAAAAAATAATTTATTTTATCGGAATTACTGTAGTTCCAAACTTTAGTAATTGGGTTATAAATGGAACCTTTGATTTTAACTTTACTAAAACTTGACAAAAAAAGTTGAGCTTTCATTTGATTGGGGGAAATAAACTTTTTCCATGAATGAGTATTTTTTGGAATTATTTTGAGAATATTTTCAGCAAAAAAGATTGCAAATAAATAAGAACTTATTGTTTTATTAATAGTCGATCCAATTAATCTTCCTTTTTTAACCATAAGTTTATTTATGCAATTTAAGAATAAATTTATATCATTAACATGCTCAAGAACCTCCATACATAGAATTACATCAAATTTTTCCTTGCTTTTAAATTCAGTTACTTCCTTATTTTGATATTCAATCTTTAAATTATTTTTCTTAGAGTGTATTTTTGCAATTGAAATTGCTTTTGTGCTAGTATCAATGCCGGTAACTTTTGCACCTAATCTGGCCAATGGTTCACATAAAATTCCACCACCACAACCAATATCTAAAATTTTAATATTTTTTAGTAATTTAAAGTCTTTTTTATTTTTGACCAAATTCAAATTCTTTTTTATGAAATCTATTCTAATTTTGTTAAATTTATGCAAAGGTTCGAATGGTCCATTTAAATCCCACCACTCATCATAAAAGTCATCAAATTTTTTATTTTCTTTTAAATCTTTTGTAGATAAATTATTAATGTTCATTTTAATAAGTATATTAATTTAATTAAAAACTTAGTACTTTATAAATTAAAAATAAAGGTTTTTTATGTCTATTATTGTTATGAAATTTGGTGGAACATCTGTCGCAGATATAAAAAAAATTAAATTAATATCTAAAAAAATTATTAGTAGTGTGAAAAAAAAAAAAAAAGTAATTGTTATTGTATCTGCTATGGGAAGTTTTACAGATAAACTTGTTTCCGATTTTTCAATGGTAAGTAAATGTTTTTTTAACCCTGAATATGATACAGTAATATCAGCTGGAGAGCAGATTTCAGCTGGAATAGTTGCATCATATTTATTAGAAAAAGGAATTAAATCAAGGTCAATGCTCGGTTGGCAAATACCATTAGTAACTGATCTATTTTATGGAAAAGCCAGAATTAATGAAATTAAAGACAAGGAAATAAAAAAAAATTTTAAAAAGTATGATGTTATTGTAATAGCTGGATTTCAGGGAGTTACAAATGAAAATAGAATTTCCACATTAGGTCGAGGTGGTTCTGATACTAGCGCAGTTGCAATAGCAATTTCAGTGGGTGCGGAAGTATGTGAAATTTATACTGATGTTGATGGAATTTTTACTGCAGATCCAAGAGATGTTCCAAAGGCAAAAAAGATTAAAAGAATAACTCACGAAGAAATTTTAGAAATGTCTTCACTTGGTTCTAAAGTTTTACAACCAAGATCAGTTGAATTAGCTATGAAATATGGTATGAAGATTAATGTGGGTGGTTCTTTTACAAATAAAAAAGGAACATTGGTTAAAAAAGAGGAAAAAAAAGTGGAAAAAGAATTAATTACAGGTATTTCATCATCTGATGAGGAGGCAAAAATTACTCTGATTGGAATTCCAGATACTCCTGGAGTTGCATCTAAAATATTTAATCCTTTGGCAGAAGCAAATATTAATATTGATATGATTGTACAAAATATTACAGATGATGGACAACTTACCAGCCTTACTTTCACAGTTAATAATAATGAATCTGATAAAGCCGAAAATGTATTGAGAGATTCAAAATTAAAATTTAATAATATTCATGTGGATAATAAAATTTGTAAAATATCAATTGTTGGAGTTGGTATGAAAAGCAATGTTGGTGTAGCAAAGAAAATGTTTGAAACTTTAGCTAATAAAGGTATTAATATCCAAGTGATTTCAACTTCTGAAATAAAAATAAGCGTTTTAATTTCTAAAGCAAAAAAAAAAATAGCACTGCAGGCGCTTCACAAAGCATATGGATTGGATAGAAAAATTGTATAATGAATCAAAGTAGATTTTTAAAACTTGACTCCATTTGGAAAAAGGGAAGAGAATTTTTGGGAACAGAATTTCCAATTATGGGTGGTGCAATGACATGGGTTTCTGAAAAAAATTTAGTTTCAGCAATTTCAAATGCCGGAGGTTTTGGAGTCTTAGCTTGTGGTGGGATGAATGTAAAAGAATTAGAAAGTGAAATTATAGAAACCTCCAAAATGACTAATAAACCATTTGGTGTTAATTTAATTTTAATGCATCCTGAGATTGATGATTTAATAAACACATGTATATTAAATGATGTGAAATTTGTTGTTTTTGCAGGAGGTTTTCCAAAAAAAAGTCAAATTGAAATATTAAAAAAAAAAAATATAAAGACATTAGCCTTTGCAACGACTTTATCTATTGCAAAAAAAATGATAAATAATGGTGTAGATGCATTAATTATTGAAGGAAGCGAGGCAGGAGGACATGTTGGACCAGTTTCAACCAATGTTTTAGCTCAAGAAATTTTGCCACATATTTTTGAAATACCTATTTTTGTTGCTGGGGGCATTGGAAGAGGTGAGATATTTTTAAATTATCTGCAATTAGGTGCATCAGGTTGTCAAATAGGTACTAGATTTGTATGTGCAACTGAATCTATAGCTCATCAAAACTTTAAAAATATATTTATTAAATCGGAAGCACGAAATGCTCAAGTTTCAGTTCAACTAGATGATAGACTTCCTGTAATTCCAGTGAGGGCTATTAATAATAAAGCGTCAAAACTTTTTTTAGATAAACAAAGAAGTATATTGAAACTATTAGAAAAAGAAGAAATTTCTCTCAGAAATGCTCAGTTAAAGATTGAAAGATTCTGGGCAGGATCATTGAAAAAAGCTGTAATTGACGGTGACATCGAAAATGGATCATTGATGGCTGGACAAAGTGTTTCATTAGTAAAAAAAGAGCAAACCTCAAAACAAATTATTAAAGAAATTGTTGAACAGGCATTAGAAAAGTTAGATCCATAAGTATTAAAATGCATGAGTAATATGACAGAAGAAGTTAAAAAAGATATTAATATTTCTAATATTTTAGAAGAAATTGGTAAAAAAATTTCTCTATCTCGAAAAGGTTCCAGAAAAAAAATTGATTCAATTTCTAGAACTTTAAAGATTAGTTCTCAATACTTATTAGCGATAGAAGATGGGGATATAAATAAGCTTCCATCAAGGTTTTATTTAAAGGGTTTTATAAAAAGTTATGCAGAATATTTTAATGCTGATATTTCAAGAGAATTAGAACTTCTTGATATACATTTTAACCAACTGGATAGAAAAGTTACTCCTGAAAAAGTTAATAGTAAAATTTTTGAATCAATGCCAAACCAAAAAGTTTTTATTTTTACTTTAACAATCTTTGTGGTGATTTTTTATCTATGGGATAATTATAAAAAATCAATAGATCTTAGTTTAAAAGATTTAAATATAAAGGAAAATGATTTTTCTGAAGAATTTGTTAAAAAAGAAAAAAATAATTTAGAAGAAAATATAACCGACTTAGAAGAAAATAATAATTTAGAAGAAAATCTCAAGATGGAAAAAGAAAAAATTAATGAAGGTGAAGTCTTAGCTGAAAAAAAAGTCTTATATGATGATACTATGCTACTAAACAATTTATTAGGAGTTAAAAATAAATTAAAAATTATTTTTCTAGACAAAACCTGGATTCAAATTAAAGCTGTGAATGGTTCAATTATTAAATCTGGAATATTTGAGAATGGAGAAGTAATATTTTTAGAAAAAGATGAAGAAAATAATGATTTTTACATTGATACTGGAAATGCTGGTGGATTTAAACTAATATTCGAAGATAAAGAATTACCAATTTTAGGAGAAATTGGATCTGTGAAAAAAAATATTTCATTAGTTAAACAAATTAAAGAAATAGAAAATTAATTATAATTTGGAAATTTAATGAGTCTTAGGCCTTGGCGAGATATACAAAGAAAAAAAACCAAACAAATTAGTGTTGGAAATGTAAAAGTTGGAGGAGGATCTCCAATATCAGTTCAGTCTATGACAAATACACCTACGACAGATGTTAAGGCAACAATTAAACAAATTCAAGCATTAGAAAACGTTGGTGCAGACTTAGTAAGAGTATCCTGTCCTGATGAAGACTCAACAAAAGCCTTAAAAAAGATTATTAAAGAGGTTAAAGTTCCATTAATTGCAGATATTCACTTTCACTATAAAAGAGCTATTGAGGCAGCTGAATCGGGTGCAGCATGTTTAAGAATTAATCCTGGCAATATTGGAAAAAAGGAAAAAGTCAAAGAAGTTATTAAAGCTGCTAAAGATAATAATTGTTCTATGAGAATTGGAGTAAATGCTGGAAGCCTAGAGAAAAATCTTTTAGAAAAATACGCAGAGCCCTGTCCTGACGCAATGGTTGAATCAGCTCTTAATCATGTAAAGATACTTGAAGACAATGATTTTTATGAGTTTAAAATTAGTTGTAAGGCTTCAGACGTATTTTTGGCAGTAGCTGCATATTATGGTATCTCAGATGCCTGTGATTATCCAATTCATTTAGGTATAACTGAGGCTGGTGGATTGATTCCAGGTACAATTAAATCTTCAATTGGTATGGGTTCATTATTGTGGGCTGGAATCGGAGATACTATTAGAGTTTCATTATCTGCTGAACCTGTAGAAGAAATTAAAGTAGGTTTTAACATGTTAAAATCCCTCAATTTAAGACACAGAGGTGTTAATATTATATCTTGCCCCTCATGCGCTAGACAACAATATAATGTTATTGAAACAGTACAGGAACTTGAAAAACGACTAGAGCATATAACAAGTCCTATGACATTATCTGTTATTGGTTGTGTGGTTAATGGTCCTGGTGAAGCTAAGGAAACGGACATAGGACTTACTGGGGGTAAAGTTCATCAAATTTATATAGATGGGGAAAAACATCATATTCTAAGAGATGGTAATATGATTGACCATTTAGTTGAACTTTGTGAACAGAAACAGAATGAACAAAAAGAAAATTCAAAAATTTAAATATCTCAAAAAAAATTGAAAAAAGTACAAACAGTTAAGGGAACTCATGACTTATTAGCAGATGATTTTCTTTTATTTGACAAAATTATAAATTGTTTTGAGACTTTGTGTAGGCATTTTAATTATACTAAAATAGCAACACCAATTTTAGAATTTACAGATCTCTTTTCTAGAACACTCGGTAAATCCTCTGATATCGTATCTAAAGAAATGTATACATTTATTGATCAAGGCAAAGATAGTTTAACTTTAAGACCAGAGGGAACTGCTCCAGTTGCAAGAGCATTAGTTAGTAATTCTTTATATGAAAATTTATCCCAAAAATTTTATTATTTTGGACCTATGTTTAGAAGAGAAAGACCTCAGGCTGGAAGATTAAGACAATTCCATCAATTTGGTGTAGAGTACTTTAATAATAAAAGTTTTCAATGTGAAATTGAGATAATAATTCTTGCTCAAAAAATACTATTAGATTTATCAATCTTAAATGAAGTCAAACTTAATATAAATACTTTAGGAAATCAAAAATCAAGAAATAAATTTAAACTTAAATTAGTTGAATACTTTTCAAAATATAAAAATGAACTTTCAAATGATAGTAAAGCAAGACTAGAAAAAAATCCATTGAGAATATTAGACTCTAAAGATCCTTCAGATAAAAAACTAATTGAAACATCACCCAAAATATTATCTTTTCTTGATGATGACTCTAGATTTTTTTATGAAAGTTTTAAAGAAACTTTGTTAAAACTTAATATTAATTTTGTTGAAAATCCTAACTTAGTTCGTGGTCTGGACTATTATAATCATACTGCTTTTGAGTTTATTGAACTAAACCAACAAAGTAACAATAATACAATTTTAGCAGGTGGTCGATATGATGGATTGGTAAATGCTATTGGAGGTAAGGATGTTTGTGGTGTAGGTTGGGCAGCTGGTATTGAAAGAATATCATCAATTATTTCGAAGAATCATATTATAAAAAATAATTTTATTATCTCTATTTTTACATTATCCGATGAACTTGATTTAATTCTCTTGAAAGTTATAAAAAAAATTAAGAATCATAAGAATTTTTCTTTTAATATAATTTATTCTGGTTCCGTAAAAAAAAAATTTTCTAGAGCTAATAAGATACATTCAAAGGCTTGCTTAATTTTTGGTCCAGACGAATATAAAGACGGTAATATGATTTTTAAGGATCTTAATTCTGGTACTCAAGAAATATTTAAAATAAGCAAAGTTAATGACTTTTTAATGAATAAATCTAAAAATTTAAAATCGTGAAGAAACTTCACTTTTCATCTAAACCTCAACAAATTTCTAAATCTGTAAATAAGATTTGTGAAAAGATATTTGGAGATCTTTTTAATCAAAGATTATTATTAATTGGAGGTGATAGTATGTCAAATTTAATTGTTAAACGTCTAAGTGTCAAAGGAATAAAAAAGTTTAAGAAATTAAAATATGACAAAAGAAAACCAAAGAATGTAGATGTTAATTTTTTTAATAATGAAAAAATTCCAGGTTATTTATTGAACTTTGATATTATTATTACAGCAAGTAAATTTGACAAGTTATTATTAGAAAAAGATGAAATAATTATTGCGCTAAAAAAAAGAAAACAAAAACCACTTTTATTAATTGATACAAATGTTCCCGGAAATATAGATTCAAATATTTCTGATGTTGATAATTGCTTTTTATTTGACTTAAATGACCTTGAACAATTCTATAACGATAATATAACAAATGAATTTCAGTCAGACTTAGAGTTTGAAGATTATAATTTTGATTTCTATGATATTCTAGAAGAATTACTACCCAAAGTATCTAATAAACTTTTGTTTAATTCTGAACAAGAATATATTTTTGAACAAAAAATTAAAATTTTTTTTGAGAGTAAATCAACTTATAATGAGAAGATAAGTATGCTAAATTTCCTTAAATTTTTTATTAAAAATTAATAAGATGTCTTTAGATAAGAAGTTTCAGCAAATATTACAAAATTATAAAGAAATGGAAAATAAGCTATCTAAAGTAAATTTTGATAATCCAAAACAGTTCGCACAGATTTCAAAAGAATTTTCAGACCTTACTCCAATAGCAAATAAAATAAATAAAATTATTAAATTTAAAAGTGAGCTCGATGATTTAAGTGAATTAATTGATTCCGACGATGAGGAGATGAGAGAGGAAGCAAAAATAGAAAAAAATAATCTTTTAAGTGAAATTTTGAAACTTGAAGAAGAATTAAAAATTTTATTAATACCTAAAGATGATTCTGATGAAAAGAATGCAATAATTGAAGTTAGAGCTGGAACTGGAGGTGAAGAAGCTGCTTTGTTTGCTGCAGATTTATTTAGAATGTATACTAAATACTCAGAATTAAATAATTGGACTTATGAGATTATGGATATCAGCGAAACGGATCATGATGGAATAAAAGAAGTAATTATTAATGTATCAGGGAAAAATGTTTTTGGTAGATTGAAATTTGAATCCGGTACTCATAGAGTTCAAAGAGTTCCTGAAACTGAGTCTGGAGGAAGAATTCATACATCAGCCGCAACTATTGCAGTTTTACCTGAAGCTACAAATGTAGATGTAGATATTAATGAAAAAGATTTGAGGGTAGATATTTTTAGAGCTAGCGGTCCAGGAGGGCAGTCAGTAAATACTACCGATAGTGCAGTGAGAATCACCCACATACCTACTGGGATTATATCACAATGTCAGGATGAAAAATCACAGCATAAGAATAAAGCAAAAGCTTTGACAGTTCTGAGGTCAAGAATATTTGAAGCTGAAAGAATGAAAAAAGAACAAGAAAGAGCTGAAGAGAGAAAAAATCAGGTTGGAACTGGCGACAGGTCAGAGAGAATAAGAACATATAATTATCCCCAAGGAAGAGTAACAGACCATAGAATTTCCCTAACATTGTATAAATTAGAGCAAATACTAAAAGGAGAGGCTTTAAATGAATTGATAGATGCCTTACTTGCTGAAGATAATGCAAAAAAGTTATCAATGGTTGATTAAAATATTTATTATTTAAAAAAAGTTCTAGGAAAAAAATGTATAACAAATCTGGTCAATTATTAAAACTTGGTTCAAGTTTATTAAAGAAAGTAAATATTTCTCGACCTCAACACGAATCAAGACTAATTTTATCAAAAGAAATGACTAAGGATATTAATGAAATTTATTCGAATATTTACTTGAATGTTTCAGAAAACAAGAAGAATTCTTTTTTAAAAAAAATATATCAAAGACTAGAGGGAAAACCAATTTCAAGAATTCTTGGCTATAGAGAATTCTTTTCAAGAAAATTTTTAATTAACAAATTTACTCTAGATCCAAGGCCAGAAAGTGAATTTTTAGTTGAGTTAATCATTAAACAAATAAAAAAAATAAAAAAGAAAAAAATAAGAATTT
>MDTG01446908.1_pt1 | contig 10211 bp, 11 predicted proteins | sample 811421 | NCBI WGS metagenome assembly MDTG01 (sample SAMN05326645, study PRJNA326480) | marine metagenome | isolation source: seawater | place: Pacific Ocean: South East | collected 2011 | reverse complement strand
TGATAAGACTTACTTCTTAAAAAATAATATCGTAAAAAAAGATAAAATTCTAATAATTCGTGGTTCTGGTGTTGATACAAATCATTTCAAACCCCAAAATATAAAAAAAAAATATGATTTAATTTTACATTCTAGAATGCTAAAAGATAAAGGAGTAAATGATATTATTAATGCTCTCAAAATTTTAAGAAAAAAAAATATATATTTAAAAACACTTTTTCTTGGAAATCCTGACTTTGAAAATTTTGCAACAATCAGTAAAACAGAATTAATGTTATGGAATAAACAAAAACTTGTATTTTGGATTTCTGAAAAGAAGAACATTCTTAAATATTTACTTCAATCTAGAATATCTATATTACCATCATTCAGAGAGGGTCTTCCAAAGAGTTTACTTGAGGCAGCAAGTTGCGGTCTTCCTTTAATTTCGACAAATGTTCCAGGCTGTAGGGAAATTTGTATAAACAATCACAACGGTTATTTGGTGGAAAAAAATGATCCTCTGGCATTATCGAAAGCAATAGAGCAACTTATAAAAAGTAAAAAAAAAATACAACTCTTTGGCAAAAATAGCAGAAAACTTGTATTAAAAAGCTTTTCAGAAAAAATCATTTCCAGTCAATTTCTAAATCTTTACAATTCAAAAATTAAAAAAGACCTTTAATTTGGTCATTTTCGTCAACTCCAACTTCATATGCTGCAGGTTTTTTTGGTAATCCAGGCATAGTCATTATGTCACCCGCAACTACAACAATAAACTCTGCACCTGCTGAAATTCTTATTTCTCTAATTGTGATAGAATGATTCTCAGGTGCACATTTATTTGTAGGATCAGTGCTAAAGCTATATTGTGTTTTTGCCATGCACACTGGAAAGTGATTAAAACCAAGAACTCTAATTTCTTCAAGCTTTTTAGCTGCGGTCGGTGAAAAAACTACCTCCTTTGCTCTGTAGATTTCTTTTGAGATAATATTTATTTTTTCCTCAGGCGAATTATCGTTGTCATATAAAAACTTAAAATTAGATTTTTTTTCGTCTATTTTTCTTACCACTTCCTCTGCTAAACTTGCCGCTCCTTTTCCACCTTTTTCCCAATGCTCAGCTAAAATAGCATTCACTCCATGTTCTTTACAAACCTCTTGAACAGCACTAATTTCATTTTCTGTATCAGTTGGAAATTTATTTATTGCTACTACACTCGGAATACCAAACTTAGAAATATTTTCAATGTGTCTCAATAGATTCGGTAGCCCTGATTTTAAAGCCTGGATGTCTTCCTTTCCTAAGTTCTTAGGATCAGCATTGCCATGAAGTTTAAGTGCCCTAACTGTAGCAACAATAACAGCACAGGAAGGTATAATACCTGATTTTCTACACTTTATATTAAGAAATTTTTCAGCACCTAAATCTGCTCCAAAACCTGCCTCTGTCACTACATAATCAGATAACTTTAAGGCTGTTTTTGTTGCAAGAACAGTATTACATCCATGAGCAATATTGGCAAAAGGTCCACCATGAATGAAGGCGGGGTTATTTTCTAAGGTCTGGACTAAGTTTGGTTGTAATGCGTCTTTTAAAAGAGCTGACATCGCACCATCTGCTTTGATATCTTTACAAGTTATTGGATTCATATCACTGTCATAAGCAATAATAATCTTGCCTAATCTAACAAACAAATCTTCAAAATCATTTGCCAAGCATAATATGGCCATTACTTCGGATGCTACTGTTATATCAAATCCATCTTCTCTGGAAAAACCGTTTGCGACTCCTCCTAGAGAGTTAACTATTGAACGTAAAGCTCTATCGTTCATGTCGACTACCCTTCTCCAGAATATTCTTCTTGAATCAATTCTAGGTTCTAGCCTCCAGTATATATGATTATCGATCATGGCTGAAAGTAAATTATGCGCGGATGTTATTGCGTGAAAATCACCTGTGAAATGAAGATTAATATCTTCCATAGGAACAACCTGTGCCTGACCCCCTCCTGCAGCACCACCCTTCATTCCAAAACATGGTCCCAAGCTTGGCTCACGTAACGCGACCATTGCTTTTTTCCCAATAAAATTTAATCCATCAGTCAAACCAACAGAGGTCGTTGTTTTTCCCTCTCCGGCGGTTGTTGGAGTCATCGCAGTGACCAAAATTAATTCACCATTTTGATTGTTATTGATTTGGTTAATAACATTAAATGGTACTTTTGCCTTGTCATGTCCGTATGGAATTAAATCCTCTGAATTTAAATCCAATCTATCTTCAGCAAGTTTAAGAATGGGAACTTTTTTTGCCAATCTAGCAATTTCTATATCAGATTTGTAATTACTCATATTTGAATTATACTATGAAAATAATAAATTTAAATTTTTTTTTTTGATTCCTAATTTTTAGATTCCTTATAAAACTGAATACTTCTACATTTTTTTATTGATAATATTTCGTAAAAGTTTTTTTCTTTAGATATATTTTCCAGAAATTTATTTTGAATTTCATAAGCTTCTTTTTCCCTGAAAGGATAAGTTAAATTTTTTGTTTCATGGTCCTGAAATGCGTGAACGATCTCGTGAAGAAGAATCGATTGATTGCATAAATCTTTGAAGTCCATGTCTTTTATAAATATTCCCTTATTTTTGTCATAAAACGCTATAATTGGACATTTTCCTGCACATGCTTTTTCTTGAACTTCTTGAACTGAAACAATATTAACTTTCAAATTAAGCTTATTGTCTTTATAATCACTATTTGCAACTAACCATTTTACTAAAAAAGGTAATAAATATTCTAATAACATAACTTTTATATTAATAATTTAAATTAAGTATATGATAGCAAAAAATAATGACAGAAACGATACAATTTCAAAAAAATCAGCAGAAATACTTTTAAAAATTGGCTCTATAGATTTTAGTCCAAACAAACAATTTAAATTAACTTCAGGGAAATATAGTCCAGTATACTGCGACTGTAGAAGAATAATATCATTTCCAAAAGAGAGGACAAAACTTATAAATTTCGCAATCGAAAAACTCAAGAATGAAAAATTCTTCGACAAAATTACCAATATATCGGGAGGAGAAACAGCTGGAATTCCGTTTTCTGCTTTAATTGCCTCAAAACTAAATTTACCAATGACATATATCAGAAAAGCAAAGAAGAAATTTGGTAGAAAAGAACAAATTGAAGGAATTTTAAAAAAGTCTGAAAAGGTGATTTTGGTAGAAGATTTGATTACCGACGGTGGAAGCAAATTAAATTTTATAAATGCACTTCTAGAACAAAAGGCAATATTAAAAGCTATTGTTGTTATATTTAATTATGGTATTTTTTATGATAAATTTATCTTTAATGATAAAAATATAAAGTTAATACATCTCACTACCTGGAAAGATGTAATTGAGGTTGCGATAAAATTGAAAAAAATATCTATGAAGGATAAGAACACGATTATTCATTTTTTATCAAAGATAGGTGTCAAAAATTTGAAATTTTACCATGATTAGAAGTTGTACGTTTAGAATATTTATTTTGTTCAATTATACCAGATAAAAAAGCTTTTCTTCCTGATATAACAGCAAATTTCATAGCTTCGGCCATTTCCGGGGGATCAAAGGATCTAGCAACAGCAGAATTAAGAAGCACACCATCAAAGCCAAGTTCCATTACTCTTGCTGCATCGCTTGGCTTTCCGATACCAGCATCTACAATCACATTTCCTCTACAAAATTCTCTTATGAGTTCTAAATTATGCTGATTTCTAACTCCCAATGCTGAACCTATAGGGGATATTAGTGGCATAACTGCTTCACATCCAATTTCTTCAAGTTTTTTGCAAATGATAGGATCATCTGAACAATATGCTAAAATTTTAAAACCTCTTTTTACTAATTCTTTAGATGTACTAACAAGTTCAATACAATTTGGGAGTAAAGTATCCTCATCTGATATAATTTCTAATTTCAAAAGATCTGTTTCCAGAGCCTCTCTGGATAATTCTGCTGTTAAAATTGCTTCTCTTGACGAAAAACATCCAGCTGTATTCGGTAAAAAAGTGTATTTTTTCTTTAATCTATCAAAAATACTATTATTTTCTCTGTAATCAGTTTTTCTTATTGACACCGTAATTATTTCTGTACCTGATAATTCAAGGGATTTCTCTAGAATTTTTTCGTTCGGATACAGCGATGTTCCCATAATTAATCGAGAAGAATAACTTTTATCATTAATGTTTATACTATCTAATGTCATACACTCATCCACCTGGAAATGGAGAAACAATTTCAATTATATCATTTGGTTTTAATTTAAATGAAATCCATTCTTTTTTTCTTATCAAATTTTTATTAACAGCTACTGCAATGCTTTTTTTATTGAAATCAGGAACTTTTTTTTCCAAAAGAATAAATAAATTTGGAATGTCACTACTATAAAAACTAATTATTTCACCATTGAGTATTAATTCTAATTTTTTTTTCATAAAGGCTTTTCTTTAAATCTGACTGGAGATAAATAATTATAAATTTCCTTACCCATTATTAAATCATACACTAATTCTGCTGTTAATGGTGCCAGCAGCACACCATGTCTGTAATGACCAAAAGCACAGATTATGTCTTTAGATATATTATCAAGAGTTCCTAAAATTGGAAGACCATCGTAACTTCCTGGTCTCAAACCAGAATTAAAGCTTTTTATCTGGAGTTCGTCTGTAAAAGGTAATGATTCCTTCAAATTTTTAATTAAAAAAAATGCTTCATCCACATTTACTTCAGATTTGTAACCTTTTTCCTCCTCAGTTGCTCCTACCATAATTTCATTATCATTTCTAGGAGCAATGTAAATATTTCTAAACCATAAATTATGAAATATCTTTTGTTTTTCTCTGCATACCAAATTAAGAGAAACACCTTTAAAAGGTTTAGATGAGATTTCTAGTAAAAATGAATGTTTTAATATTTTTTGACTCCAAGCACCTGCTGATAAAATTACTTTGTCTGAAAAAATTTTTTCGTTTTCACAAATTACTCCAACCTTCCCATTTTTAGAAATTAATTTCTCAATTTTTTTATTTATGATTTTTCCACCATTACCCATAAAGCAATCTACTAAGTTCAATTTAAGATTTTTTGGATTTACCTGATCATGAGATTTAAAGTACAATGAACCTTGAACATTGTCCATTAAGTTTGGTTCAAGTTTTAAAGTTTCATTTCTGTCTAAAAAATCAATATTTTTACCTAACTTTGAATAAAATTTTTCCTTAAACCTTAATTTTTGTAAGTCATCAAAATTATTTGCTATCATTAAAGCTGATGTTTTTTTATAATTAAAATCTACATTGGAATACTTCATTAATTCTAGAGAATAAGTTTCCCATTTTTTTCTTGAGAGCTCTAACAAAGTAAATAATTCTTCTTCTGATGGTTTAGCTTCAATCAATGGTGCAAGCATTCCAACAGCTGATAGTGTTGATTCTCTTGAATCACTGTGATTAAATATTGTGACCTTAAAACCATTATTCAAAAGTTTAAATCCAATTGACAAACCTATTAAACCTGAACCAACAATAAAAATCATTTAACTTTGAAAATAAATTACTATTTTTAGATTAAATATATTTAACATAACTATCTACTTTTTTAAATGTTTAAACCAGATAAAAAAAAACTTAAAAACAGACTTGATAAGTTGACATTTGAAGTTACACAAAATAATGCTACAGAACCTGCTTTTTCTGGTGATTATTATAATTTTTACGAGAATGGAATTTATCATTGTGTATGTTGTAATACTGAACTTTTTCATTCAAAAGACAAATACGATTCTGGAAGCGGGTGGCCAAGTTTTTTTGCCTCAATAAATGAAAATGACCTACAATTTATTAGAGATGATAGCTACGGTATGGTCAGAGTTGAAGTAAGATGTAAAAGATGTGATTCCCATTTAGGACATGTTTTTGATGATGGACCTAAACCATCTTATAAAAGATTTTGTATAAATAGTGTATCATTAAAATTTGAAAATAAAGAAAATGAATTATAATAATTTTTTTAAAGAAAATCTTGATAATCTTAAAGATGAAGGAAAATACAGAACTTTTGCGGATCTTGAAAAAATAGCTGGAAACTTTCCTCAGGCTATAAATTACGAAGGTAATCAAGTCAAAGAAGTTACTGTTTGGTGCAGTAATGATTATCTAGGTATGAGTCAAAATAAAGAAGTCTTAAAACAAATGACCTTCGCTTTGAACAAAGTTGGAGCAGGTTCAGGTGGTACAAGAAATATTTCTGGAACTAATCATTACCATGTCTTACTTGAGAGAGAATTATGTTATTTGCATCAAAAAGAAGCAGCCTTATTATTTAATTCGGGTTATCTGGCTAATCTAGCTACATTATCAACTTTTGGTAAAATAATGCCAAATTGTACATTTATATCAGACGAAAAAAATCATGCTTCAATGATTCAAGGCATAAAGCATTCAAATGCTAAAAAGTTAATTTTTAAACATAACAACCTTGAGGATTTAGAGGATAAATTAAAAAAAGTAAACCCCTTACATCCAAAGATTATTGCTTTTGAATCCATTTACTCAATGGATGGTGATTTTGCACCAATAAAAGACATAGTTAGGATTGCCAAAAAATTTAAAGCCCTCACTTATGTTGATGAAGTACATGCGGTTGGAATGTACGGGAAAAGAGGCGCTGGTGTTTGCGAGCAAGAGGGAGTTATGAGAGATATTGACATTCTACAGGGTACTTTAGCAAAGGCATTTGGTGTTATGGGAGGCTACATAACAGGTAACAGATATCTTATAGATTTTATTCGCAGTCATGCCTCTGGATTTATTTTCACCACTTCACTACCTCCTTGTATAGCTGCAGGTGCTTACACAGCTATGAGACACCTTAAATTTTCGAAGGATGAAAGAAATGAGCAAATAAAAGTAGTAAACAAGGTAAAAAAGAAATTTGTTGAGGAAAAAATTCCTTTTTTGAATCATGATAGCCATATTATACCTGTAATAATTGGAGATGCTAAACTATGTAAATTGGCAAGTAAAATTCTCTTAGAAGACCACAATATATATGTTCAACCAATTAATTATCCCACAGTTCCTATTGGAACAGAAAGGTTGAGAATTACTCCAACACCTCTTCATTCTGAGGTAATGATAAACAAACTTTTATTTGGAATAAAGTCTGTTTTTAAGACACTTAATATCCAACTGACTAGTTAATTAGGGAAATAAAAGTTTGCTATCCCATTTGTTAGCTTTTTTAAAAAAATATTCTCGTTCATGCAATCTATATTTTCCTTGTTTCCAAAATTCAAAATCTAATGGTTCTATCTTTATACCTGCCCAATGTGGAGGTCTAGGAATCATTTTATTCTTAAACTTTTTTTTATAGTGGTCTATTCTTTCAAGAAAAAATTTTCTGGAATTTAATTTTTGTGATTGATTTGAAGCCCAAGCACCTATTCGACTTTCTCTGGCTCTTGATACAAAATAGTCATCTGAAGATTTGTTATCAATTAACTTTCCTATACCATTAATTCTAATCTGCTTTCCTATACTTTCCCAATAAAAACACATTGACATTTTGTTATTTAATTCAAATTGCTTTCCCTTGTTACTATTTAAATTTGTAAAAAAAACAAAACCATCATCAAGTATTTTTTTAAGTAATACCATTCTTATGTGAGGTTGATTACTTTTATCAGAGGTGCCTAACGCAAAAGCTGTAGGATCCTGTAGTTTTTTTTTTTTTACTTCCGCGAACCAAAGATTAAATTTTTTATAGGGATCTGTCATAAGTAGTTGTTGGTATTTTTAAAAATTTATATTATAAATTTAAATAATATATAAATTCTTTCAAACAATAATAAAAATTAATATGAATAAATCTATACTCAATTTAAAAGGAAAACGAGGTATTATAATGGGGGTTGCAAACGAACGCTCTGTTGCTTGGGGAATTGCTTCAGCATTGTCAAATAGTGGAGCCGATTTAGCCTTTTCCTATGTCAATGACTCCATAAAAAAAAGGGTTATTCCTCTTTCTGAAAAATGTAATTCTAAACTAGTTTTTGAATGTGATGTTACCTCTGACAACAGTATTAAAGATTTTTTTAATAAAATTTCAAATTCATGGACTGATTTTGACTTCTTAGTTCATTCAATTGCTTTTTCTGATAAGAATGAATTAAAGGGAGAATACATTAATACATCAAGGGAAAATTTTATTAATACACTCAATGTGTCGTGTTATTCATTCACTATAGTTTCAAGAGAGGCAAGTAAACTTATGAAAAATGGAGGACAAATTCTAACACTATCCTACCTAGGTGCAGAAAGAGTAATGCCACACTACAATGTAATGGGGATAGCAAAATCTGCGCTTGAAACTAGTGTTAAATATTTAGCATCTGATCTTGGTAAATTAAATATTAGAGTAAATTCTATTTCAGCCGGTCCTATAAAAACACTCGCATCCTCTGGTATATCAGATTTTAAATATATTTTAAAATGGAACGAATATAACTCTCCCATGAAACGAATAACAAATATTGATGAGGTCGGAAAAAACGCCCTTTATCTTTTATCAGATCTTTCATCGGGTGTCACAGGAGAAAATATTCATGTTGATTGCGGTTATCATGTTGTTGGAATGAAGGCAGTTGACGCCCCAGATATTTCAGTTGTATAATGTCCGGAAGTAGCTTTGGTGAAATATTTAGGGTAACTACATGGGGGGAAAGTCATGGAGAAGCGATTGGTTGTGTGATTGAAGGAGTTCCAGCGGGAATAAAGCTTACAGAGAAATTTATACAGGATTATCTAGACAAAAGAAGACCTGGACAATCAAAATTTACAACCCAGAGAAAAGAACCAGATAAGGTAAAAATTCTTTCAGGTATTTTTAATAATATTACTACAGGAACTCCGCTATCTTTGATAATTGAAAATATAGATAAAAAAAGTAAAGATTACAAAGAAATTTCAAAATCATTCAGACCTGGTCACGCTGATTATACTTACGAGAAAAAATTTGGAATAAGGGACTTCAGAGGAGGAGGAAGAGCCTCAGCTAGAGAAACTGCAATGAGGGTCGCAGCAGGAGCTATTGCCAGAAAAATTCTATCTAATAAGATTAAAATAAGAGGAGCCCTAATACAAATTGGGAAAATTAAAATAAATGAAAAAAATTGGAATTGGCAAGAAGTAAATAAAAATAATTTTTTTTCTCCTGATAAATATATTGTAAAAAAATGGGAGGATTATCTTACTAAAATAAGAAAGGATGGATCATCTATTGGAGCAATTATTGAAATACGAGCATCAAATGTTCCTGCAGGTTTAGGTGAACCGGTATTTGACAAAGTTGATGCAATTATTGCAAAAGCCATGATGAGCATACCAGCTGTAAAAGGTGTTGAAATTGGAAGAGGATTTGAAAGTGCTGAAATAAGAGGTGAAGAAAATGTCGACGAAATTTATTTAAAAAATAATAAAGTTCAATTTAGCTCGAATAATGCAGGTGGTACCCTCGGAGGAATTACTTCAGGTCAGGAAATTATAATAAAATTTGCTGTTAAACCAACTAGTTCAATCCTCAAACCAAAGAGAACAATTACCAAATCAGGAAAAGAAACAAAAATAATTACAAAAGGAAGACATGATCCTTGTGTTGGCATAAGGGCTGTTCCTGTTGGCGAGGCAATGCTTGCAATTGTTCTAGCCGATCTTTTTTTAAGACAAAAAGCTCTGAATTAGGCGTTTGTAATATAAATAAAAAACTCCTTATTTCCCTTTTGACCAGTTATTGGACTTTCAATAATATCTATAATTTTCAGATTAAAATTATAGATAAACCATTCTGATAAATTCATACAAACTTTTTCATGAATAGTATCATCTCTTATTATTCCCCCTTTTCCTACATATTCTTTTCCTGCTTCAAACTGTGGTTTAATTAAAAGAATTAATGAAAAATTTTTTTTTAATAATTTTAAACTTGGAGGTATGACTTTTTTCAATGAGATGAAACTTACATCACAGACAACAATATCTATTTTATCACTTATCAATTTTTTATTAAGTTTTCTTGCATTAGTTCTTTCTAGAACAACAACTCTTTCATTATTTCTTAATCTCCAATCTAATTGTCCATAGCCAACATCAATAGCATATACTAAATTTGCACCAT
>MDTG01283885.1_pt1 | contig 10211 bp, 9 predicted proteins | sample 811421 | NCBI WGS metagenome assembly MDTG01 (sample SAMN05326645, study PRJNA326480) | marine metagenome | isolation source: seawater | place: Pacific Ocean: South East | collected 2011 | reverse complement strand
TATACAGCCAATTGCTGGGCCATGTGACTCCCCCCAAGTTGTGAACCTAAATATTTTTCCAAAAGTATTAAAAGACATAGTTATTTAATGTATAAATTATTTTAAAGAATATATGAATCAAAAAAATGGCAAAAACTCGCTAGGTCTTGATAGTTGCTTTGAGGATTCGGATAATCCTATAGAATTGTTCAAAAACTGGTTTTCAGATGCTGAGAAAAGTGAAATAAATGACCCTAATGCTGTAGCGTTAGCAACTTCAGACACAAAAAATCAACCCAATGTTAGAATGGTTTTGTTAAAGGGATTGAGCCAAAAGGGTTTTGTTTTTTATACTAACTTTGACAGCAAAAAAGGAAATGAATTAAAAAATAATTCAAAAGCATCTTTATGTTTCCATTGGAAAAGTTTAAGAAGACAAGTAAGGGTTCTTGGCTCAGTCGAGGAAGTAACATCTAAAGAAGCGGACGAGTACTATCAATCTAGACCTTACAAGAACAAGATTGGAGCATGGGCTTCATCACAATCTAAAACTCTTGATAAAAGAGAAATCTTTTTAAACAAAATAAAAGAATTTGAAAAAAAGTTTAATGAAAAAAAACCAGTACCTAGACCTCCATATTGGTCTGGCTGGAGGGTTTTGCCAAGCGAAATAGAATTTTGGTTGGATGCAGAAGGCAGGATACATGAAAGATTAGTTTATTTCCTCGAGAAAAAAAAATGGAAAAAAAAATTACTTTATCCTTAAAAAGTTCGATTTAAACTAAAACTGGTTAAATTTTGTAGAATTCTTTTGTCATCACTATCAGGAAATATTCCAAGTGAGTCATAAGAAACATTAACAAAGTATTCAGCTCTCTTCATACTAGTTTCAATTCCTTTATATTTATAAATTAATGCTAAAATTTCACTAAAATCTTCCTCAGATCTTTTTTCTTTTTTCAAAACTTCAATTAAAAAATTTCTTTCTTCATCGTTTCCTTTTTGAAAAACTATAATTAAAGGAAGAGTTACTTTTCCTTCAAAAAAGTCTTTGCCTATTTCTTTTCCAAAAAATTTATCTTTTCCGTAGTAATCTAAAGCATCATCAGCAATTTGAAATGCGAGACCTAAATTTTTTCCATATGATTCTAAAGCTTTCTTTTCCTTTTCATTGCTACCTGCGATGCAGGCCCCAGTTTTTGTTGAAGCGGAAAAAAGTGAGGCTGTTTTTAAATTTATTATTTCGATGTAGGTATCTTCCAAAAGGTCTGCTTCACCCTTATGTTGAAGTTGTAAAACTTCTCCTTGCGCAATTTTAGCTGAAGTCGATGAAAGTAATTTCAAAATTTCTAAATCACCATCATCTACCATTATTTCAAAACATCTGCTTAATAAATAATCACCCACAAGAATAGAAGATTGATTTCCCCAAATTGAGTTAGTGGTTTTTACGCCTCTTCTCAATGTGCTTTCATCAATTACGTCGTCGTGCAATAATGTGGCAGAGTGTATAAGTTCTACACAAGCTGCGAAATTTATATCCCGATTGCCAAGGCTATAACCAGATAATTTTGCTGAACCCAGTGTAAGTAATGCTCTTAATCTTTTCCCCCCAGATTTTATATGGTGATTACTCATTTTCTGAATGAGGTTTACCTCACTTTTTAATTTTCTTTCTATTAATCCCTCGACAGAATTGAGTTTATTGCTCAAAAGATTCTTAAGTTCCAAATATGCTGAACTTGCGTATTTTTTTAGTGGTACAACTGATCCCATAAATATGATTATAATTGATTTAAGAAATAATAAATTTTTAAATCATTCCGTTATGACGCACCTATAATTCAACTGTAAGTAGCGTAAGAAAATTATTAAAATTTAAAGTATTACTGTTATAAAGAGAGCTATAGATCATTTAAAATGTTTTCATTTTTTAAGAAAAAAACTGTAATACCCCATGTTAGATTAACAGGCATTATTGGGTCAGCTGGAAGATTTAAGCAGGGTATGGAATTAGCCAATCAAAGAGATATATTAAAAAAAGCTTTTTCACTTAAAAAAATTTCACATGTAGCTATCTCTATAAATTCTCCTGGCGGATCGCCAGTTCAGTCCCACTTAATTTATAGTTATATCAGAGAATTAGCTGAAAAGAAGAAAGTTAAAGTTTTAGTTTTTGCAGAGGACGTAGCTGCGTCCGGCGGTTATTTTATTGCATGTGCAGGGGATGAGATCTTTGCTAACTCTAGTTCTATTATTGGGTCTATAGGAGTTATATCCGCATCTTTTGGTTTTAAAGATTTAATACAAAAAATCGGAGTTGAACGAAGAGTTTATACTGCTGGAAAAAATAAAAGCACATTAGATCCATTTGTTGCTGAAAAAGAAGAAGATGTTAAAAGACTTAAAAATATTCAATTAGAGCTACATGCTGACTTTATCAAAGTAGTTGAGAAAAGCAGAGGTTCAAAATTAAAAGATGTTGAGGAAAATAATATTTTTACTGGAGAATTTTGGACAGGTAAAACAGCTTTAAAACTAGGTTTAATTGATGGTATTGGAAATGCAGACCAAATATTAAAACAAAAGTTCGGGGATAAAGTTGTAATTAAAAATTTTGAAAAACGTAAGGGATTCCTTGCTAAAAAACTTTCCTCTTCAATTTCGGATCCTTTTGATAAAATTATTAACGTTATAGAAGAAAAATCGATGTGGCAAAAATTTGGTTTATAAATGCCAACAAAAAAAAAAATAAAATTTTTATCCTTTCAAGAAATTATAATGAACTTACAAAAATTTTGGAATAAATTTGGTTGTATAATTCTTCAGCCATATGATCTGGAGGTAGGTGCAGGAACTTTTCATCCAGCGACCACTTTAAGGTCATTAGGACCAAAGCCTTGGAAAGCTGCATATGTGCAACCCTCTAGACGACCAACCGATGGAAGATATGGTGAAAACCCAAACCGATTACAACATTATTATCAGTTTCAGGTAATAATAAAACCTTCACCAGATAATATCAAACAAACTTATTTGAAAAGCTTAGCTGCAATCGGAATTGACGTAAAGAATCATGACGTTAGATTTGTAGAGGATGATTGGGAAAGTCCAACACTTGGGGCTGCTGGATTAGGCTGGGAAGTATGGTGTGACGGTATGGAAATAACTCAGTTTACATATTTTCAACAAATGACAGGCTTAGAATGTAAACCGGTACCTGTTGAAATGACTTATGGTCTAGAGAGATTATGTATGTTTGTTCAAGGAAAAAAAAATGTGTTTGATTTAGATTGGAATGATCAAGGCGTTAAATACAAAGATATTTACTTACAAGCAGAAAAAGAATTTTCTGCGTATAATTTTGAATTTGCCAACACCGAAACTTTATTAAAAAATTTTGAATCATGTGAGCATGAATGCAAATCTTTATTAGAAAAAAAACTTCCCTTGCCAGCTTACGATCAATGCTTGAAAGCAAGTCATATATTTAATTTACTTGAAGCAAGAGGGGTTATTGGTGTTGCAGAAAGAACTGGATATATTAATAGAATAAGAGAACTTGCAAAAGGGTGTGGTGCACTTTGGTTGAATACACAAATTTAAAATATTATGCCTGAATTTTTGCTTGAACTTTATAGTGAAGAAATACCACCACAGTTGCAAATAAATGCCAGAAATCAACTAAAAGAACACTTTAAAAAAACACTTGAGGACAATGGCTTACAAAATTTAGATTGCTTAGAATATTCAAGTCCGACTAGATTGACTATTTATATAAAGGGACTTCCAGAAAAACTAAAAATTAAAGCTAGTGAAATTAGAGGACCAAAGAATGGTGTAGAAAAAAATATTCTAGAGGGTTTTATCAAATCTCGAAATATTTCGAAAAAAGATCTCTTCATAAAAAATACAGAAAAAGGTGAATTTTATTTTGCAAAAACTGCAGAGAAAGATCTTTTTATGGAAGATTTATTAGTTGATATATTACCTCAAGCTTTGTCTTCTATAGGTTGGAAAAAATCTATGAAATGGTCAACGAATAATCTTATGTGGGGAAGACCTCTAAGATCAATATTTGCAATATTTAATGGAAAAAAATTACCTTTTAAATATCATCACTTAGTCTCCAACGAATTCGTACTTATTGAGCAAGATTTAGATACAAAAACTCAAAAAATTAAAAGCTTTAAAGAGTATTGTTCATTTCTTAAAAATAATAAAATCGTATTAGATCAAAACGAAAGAAAAAAGATAATTTTAAAAAAATTTAATTCTGTTGCAAAATTAAAAAATTACAAAGAGCAATACAGAGAAAGTCTTTTAGAAGAAGTCGTTAATATTGTAGAAGAGCCACATGTATTACTTGTTAATTTTGATAAAGAATATTTGAAAATTCCAGAGGAAATAATTATTTCAACACTCGAAAAACATCAACGATATTTTCCAATATTTGATAATCGTAAAAGGTTAACTAATTATTTTTTTGTTGTTGCTAACAAAAAAGATGAAAAAAGATTAATTACAGAGGGAAATAAAAGAGTTGTTGATGCAAGATTGTCAGATGCCAAATTTTTTTGGGAAAAAGATAGATCTAAAAACCTTATTAAACAAATAGCTAATCTTAAAAAAATTATATTTTACGAAAAAATTGGGACGATTTACGATAAGACTCAAAGAATTAGAAATCTTGCTGCGCTACTTTCTGATGATTTAAATATAAATAAAGAAAAAATTCAAGTTGCAGCTTCAATTTCCAAATCAGATTTATGTTCAGATTTAGTTGGAGAGTATCCTGAATTACAAGGCGTGATGGGAAAATACTTTGCACTATCCCAAGGTTTTGAGCAAGATGTTGCAAATTCTATAAGCGATCACTATCTCCCAACCGGTTTAACTTCATCAATTCCAAAAAAACCTTTTAGCTATTCAATAGCCATAGTAGACAAGATAGACAGTTTAGTAGGTTTTTTTCTTATTAATGAAAAACCAACAAGCTCAAAAGATCCTTTTGCTCTTAGAAGATCCGCAATAGGTTTACTAAGAATTATTATTGAAAATAAATTGTCTATTAGATTAAGAGATATTATTAACTACTCAATTAAACTTTATGAGGAACAAGGTATTGAATTTAAAAATAAAAATACAGAATTTGAAGTGCTTGATTTTTTAAAGGAAAGAATGAAAAATATTTTAAAGTTAAAGAATATAAAAATTGATATTATTGAAGCTTCAATTAGCTCTCACACTGGCGATAATTTTTTAGATCTTTATAAAAAGAACCTACTGATGAACAAATACATAAACAAAGATATAGGAATTAACGCTATAAGCTCATACAAAAGAGCTTCCAATATAACTGATAAAGCAGAAAAAGATATAACTGGTAGACCGGACGTTGTACTTTTTAGAACAGAAGAGGAAAAAATACTTTTTGAAAAAATTAATGATATTCGTAAAGCTTTTACATTAAAAGAAAACGATAAAGATTATGAAAACTTATTAATTAAGCTATCAGATATAAAACAATTCACAGACAATTTTTTTGACAATGTTGTTGTAAATGATGAAAATCAGGATATTAAGAACAATAGACTAGAACTATTAAAAATGTTTTGTAATACGTTTAATAATTTTATTAATTTTTCAAAGTTAGAGGGTATTTAATGAAAAAAGTAATATTTAGTTTTGATGATAAATTTGCAAAAAAACTTAAAAATAAAAAATATATACTTGGCGGCAAGGGAGCAAATCTTGGAGAAATGGGTAGATTAGGTCTTCCAGTTCCTCCTGGCTTTACTATATCTACAAATGTATGCGATATTTTTTATAAAAATAAAAAGAAATTACCAAAAAAAATCACTTTAAATATTGAAGAAGAGTTAAAGAAAATTGAAAAAAAAACAAAAAAGAAATTTGGTGATTTAAAAAATCCACTATTAGTTTCAGTTAGATCAGGTGCAAGAGTTTCTATGCCTGGCATGATGGACACGATTTTAAATCTTGGTTTGAATGATAAAACAGTGGAGGCTTTGAAAAAAAAAAACGTTCAACGGCAGATTTGCTAAAGATAGTTATAGGAGATTTATTCAAATGTATAGCAATGTAGTTCTAGGTGTCGAGGGTCATTTGTTTGAAGAATTAATTGATAATTATAAACTTACAAAAGGAGTTTTATTGGACACAGATCTTGATGAAAGTGATTGGGATGGATTAATTCAAAATTTTAAGAAATTAATAAAAAAGGAAAAAAAAATTGACTTTCCTCAAGACGTTAAAAGTCAACTTTATGGAGCAATAAATGCAGTTTTTTTATCTTGGGAGAGTCAAAGAGCAAAAACTTATAGGAAATTAAATCAAATCCCAGATCATTGGGGGACAGCAGTAAATGTTCAGGCTATGGTTTTCGGAAATATGGGAAAAGATTGTTCAACTGGAGTAGCATTTACAAGAAACCCTTCTACTGGTGAAAATTTATTTTTTGGAGAATTTTTAATTAATGCTCAAGGAGAAGATGTAGTTGCTGGGACTAGGACACCTCAATATATTACAAAAAAAGCTAAATTAGACTCAGGATCTAAAGAACTTTCAATGGAAGAAGCTATGCCAAAAGTTTACAAACAGCTTTCAAAAGTTTTTATTAAATTAGAAAAACATTATAGAGACATGCAGGACATTGAATTTACTGTTGAGAACAATAAACTTTGGATGCTTCAGACTCGATCAGGAAAAAGGACTGCAAGAGCTGCGATAAAAATTGCAGTCGATATGGTAAAAGAAAAACTTATATCTAAGAAAGAAGCAATATTGAGAATAGACCCTAACACAATAGACACTCTTTTACATCCAACATTAGACGACAAAGTCAAAAAAGAAATAATAGCAACCGGTTTACCAGCTTCACCAGGAGCAGCAAGTGGTAAAGTTGTTTTTACTGCAGACGAAGCTGAAAAACTGAACAATATGATGCAGGATACGATTTTGGTAAGATTAGAAACTTCACCTGAAGATATACATGGAATGCATGCAGCAAAAGGAATTTTAACTGCAAGAGGAGGTATGACTAGCCATGCAGCTGTAGTAGCAAGGGGTATGGGCCGACCTTGTGTATCAGGATCTAGCGAGATAACAATAGATTATGAGAATAAACAATTTAAAGCAGGAAATGAAATTATAAAAGAGGGAGATCTTATAACCATTGATGGTGGGAGTGGCAAAGTTATGAAAGGTTTAGTACCAACAGTTCAACCCGAAATTTCTGGTTATTTTTCAACCATTATGAAATGGGCAGATGAGTATAGAAAATTAAAAATTAGAACTAATGCAGAAACAGAACAAGATAGCAAGACAGCCCGAGAATTTGGAGCTGAGGGTATAGGATTATGTAGAACTGAGCATATGTTTTTTGATGATGATAGAATTCTTTCAGTAAGACAGATGATAATTTCGAAATCTAATGAAGATAGGAATCATGCTTTATTAAAGCTTTTACCATATCAAAAAGATGATTTTAAAAAAATTTTTAAAGTGATGTCTGGTTTGCCAGTTACTATAAGACTGTTGGATCCCCCATTACATGAATTTTTGCCTAAGGCAGATAAAGATATTGATGAGGTTGCAAGATCTCTTAATTTGGCTTCTAAAGAAGTAAAAGAAAGAATTGCAGAATTGCATGAGGAAAACCCTATGCTTGGACATAGAGGATGCAGACTAGGGATATCATTTCCACAGATCTACGAAATGCAATGTAAAGCTATTTTCGAAGCAATATCTGAATTAAAAAAAGATAAAGTTAAGTCAGCGATCATTGAAATAATGATACCACTTGTTTCTACAGAGTCCGAACTTAAAATAATGAGAAATTTAGTCAATAAAGTCGCAAAGGAAGTTCAAGATAAAAATAAAATTAAACTAGATTATATAGTTGGTACGATGATTGAACTGCCGAGAGCAGCATTACAGGCAAAATTTATATCTAGGCATGCAGATTTTTTTAGTTTTGGTACCAATGACTTAACACAAACAACGTTTGGTATTAGTAGAGATGACTCTGGTAAATTTTTAAATGATTATATAGATAACAAAATCTTTGAGGTAGACCCTTTTGTAAGCATAGATCAAAATGGAGTAGGTGAGCTTGTACAAATAGCCTCAGAAAGAGGAAGAAAAACTAACAAAAATATTAAACTTGGAATTTGTGGAGAGCATGGTGGAGATCCTAAGAGTATTGAGTTTTGTTCCAGAACTGGTTTGAATTATGTATCTTGTTCTCCTTTTAGAGTTCCTATAGCAAGACTAGCAGCTGCCCAAGCAGAATTAAGAAACTAATTCTAAACTCATGTCAAAAGTTTTAACACTATGAGTAATAGCACCCACTGAGATTCTGTTTATTCCTGTGTTGGAGATTTTTTTCACATTTTTTAAACTAGCATTACCAGAATACTCAATTTCATATTTATTTTTACAAAGTTTCAAAAATTTTTTTATTTTTTGGGGACTTATATTATCAAACAAAATTCTTTTAAACTTCATACCCAATATTTGATTTAATTGTTTTTCGTTTTCTATTTCCACTGTGATGATTTTTTTAGTTTTAATAGCTTTTGCAAGTAATTTACTTAAATTTTTTTCGGAGTTTATATGATTGTCTTTAATCAATATTTCATCACTTAAATTATAACGATGATTATATCCGCCGCCTTTTTTTACAGCATATTTCTCTAATAATCTCAGATTTGGAGTAGTTTTTCTTGTGCAACATATTTTAGTTTTTTTATTAACTTTGCTAACAAATTTATTTGTTAGAGTGGCTATACCTGAAGCATGAGAAAGAAAATTCAGAGCGGTTCTTTCCGCGATTAAAATTGTTTTTGTTTTTGCTTTTATTTCTGCAATTACTTTATTTTTCTTAATTTTATTCCCATCTTTTATTTTTGGTTTAAAAATTGTTTCTTTACCAATTAGTCTGAAAGCAGTTTCACAAAAATTGAGTCCAGCTATTATTCCACTTTGTTTAGCAATAATTTTTGCTGTTGATTTTTTATTTTTGAAACTAATTAAACTCGTTGTGATGTCACCTCTAGGTTTCAAGTCCTCATTTAAGGCTTTTTTTACAACAGAATTTATATATTTTTGATTTAACTTTTCCACCGATCTAACGACCAATTTCAGTCATTCTTATTACAGATTTTCGGGCAGCTTCAATAGTTTTGTCATCTAATAAAATTTCATTAGTTTCATTTTCTAAACAGTCTAAAATTTTTTTTAGATTTATTTTTTTCATGTAAGGGCATAAATTACAAGGTTTAATAAAAGATACATTGGGATTGTCTGCTTCAACGTTATCACTCATAGAACATTCAGTAACAAGCATTACTTTTTTTGGTTGATTATCTTTGACATATTTTACCATACCAGAGGTTGAACCTGCAAAGTCCGAGGCTTTAATCACGTCAGGAGGACACTCAGGATGCGCTATAATTTTAATACCTGGATTTTGAGATTTAATGTCTTCAATTTCTTTGCCAGAAAATTGTTCGTGAACTATACAAGTTCCTTTCCATGAAATAATTTTAACCTTAGTATTTTTTGAAACATAATCTGCTAAATATTGGTCAGGGAGAAAAATTACTTTATTTACATTAAGAGACTCTACAACTTTAACAGCATTAGCAGATGTACAACAAACATCTGTTTCAGCTTTAACATCAGCTGATGTATTTACGTAAGAAACTACTGGAACACCTGGATATTTTTCTTTTAATAATCTTACATCTTTCCCAGTGATGGAACTTGCTAAAGAACAACCAGCTTGCATGTCAGGCAAGTAAACTTTTTTTGTTGGGCTCATTAGTTTTGCTGTTTCCGCCATAAAATGAACTCCACATAAAATAATTTTATCAGCAGATGTTTTAGAAGCTTCTACTGCTAAAGCGAGAGAATCCGCCGCAATATCTGCTACACCATGGTAAATTTCAGGAGTTTGATAATTGTGCGCAAGAATTATTGCGTTTTTCTCTACTTTTAATTTATTAATTTTCTCAATTAAAGGAGCATGAATTTCCCATTCAGCATCAGGTATGAATTTAGAGATTTTTTTGTAAATCTCTTTTGTCTTTATTAAATTCTGTTGCTGTACAGACATACTTATTCTAATCTATCAACTTGAACTAAAATTGTCATTCATTTATTGTCGCATAAATGTATGCGGTCGTGCTGAAATTGGTAGACAG
>MDTG01040261.1_pt1 | contig 10211 bp, 6 predicted proteins | sample 811421 | NCBI WGS metagenome assembly MDTG01 (sample SAMN05326645, study PRJNA326480) | marine metagenome | isolation source: seawater | place: Pacific Ocean: South East | collected 2011 | reverse complement strand
GGAAATGAAATACCTAGCCCGGCTAGCTGGTAGGGGTTCACATAGGCAACTATCTGTTCGGTTTGCACACCACTTACAGTCACTTTCGCAACACCCTCAGTGGTTAACAAGTCTCTTCGAATTAAACGCGCAAATTCCCGTAACTCACTGGTGGTAAAATCAGGCGCACTCAGGGCGTAATAAAGCCCATAAACATCACCAAAATCATCGAAAACAACAGGGTCTTGTGCTCCGGTGGGCAAGGATGTAGCGGCGTCTCGTAAACGCTTTCTAAGTTCATCCCAAATTTGCGGAAGCTCATTGCTGTCGTAGTTGCTTTTAACTTCGACGGTAATTTCAGATAAGGCTGGCGAAGAAATCGATGTGAGCTTTTTAAGTTGTGGCATTTGCTGAATAGCAATTTCAAGCGGTTCGGTAATTTCCCGCTCCACTTTTTCTGCACCGGCGCCAGAGTAGCTAGTGTAAACCTTCACCTGTTTAATAGTGAATTCGGGGTCTTCTAAACGACCAATATTGGTCATTGCAATAATACCGCCAAGCAGCAGTATCACCACCATCAGCCATACATTTACAGGTTTATCGATTGAATAACGAGCGATATCCATAACTTACTTTTCTCCCTCGTAAGGAAGAACTTTTAAGTCTGCTCGCATTTTAGTTGCGCCTGCTGCAACAACCTTTTCACCCAGCGCCAATGAACCACTTAGTACCGCGAAATCTTCATGAATATGTTCAACGGTTACACTGACTTTGTTTACCAACTTACTGCTTTCGTTATAAACCCAAACGGCAAACCCTGAAGCTTTATCGCCCACCAATGATTGCACTGGAACTACAACGCCATCAGGGAATGGCGAGCCTTGTAAGCTTACTTTCACTACGGCCCGTGCACCTGGCGTAAGGGGTAAATCTGAGCGCGGTTCCATAGCAAACACGACTTCATAGGTTTGCGACACAGGGTCAGGTTGGGTGCTGTGTTCTACATAGTTAACCGGGTACCACTGGGTTTTTTCTGTTGTTAACGATGCACTAGCTTGCTCTATTCCACGATTAAGGTTCGCAGTGAGTAGCCTTTCTGGCACATTAATATTGAAGTAAATTTTAGACACATCTTGTAAGCGAGCAATAGGTGTTCCCGCTGCTACAAAGCTATTATTTTCAACAAGACGCTGAGATACCTTGGCATCAAAAGGGGCATACAATTGGGTGTAGCTTAAATCCTGCTTCGCCGTTTTTAGTTCTATTTCAGCTAATTCGTAAGTGGTTTTTGCAGTATCAAGGGTGCTTTGGGCAACCAGTTTCTGCGCATACATCTTTTCAATACGGTCTAATTCGCGTTTAGACTGTTCCAAACGGGTGCGTTGTTCGTCAACTCGGCGCTCAAAAGGCTGTCTGTCAATCGTCGCTAACAGCTTGCCTTCTTCAATATCACTACCTGTAGTCAAGTCGGTTTGAACCAACCTACCTGATACCTCAAAGCTAAGATCTACCGTTTTTACTGCAGAAACAACTGCCGGAAAGGTAAATTCATCAAATGCAGGAACAGTACTCACCTCAGCAAGTTTTACATAGCGAGGGGCTACAGTTTTCTCTTGTGTATCATCCTCTGATGAACAACCCGCTAGGGTTAGAACAGACAAGACAGTAAACGTAAGAAGGTGACGAATTCGCGAAATGGGCATAGGAATTTTTCGATCCGTATTTGTGGTGAATACAGTATAGACGACTATATTCACAAATAATTAAAGTAAACTGAGCGGTGCATTTTAAAGATCATCCATTGAAAAGTAAACTGTGCAGTGTAAAATGACTGCATAATATTTTTAGACAGCAGAATTATGACTAGCACTACACGTACCCGAAGTGATGTTAAGCGAGATGCCATTATTCAAGCAGCAAAGCATGCATTTCAGGAATTTGGCGTAAACGGAACCAGTATGGATAAGCTGGCCGAGCTCGCGAACGTGTCTAAAAGAACAGTTTACAATCACTTCTCTGCTAAGGAAGAGCTGGTCATGCACCTCATTAAAGAGCAGTGGCAAACTGCTCTTGTTGATATAGGTGCGCCTTATGATACCAAGGCGTTGTTGGCCGACCAACTTACCGACCTTATTATGGCCGACATAAACTTTATGAGCGGTGATGAGCACTTAGAGCTAGCTCGTGTTGCTATTGGCCACTTTTTTTACGAACCCACTCGTTTAAAAGATGAAGTTGCCCAACTTCAAGCCCAAGAAAAAGCGATGCATAAGTGGTTAAAAGCCGCTAAAAAAGACAACCGTATGGATTTTGATGATATTGAACAGGTGGTTGAAGAGATGGATAGCCTGGTAAAAGGGCAGTGCTTTTGGCCACAATTGTTTAAGTTAGAAGACCCGCTTACAGAAGCACGTAAGTTGCAAATTGCAAAAGGCGTAACTGCACTCATATTATGTCGTTATGGCGTGAACGGATAGTACAAGGAATAGACAGTACAGGCCTAGTTCGGGCGTAATACAGTAAACATGCCCAACTCCTATCAGTGTTGAATTCTACTGATTCGAAGAAGTAAAGGTGAGGAAACGCTTTCTAATGTTTTTAAGTCTCGGCTCAAGCTAGTTTCTGCACTAACTCATTATTCGTTTTAAAAGAACTTCATCTGTTATAGCGCAATTTCTTGCGCATGCTTTAGCTCGATATAGGTAGTCATCAGCACGTTTTACAATTCCCACCGCCACATAATAGCAGCGGGAATATTGGCTAACGTTAAAATAACATCTTCTTAACTGCCATACTCAATCTCAACCTCCACCTCAGAATCATTTGCACGAGATCTACGAAAGATCTTGTGTTTTATCCACGAAAACGGTACGGCTAAGTCTAGCAAGATTAAGTACAAGCAAGGCACTAATATCAGCGTGACCAGTGTGGCGTATAGCACGGCAAAACCAAGAGCGGCCGCCATAGGCACCACGAATGCAGCTTGTAGGCTACTTTCAAACATAATCGGCAGTACACCTGCGAAAGTAGTAATAGAAGTCAGTGTGATAGCTCTAAAGCGAGCACTTCCAGCTTCGGTAACCGCTTCTTTAACGCTATATCCTTGTGCGCGTCGCTGATTAACAAAGTCCGTCATTACTAGGGAATCATTTATTACCACACCAGCGGCGGCTATCAGACCAAAGGTAGACATCATGCTTAAATCTAGATCGAGCCAGAAGTGACCCCATATAGCCCCAGTAAAGCTAAACGGAATAACTGACATTATAATAAGCGGCTGCCCATAACTTTTAAGTGGTACCGCTAATAGTATATAAACCATGATCATAGCGGCTAAGAAAAACAATAATTGCTCACTTTGCTGCGCTTGTTGCTCTTCAATGTCACCGCCTAACTCAGTCATCACTGATGGGAATTCTTCTTGAAGTTGCGGTAATAGCTTTTCCTTAATTTGCTCTACTACTTCGTTTGGCTCTACTGCCTCTTCATCAATGTTACCCCACACATACACGCTGCGATAACCACCTTCACGACGAATGTAACTAATCCCAGGTTTTTCTTCCAACAAGACTACGTCACCAAGCAGTACATCACGGCCTTGAGGCGTTTTGATAACGGTATATTTTAAATCTGCAAAACGCTCTCGAGTAAGTTCAGGATAGCGCACCATTACTTTTACTTCTTCACCATTGCGAATAACGCGCTGGGCTTCGCCGCCGTAAAAGCTAGCTCCAACTTGAGAGGCAATATCTGATAACGTTAGCCCTAGGTCGTATGCCACGGGCAACATAACTAATTGCACTTCTTTGCTGGCTGGATCTATGGTTGAACTGACATCAAATAGCCCATCTTGTTGTTGCAGCATTTCAATAAACTTCAGACCAGCAGCGTTCAATGTGTTGATATCTGGACCAAACAGTAGGTAGCCAAACTCACCGTCATCGCCATTGCCGCCATTAACATCATCGATGACAGTGAACGACTTCATACCAGGAATTTCTGGTATGGCTTCGCGCCAACGCCTTGCTAACTCGAAGGTGTCGATAGGGCGCTTATCTTCGTGCACTAAGGGGGTCAGAATTTGGCCTTGGGTGCGCTCTTCGTTAAAAGCGAGTCTGTCGCGGATCATACCTGTGCCAAACTCGTCGATAACTTGTTTTTCAACGTCTAAGATAGTTTGTTCTATAGTTTTCAACGCGCTTATGGTGGTTGCATCCGACACGTTCTCATTCATTTCAATACGAACGCTAGGAAAGTCATGAGGCACTTTTGGATTAGGTACCATACGCACATAGTTTGCGTTGATTAGCCCAATGCTAATCATCAGAATACCAAAGAAAAGGAAAAATACCGCCCAGCGCCACTTCAATGCGCGTTCCACCGTACGCTTATAAGGACCGTTTACAAAGCCGTAGAATCGGGTGTTAAACTTATCCCGCCAGCTTCCTTTTTTAATGGGGGTAAAGTGGGTATGGGCAATATGTGCCGGTAGTATTAGCTTTGATTCAACCAAGCTAAACGCTAAGCAAAAGATAACGACAATAGCGATGTTGTAGAAGAAGGCACCTTCAGGGCCGCTACTTAGCGTGAATGGGGCGAATACCGCAATGGTGGTCAACACACCGAATGTGGCTGGCGTAGCAACACGCTTTGCGCCGCGTACTACGTTATCAATACCGCCGCCTTTGCTTTCTATCTCGGTATAGGCGCTTTCGCCTATGACGATGGCATCGTCTACCACAATACCTAGCACCATAATGAAAGCGAATAGTGAAAGAATATTAATACTAATACCAAATATAGGCATCAACATAACCGCGCCCAAGAAACATACAGGTAAGCCTACCATTACCCATAACGCTAGTTTAAAGCGTAAAAATAGGGTTAGCATCAAGGCGACAAGAATGGAGCCTTGAAACAGGTTTTTTAGCATCATGTCTAAGCGAGCATTCAAGTAGTAGGTCATATCTACTAGTATTTCTAAGCTCACTCCATTTGGAAGGGTTTTGTTCCGTTGCTCAATATAGGCTTTCACCGTATTAGCAACAGGAATGGTATTTTGTGATTTAGTTGCACTTACCGACATGTAAATGGCGTTTTTGCCATTGTATTTAAAGTAGCGCTCGCCTTCGGTAAAGCCATCTTTAATTGTGGCTATGTCACCTAAGGTTACTTTCGCGCCGCCAGTGCCAATTTTAACCGGAATTTGGGCAAATTCAGCGCCGCTGTAATACTGGTTTTCTACTCGAACAGAAATGATGCCTGCGTTAGTGCGCAGTTGACCGGCTGATATGTTAGTGGAATAGTTGCTTATCGCACGGCTAACATCGGCAATGCTAAGGCTGTATTTACGCAGCATCTCTGGCTTTATTTCAATAGCAATTTCATCGCTTGGTGTCGATATGTCGACCAAGGACACATTGCTAAGTTGCAGCAGTTCATCTTCAATCTCTTTAGCGATGACCTTAAGTTCGGGAAGGGGTAAATCGCCCACCAATGGCATTTCAATGACGTCTTGTTGAAACTCAATCTGCGAAATATTAACCGGCTCCATTCCCGCAGGGAAGGTAGCAATACCGTCAACTCTTAGTTTCACTTTATCGAGTACATCGGTAAGTTTTTCATCGGTATCGATTTCAAGTGTAACGGTTCCAGAATCACGAAAAGCGCGGGCTACCGTTCTTTTTATCTCGGTAACATCTTTTAGCGACTCTTCTACCTTAATAAGAATACTTTCTTCTATTTCTTGCGGAGATGCCCCTGGGTATTGTGCCGACACCGTAATGTAGTTTATTTCGATGTTGGGAAACATTTGGCGCTGAATTGTAAAGTAACTGGCCAAGCCCATCAAAATGATAAATATCATTAAAAGGTTGGCGGCCACTGCATTATTGGCAAACCACGCGATGATGCCGGTTTCTGAATTCGTATTATTCATGGCGGCGCTCCTATTTAGCGGTGGTGCTGTTCGCCACAAAATCAGCGCTATTATCGATAACTTTTACTTCCATGCCATTTTGGGGGTATTCAGGTAAAGACATCACTACTTTATTGGGGTTGAAAGTACCTTGAATAAGGAAATCGCTGCCATCTTCACGAATAACCTGAATTTTTTGCGAGACTAACTTACTTTCGTCATCTATTGTCCAAAGCGTGCGGTTGGTGATTAATTCTTGAGGAATACGGTAAACATCTTCTAGTTTTTTGCCTTCAAAGCTAATTGTGGAGTAGGTGCCGAATTTAACGATGGGCTTGGTTGCATTTAAAGCGTAAGGATCTTCAATTCTGGCCACAAAATGCGTCATGCGGGTAGCACTATCGATAACTCCCGTATCGCGGTGGATAGTGGCGGTAACCTGCGTTTTGCTTAAATCATCTAGGGTAAGTATGGCTTTTTTGCCCAAGGTGTTTTCATCTAAAAATACGCGGTCGAAGCCAGCAATCGGGAAAGTGATTTCTGCCTGCTCAATATTATTGATCACCGCAGCGGTAGTGCCTTGAGTAACATAATCGCCGGTACTGATTTCTCTGGAAATAATGAGAGCATCATAAGGTGCTGTCACTTCGCAGTTATCTAAGTCACGCTTGGCAATCTTAAGTTGGGCTTCTGCTGATTTAACCGATGCTTGTGCGCTCATAACCTGTGGCTTTCTAAGGTACAAGTCGGTGATCCGCGCATCGGGCATAGACTTAGCTTCTTGTACTGCTACATCCGCTTGTGCTTGTTCTTGAATTAATTGGGCTTGAGCACTAGAAAGGTTGGCTTGTGCAAGCAATAACGCCGCCTCGTAGGCATCCTTTTCTACCGAGAACAACAATTCACCGCGACGAACCAGACCGCCACTCACAAATTTAGGGTTCCAAGACTCGACTTCACCAGACACCTGAGCAGCAAGATTGGTACTTTCTAGCGGCTGCACTTCACCATAAGAAGATAATGTGATGACAGAACTTTCAACATCTATCTGCTCGATAGTGACGGTGGGACGAGTGTCTACCGCTTCTGTTATGGCTGAATCTGAGGCAGAGGCCTCAATGCCTTTCATTATAAAATAACTTACTACCAAGATGGCAACGGGAAGTATGAATTTCATCCATTTCATAGTCGGGTCTTTTTTGAAAAAATTAGCGGAGTGTAGTTTAACGCCAAATTGTGTCTAAGTTATTCATCAATTGTAACGAAACGTGAGTCAATAAATGTAAAGGCTCAGTGTGAAAAATACCTGTACTTGAAAAGGGCGTAGAGGGGAATAAATTAGTTAATGGTGCGCTAGCGGCTAGTTTTACGTTTGAGCTCTGATGCACAACATACTCTATTTCTGCCGTCATTTTTTGCTTGGTATAACGCCTGGTCGGCAAGATTTAACGCCGTAGTGAGCGTCATTGACGATGTAATCTCGCATACACCAAAACTTGATGTGACTCGATGAGACTTTCCATCAACCAGCATCGCTTTTGCACTTAGATTTACTCTTATTTGTTCGATAACCGTTTTAGCATCATGCTCATCAGTTTCTGGGAAAATAAACAAAAACTCTTCGCCGCCCCATCGAGAGAGACCATCCTGTACCCGTAATCGACGGCTAAAGGCATCTGCTACCTGTTTTAATACCTCATCACCGGCGTCATGCCCAAAGGTGTCATTGATCGACTTGAATCTATCAATATCAGCGAGCGCGATAGAAAACGGCTGTTTATTTCTCTGCAACCTGCTGAGTTCTTGCTCAAGCTGCTGCTGACCACCTCGGCGGTTTAGCAATGTTGTAAGGGGGTCATATCTGGCTTGACGCTCGAACTGCTCGCTTAAATACAGTGCGGTATTGTAACTACGCTGCCGGCTATATTCATAAAATGCCGAGAGGAAAGAGACGGTGATGAAAGAGTAGAGTAGGCGAGTTTTAAACTCGTAAGAGTATTCGGAAACTAACAGGGCATTATCAGGAGCGAATAGAATAATAATTATTGCGGTAGTAAAGCCGCTTAACGCTACAATCCCCCGACGAAAGCCCGCAAAAAACATAGTGACAGAGGGAACGGTAAATATCCAAAGTGGCCCAGTACTCTCATTACCGCCAGTAACTACCAGTATTAACATCAGTGACATTAAGCAGGCAATTAAGACCAACGCCGAAATAAAGCTGCCTCGCTTTGCCCCTATCGACGATTGTAATTTATGAGATATTGCAAATAGGATAGAGGCTGAAAACAAAACACACGCTAAAAAAGTATCTTGTGCGAAAAGCGCTCTAAATCCAAGAATGAAAGTAGCACCCATACCCACAGCCGAAAACATATTAACGACTCTGATACGACGGTTTAGGTCGTCAGATAACTCGCTATCTGTTCCGAGTTCTACAAACTTTTTAAGGGCATTAAGCATAAATAAAAATGTTTATCTTTTAGTTGCTTCGTTAGCTATATCGTCGGCCAACGCATAAATAGCTTCTCGCATCACTTCAATGCTGGCAGGGAATCCATCGACGGCAAGCGGGAGTATGTACTCGAAATTCTTTGCTGATTGAGAATCATCGATATGTTTTACAACGTATTGCCCACTCAAAATAATATCGCCTTGCCATGTAGCGATAAAGTCATCTATCTGTAGGGTTAAATAGTCACTAACTTCTTTAGCATTCACATTATGGGTAACTAACATTACACCTTGTGTACGCAATGCTGCTTTCAATGATTTCGTAATACCCTCATCAAGGGGCTCGGCCCAAAGATGCTCTGTCGCAATATGTAAATTGGTAGAGCTGGTTTGATAAACAAGGCCTCTTTGCTTTAAATAATCGGGTAAGACAATCTTATTAATTAATAAATGGTGAGGGCTGGAAGCATGCTGGGTTGCAGAGGGCGAAGTGGTGGAATGAAGCAAGTAATATTGCAACGCACTGCCAGATGATGCACACCCTATTAGCGAAGCGCCAACGAGTAAAGCAAGTATTAACCTTGCTTTATTCCCAATGCTGATAAGCGCGTTCCTGTCATTAATAAAATTGTTCATTGTTATCCTATAGTACTTAAATACTACTTTGCTATTTACAAGCTTAAACATTAACTCGCTCAGAAGCTTTCACTCGTGGGTATTTGCTTGTTTAGGTAATCCACAATACTCAATCGAGCTTTTGTGCTTCGTTGGCAAAGTTTCTATTCCTATTCTAATTCGCTAATTTTTTGCTTTTGGTTCAATACCAGAGCTATTGCTATCAGTAAAAATTAAACTATTCGGTGACTGATTTAGCTTCAATAATAAAGGCTGAAGATTACGCATGGTATCTTGCATCGTATCTACCGTTTCTTTAATTTCAGATTGGCTCAAACCACCTTCACTGTAATTCTTTAACAAGCTGTCTAAGCTTATCAATACTTGATTTAAATTAGTATTAAGCAGCTCGGTGTCGACATTTTCAATAAGCAAATCAAAGTCATCACTTGCCGTTTCAACAGATTGGGCAGCCAGCTTCATATCTTCTACAGCCAATAGCACATTCGATACCATGTCACCCAACGGCAATTGATTTATCTTGTCTAAAATAGCATCTGCTTTTTGGGTGATCTGCGTAAACTCGTTAGACACGGTTGGAATAACTTCGTAACCATTCACCACTGCGATCTTGTCACTGTCATCGGGTTTTGAGACATGTTGTAAGTCTACAAAAAGGCCACCAGTGAGTACATTACCCATTCGAAGGGTGGCCCTTAAGTCTTTACGAAGCCAATTACGCATGGTTTGCTTGATGGCATTTAGGCCTTCTTCGGTGTCAGGTTGTCTCACCTTACCTGGGTAGATATTAATGATGACGGGGATGGGATAATCCCGTTCAAGTATATTGCCTTCCACGGCAGGAAACGAGTTAATAGCCGTCACGTTACCGATTTCAATACCTCGGTATTCAACGGGAGCGCCGACGGTAAGCCCGCGAACGCTTTCATCAACTAAAAGCACGTATTCAGCGGCAAGTTTGTAACGGGCATTTGAGGCAGTAGCTATATCGCCGTAAATTGTGAAAAAGGCGTTATCTACTACTCGCTCACCGATTTGAACCCCTTCAGGCACACCAAAGGTAATACCGTTGGCTAACAGGGTTTCTAAACTGCCTGTTTCCATTTTTACGCCGCTAGATTCAAGCTTAAGCTTTACCCCGCTTACATCCCAAAAACGCGTATTTTCGGTAATAAGCTTATGGTAGGGGGCTTCAATAAATGCATCGTAGTAGACCACACGCTCT
>MDTG01443202.1_pt1 | contig 10212 bp, 8 predicted proteins | sample 811421 | NCBI WGS metagenome assembly MDTG01 (sample SAMN05326645, study PRJNA326480) | marine metagenome | isolation source: seawater | place: Pacific Ocean: South East | collected 2011 | reverse complement strand
ATTTACATTAATTATTGGTAATAATTCTATAAAAAATAAAATGAATTTAGATAAATTATTATTGCGAATATTTACATATATACATACAATTCAAAATACAATAGTTAAAACAAATTTAATATTAATTCTATTATATTTATGTGATATTAATAAAGAATATCTATTAGAGAAAAGACACAAATATATTAAATTAAAATATTTATATGATTATTCAAAATACAATATAGAAGATATTAGAAATAATTTAAAAAAGTTTTTATTGTAATAATTATTGTAATAAATTATTGTAATAATTATTGTAATAAATTATTGTAATAATTATTGTATTAAATCATATTTACAAATAATTTAACATAATTCATAATATTTTTTTTATATTTTTCATCTTTGATAAAAAATCTAACATTAAATTCTTTAATATGACAAGAAACAAATAATGATAAATCAAGAGCATCAATTTTTACATTTTTATTATCTTTATTATAAAATCTCATATTTGATATTGGATTTTCATCTCCTCCACATAATCCAGCATTTAATTCATGAATAATTAAATATTCATTTAATCCTTCCTTTTTAAGAGATTCTATTAAATTTTGTTTTTGAATATAATAATTTGATTTATCTCGAATAAGATACTCTCCAATAAAAATATATAAGTCTCTACATTTAATTCTATTTAATATTTTTAATGCTTTTTTAATATTATCATTTTTAGGAAGAAATTCAATAATATCTAATATACTATCTGTATATTTAATATAATCTTCTGGTGATGAAATACTATATGATATTTGTTGAATAGGTTCAATTATAGTAAGTATATCACTAATCATATACTCATGTGCCTTAACTGCTGGATGATTATAAAATTGTTTATGTAATCTATATCTTAGTCTAAAAAATTCATATAAATTATATGCTTCTTTTTCATGAATACAAATTTCACCATCAATTACTTTACACATTTTAAATAAACGAAAATGATTATATCCATTTTCAATCGCAAGATTTTTAATATCTCGTTGAATATAATCAATCTTATCAACATCAAGTGAATTAATAGAGTTAGAAACAATTGAATATAAATATGATTTATCTTCATATTGTGATGAATTTACTGGATTAATCATGTTAATTATAATAGATATTTGTTCTTCTGATAGTTCAATATTATATTTATTAACAACATATCTTAATAACATACAAGACCTGTCTTCATGGTCTGTATTAGGAGTTGATTTATATTTATCTTTTAATACTTGTGGTAAAAATTCATTATCAAACGCATGACTAAAAGGCCCATGTCCAATGTCATGGCATAAACCAGCAATTTCAACCATAAGATAATCTTCTTCTATTGGATTTATATTTTCTGAATTTTCAGAAAGATTTTTTAAAAATTCTTTTGCTAAATGTGCAACTCCGATTGAGTGTTCAAATCTTGAATGTGATGCAGTTGGAAAAATATAACTACATGCTCCTAACTGTTTAATATTTCTTAATCTTTGAAATACAGGAGTATCAATAATTGAAATAGCAATTTTACTTAAACTAATCTGTCCATAAATGGTATCATTAATTAATTTATAATTCATTATATAACTTATATATTAATCAAGTTATATAATAATCAATTTTATGTATTTTATAATAAATTTATTAAATTATTATAAAAATTAAATATATAAAATATGTATTCAATTATATCTAATAATTGTTATGGAACTAATTATTATAAAATAAATAATATAGAATATAAAACACCTTTTATTGGTTTATATATTTATGCCGAATGCTATATTAATTTATTAGAAAATTTTAATAATTATATTAAATTAGAATTAATTGAACTAAAAAAAAGTAAATATGGAATATTTAACTATCCAATTGGATTATTAGGTAATTCTGAGATTCATTTTTTACATTATAATAATTTCAATGAAGCAAAAATTAAATGGGATATAAGAAAAAAAAGATTAAAATCATTTAATGATTGTATAATAAAATTATGTGATAGAGATTTATTTACGATAAATATATTAAATAGATTTATAAAGTTAAATCATCCGCGTAAAATATTATTTTTATCTTTAAAATGGAATAATAATTTTATTAATATAGTTAAAATTTATAATAAAAATAATTTTTTAAAATTAAATTATATCAATAAAAAATTTATTATAACAAATGATGATAACTTAACAATTGTAAATGTTAATATTGAAAATGAATGCTATGATGGAAATAAATTAGAAAAACTATATCCTATTATAACATTATTATAAATTTTATTTAATATAAATTAAAATGGTCGTGTTATAAGTGGAAAACAAATATATAAATTTGGACTTGTTTTATGCCATTTATTATATCTTTTACTATAATACATTCTAAGAGGACCATTTATTCTTGTTTCAGGTGTTGTTGTTAATGAATTTTCTCTTATAATTGCTATATACAATATTTCATCTATATATCCAATTCTATCTTTACCAAATACTCTTATTAATCTTTTTTTAAATTCAGTATCAGCACCAAATCTCATTGAATCATAATAACCAATTTTATCTATTATAATATGTTTAATAAACATTAATGAAATTTCAGCATATTGAGATGTTATTTTATAATTACTATTTGGTTTAATTCTCATCATTGGATGAAGGCACGCAACTAAATTATTATTACTTAACATACATTTAACTTGTTTTTCTATTTTATAAGGGACATAATAATCATCTGCATCACATATAGTTATATAATATCCAGATGATTTATTTATTCCAGTATTTATGGATTGATATTTACCAATATTATCACTATTTTTTATTATAATAAAATTATTTTCATATATACCTTTAAGAATATCTAATGTATTATCAGTTGAAGCATCATCTATTATAATAAGTTCTATATTTTTATAAGTTTGATTTAAAACAGATTTAACTGCTTTTTCAATAGTTTCAGAACAATTATATGTTGCCATTATAACTGAGACTTTTTTTTCATCCATATAATCTAATTATATTTAATAATTTTATATTTAGAACCCAAATATTTTTTTAATGTTGTTGTTGATGTTTGACCCAATGATGAATTTCTAATATAAATAAAGTTTTTTTCACTCGAAGCATATATTTTTCTCTTTTGTTCTACTAAATCAAGTAAAAATTTTGTATCTTCGCTTTTATTAAGATGTCTAAATTTACATATATTAAATAATGATTTATGACAAAAAAATGTAGGACCTCTCACAAAATCTATAAACATATTCTTATATCTATTTAAATCATATATAGTTTCAGTATTTTTATCATGTAATATAACTGAATTTTTACCTACAAGGTCTGCTTTTGTTAATAATAATGTTTTAATTGCTTCATCTAAATACCCAGGCATATATATATCATCATCATCCATTTTCGCCCAAAAAACTCCATTCATTTTTTCAGTAGAATAATTTAAACATTCTCCAAGTGTTATATTTTCATTTAAATTGTAAATATAATAATCTTTCACATTCATATCAATGGCGATATTAATATATTCTATTTGTGAAATATTTGAATTAATAATTAGTATTAATTCTTTATTTAAATAATTTTGATTATTGTAGTTATTAAATATATTTTTAATAATAGATGGGTCTGTTTTGTTTGTTGTTGTTATAACAGATATTAATGGCGTCATATATAATTATATAAGTTTTAATTAAACAAATATAAACATTATACACATAAATTATATATAATGAATTGGTTATATGGATTAATGTTATTACATTTTAATAGTTCAGATAAACTATTAAAATCAGATAAAATACAATCTGCTTGTATAAATGAAAGAGATCAAAAAATCTGGAATACAACAGGAAAAGTAAATTTTAGAGAATATATGAATAGTTGTGGAAGTAGTTGTATAGGAAATTATGATTGCACTGTTGTATGTGTGAAAAAAGCAGAGAATTATAGTGATACTTGTTGTTCTTGTTTTGGAGATTTAGGAAAATGTTCTGTTAAAAATTGTTTTACAAAATGTTTTAGTGGAGATACTCCTCCATGTGAAGAATGTATTTCGGAAAAGTGTGATAATAGTTTTACAAATTGTAGTGGATTAGATGTTCCATCTCCAAAAAAATAATATAGAGAACTACAAACAGACACATAACCTAAAATTAAGTAATCTATTATATACTTCCGTATAATAACAAAATTAAAAAACTAATAAATAAATATTATGGTATTTATTTATTATATCAATTCTTCTATTAAAAAACAGAAAGACATTAATTTATTACAAAATTTAAATAAAACATACAAAAATGTTATTTATATTAATAAAAAAATATTATATGATCTAAAAAATAAAAAAACTATTAAAGAATTAGATTTTATAAAAAAATTAGAATATACACTTAATATTGATGAAATACTCAATATAAATATTATTGATTCAACAATAGAAGATGTATTAACATACTATTATATTTTACAAAATATTAATAAAAAATTCAAAATGATAATTAATCCATTTCCTAAAAAAGAACAAACAGAATATATTTCTAATTTTAATGATATTATTATTTACCCAAATATAATAGAACATCACAATACTATCAGACAAATATTACAAACACCAAAATTAAAATTATTACATAAGAAGTTTAATTTTAATATTAAAAATCAACATAATGACAATTATGGATTTCATAGATATGGGTGGGAATATGTTAAACAAACATTAATAGATATTGAAAATCCAAAAGGAATAACATTAGACCTTTTTTTAGAAAAAACCTTTATATGGGAACAAGATAAAAATCATATATATACAGAACCTTGGGTTGGATTTATACATATACCATTTAATATTCCACAATATTTAATAGATATATACAAACTTCCAAATATATTAGAATTAGATAATTTCAAAGAAAGTCTAAAATGTTGTAAAGGATTAATTGTATTAAGTGAAGATTCAAAAAATAGATTAAGTAAGTTAGTAGATGTTCCAGTATATAACTTAAAACACCCTATTCCATTTGGAATTCAAACATTCAATATGGATAATTATAATAGATATAGAAGAGTAGTTCATATAGGATATTGGTTAAGAAATTATAGCTATTTTTTCAATTTAAAAACAGAACAACATAAAATTCTATTAGAAAAAACAGATAAAGAATATTGGTTAAAAGATAATATTGAAAAACAAAAATTAATCCAAATGAAATCAACACCTATACCAGATGATACAATTATAGAGTATAAATATTTTATGGAAAATAATGATTATGATGAATTATTATCAGCATCAGTTGCAATTGCATATATGGAAGATACATCATCTAATAATATAGTAATTGAATGTATTCAATATTCAACACCATTATTAATTAATAAACACCCATCAGTAGTAGAATATCTAGGTGAAGATTATCCATTTTATTATTCTACACAAGAAGAAGCAGATAGAAAAATAAATGATATAAATTTAGTAGAACAAACTCATAATTATTTATTTAATATGAATAAAAATGATCTTTATATAAATAAATTTATTGAAGGGTTAAATAATATACAATTAGATATAACAAATTTCTATATAGGAAATCAAGAAACATATCATTTTGGAGAACATCGTTCTGGTTGGAAATATGTATTATCACATATACAGCATAATATACAAAATTCTATTATACATAATAGAATACACTATTTAGATACATTTTTAGAGAGTACTTTTGTATGGGGAGATAATGCTAAAAGAAATATATATACTCAACCGTGGTCTGTTATAATACATAATCCTCCAAATATACCATATTGGTTTAAATATGAGCAGTCATTTGAAAGTATTTTAAAAAATCCTAACTTTATAAAAAGTCTTCCATATTTAAAAAATATAATAACTCTTTCAGAATATAATGCTAAATATTTAAGAAATCACAAAATAATAAAAAAATACAAAATACCTATTCATATATTATATCATCCGACTGATATTCCAGATAAGAAATTTACAATAGAAGCATTTGAAAATAATAATAATAAAAGAGTTATTCAAGTTGGATGGTGGTTAAGAAAATTACATTCTATATTTTTATTACCCAAGGTATATGGATATACTAAAACAGCACTTGGATTGACTGGATACACTCCAAAACAAATGTTTATTAAAGAGAACAAATATCAATTTAATAATAGTTTAAATATAATTAAGAATGATGTTGAATTATTAGAAAGAGTGAATAATGATGAATATGACGATTTATTAAGTAAAAATATAGTTTTTGTTGAATTATATGATTCTTCTGCAAATAATTTAGTTATTGAATGTATTGCTAGAAATACACCAATATTAATTAATCCAGTTGGAGGAGTAGTAGATTATCTTGGTAAAGATTATCCATTTTATTTTAATACATTAGAAGAAGCATCATATAAATTACAAAATAAAGAATTAATAAAAGAAACAACTAATTATTTAAAAAATAAATCAGAAGTTAATAGTAAAATAGATATAAATAATTTTTATAAAAATTTAAATATAATTTTTAATTAATTAGAAATAGAATAATATATAATGTAATATTATATAAATATGACAACAAATTTTAAAATAAATTCTATTTTAAAAACAAATGGAGAAACAGGAGATCCATTTAGTGGACAGGATGGAACAGCAAATATAGATATGGTTAAATTAGAACCAACTGTTCTATCAAAACCAAAAGATGCAGGAGTTCCTGCATCAATATTAGCATCATATGGTAATGCCCCTGTTTTATTAGGCAATATTAATAAAATACAAACATCAGATTGTACTACGGATGACTGTAAAAAAGATTATAATACTACATTAGAAATAGAATCTATTGGTGTAACTACAGCTGCTGGAAGTAATTATGATTTATCACAAATAAAAATAAATGTTACAAATACTGTTCCATCTTCAAAAAATTTACAGGAGGCAACAGCAGAGCCTGATTTTAGTAAAATTACACCTGATAAACCTTATGGAAATGCTATTGTTGGAACATATCAAATAGGATATGAGAATTGTATTGGAGGTCCAAAAAAATTATATAAACCGAGTGAAAATGATAAAAACGATTATATTATTCAAGGTACTGACAAATCTACAATTACATTAAAAACAAAGTTTGATTGTAATGTTGGTAGAATAGTTGTTGCAGATTCAACATCATATGCATTAAAAACACCAGTAGATAGTATTGAGGCAGTTATTCCAACAGGAAGTAATCCTATATCACAAGTTCTTAACAAAACAGATTTTGCTACTGACGGTATTACAAATCAATATAATAAAGTAATTCCATATACAGGATGGGCAAATGCGACACAGGCATGGGGAAAAAATGGAGTATGGCCAAATACACCACCTGAAGGTGATAATAAATTTTGGTCATCTGAATTAAATACAAAAATTGGTATAATTCGCGATGCTCCTGGAACAAACCCACCTACCTTTTGGAATAATAAAATGGCATTACAATTTAATAAAGATGATCTAAGACTTGCAAACAGCCCAGAAGCAAAATATTCTGTATATGACGGACTTAATAATATGCCTGATAAATTTCCAGATTCATTAATTGTTGCAGGAACATTACAACAGGCATTCAATCCATTTTTTAAATTCCCAAATACAACATTTGAACCTGTTTGTAACCAAAAAGTAAATATGACTAATGCACAATCAAAAATAAGTAGTCCAACATCTCCAACATCATTAGAAAATACATTATCAAATCATTATAATATTAAAACACACATTACAAATACAGATATGACTACCCCATTAAACTTAACATTAAAAGGACTACAATCAGACGAAGATTATGAAATTTCATTAAGTAGTTTATATATATTAAATGATGATTCAACATGGGCATATACCCCCGGATTTAAAGATTTTGGTGATGAAATAAATGGTAACTATGATGCTGACCAATCAAAGAAATATGCTGAGATGACATATGTAAATATAGGTCATGGTCATAATTCTAAATATAAAGTATCAGAAGGAGCTTTAAATTATGCTGCTTTTTCAAAAGAAGTTGATGGACCAGTACCACCAACAGTAACTAGCAGATTACCAAGTGATAAAACAATTAAGAATACATTATGTGTAAATGTAGGAACGGTAATGGTTACATTATTTGGAAAAGAAGTATTATTTAATCGTTTCCCTATTCAACCAAGCGTAGAAGTCCCAAATCCTCCTCCTGCATATGGTAATTTTTATGGTCATTATTTAAGTGAAGATTGGGGATATGAATTAGTATTTAATTCACCAGATTCATATAAAAATCCATCAAATGGATTAGGAGAGAATAATGGTAAATGGGTGTTATACAGTTCATTAGAATATGATACAACAGGGACAAATGGTAAATTAGATTTTACAAGTGGGTCTAACATAAAACTACCAAAAACTCCAATAAAAATAGCTGAATCCACAGCAGACTCATATTCATGCTTATTACCTGTTAATAATATAATTGATACTAACGGCAAAATACACCCAAATATTAGCTGGCCTTCAACTATAAAAGATAGTGATGGTAAAGACCATCCATTTGTTGTTAAACAAATATGTGTCGCAGAAATACACCAAATATTATTAGTATAAATATGTATTTATTTATTTTATAATATATATATATAAAACAATGATAATTGATTGTTTTATGTTTTTTAATGAGACTGATATACTACAATTAAGAATAAAATTATTATATGATATAGTTGATTATTTTATTATAGTAGAAGGAGATACAACATTTCAAGGTGAATATAAAGACTATTTTTATGAAAAAAATGAATATTTATTTGATGAATTTAAAGATAAAATAATTTATAAAAAAATAAAAATACCTTCAATTGATTATTTAAATAAATATAATTCTGAATATAAAGATTTTAATAATCCATGGAAAAGAGAATATTATCAAAGAGATTATATACATAATATATTAAATGACTTAGATTGTGATAAAGATGATATAATATCATTAAGTGATGTTGATGAAATATTATATCCAGATAAATTAAAACAAATAATAAATGACTTAGATAATGTAATAGAAATTGAGAATGAAATAGAAATTGAAAATGAAAATGAAAATGAAAATGAATTAGAAGAAGATGAAAATGAATTAAAAGAAAATGAATCAGAAGAAGGTAAAAATGAATTAGAAGAAGAAAATAAATTAAAAGAAAATAATAATAATAATATATATTTATGTCATATATTAGACATAAAATATTATTTAAATAATAAAAATATTCGTTCTTTTTTTGGTAATGTAGTTTTTAAATATAAGCAAATAGATAAAATAAAATATCATTCATTATTTAGAAATAAATTTTGTTTTCATCGTTCAATTGAAGATGTTAGTAGAACAATACAACAAAATAATTTAAAAAAAACACATAAAATAATTGAAAATTCAGGAATACATCTTAGTTCATATGGAGGCAGAAATATGAGCACTATAAAATTATATGCATATTCTCATATTGAAGATAATAAAGAACAAATAAAATTAAATAATAATATTCAAATAATAGCAGATAATTTACATAATTCAAAAAAATATAGAGATACACATAATATGACAGAATTATCTAATTATGATAAATATTATTATGATATAGAAAATAAATTAGATTCAAAGGATTATAATGTACCAGATTATGCATTTGAAGAAATTAAGAATAATAAAGAAAAATATACACATTTTTTTATATTTAAAAATCCAATTTTAGATTAATTATATCAAATATTCATTTATGATTAAATTCATATACATGTCTTTATTAGAACTTCTCCGCTCTAATGAATTTTCATCTTCTAAATATAATACTTCTGCATTTTTCATTAAAAAACATTTATTATTATCTTTCATTATTCTTAACCAAAATTCAAAATCAGCATATACTCCATATTTTTCATAATTAAACTGTCCATATTTAGAATGAAGGTCTGACCGCCATATAGGACAGCAATGAGGCATACAATAACTATTATAATTATTATTATTATTCCAATCAACAAACATATCTTCTAAACAGTATTCATTATATTCAACTTTAACAGATTTTTTAAAATGAGATGGTATTTTATAAGATATTTTTTTATAATTTCTATTACATTTTAACTCTATATATCTTCCATTTT
>MDTG01402554.1_pt1 | contig 10212 bp, 9 predicted proteins | sample 811421 | NCBI WGS metagenome assembly MDTG01 (sample SAMN05326645, study PRJNA326480) | marine metagenome | isolation source: seawater | place: Pacific Ocean: South East | collected 2011 | reverse complement strand
GGCGATATGGATATCATATCTGAAAAAATAGATTACTTAGGTGTGAATTACTACACTCGCGCTAAAGTTACCGATGATGGCTCTGAAGATCCTTGTCAGTTGCCAGCCCCAGAGGGAAGTGAAACTACCGCAATGGGCTGGGAAGTTTACCCGCAAGGGTTAACTGATTTGCTGCTACAGTTGCATAATGATTACCAACTGCCACCGCTTATTATCACTGAAAATGGCTTGGCCAGTGATGATACGTTAACAAAGGATGGTGCTGTAAACGATGAGCAGCGTATTCGATATCTAGCCACCCATTTGCAGGCGGTAGCGGATGCAATTGAAGCAGGGGTCAATATAACAGGCTATTTTGTTTGGAGCTTGTTAGACAATTTTGAATGGGCGCTGGGTTATGAGAAACGCTTCGGTATTATTTACGTTGATTACGACACCCAAAAACGAACGTTAAAAGCCAGTGCATTAAGACTACAACAACTGCTAGAAGAAAGACGAAAAGCGTTAAACGCAGCCTGATAGATGCGCAATTGATTAAAAGCATAAAATAATAAAGATAACGGTGAAGCCAATGGTAAGTGCAAAGGAAAAAATTGCCTACGGGTTAGGCGATACGGCAAGTAATTTCATTTTTCAAACCGTCATGCTGTTTTTGACATTTTATTATACCGACGTTGTCGGCATACCGGCTGCAGCGGTAGGGAGCATGTTCTTACTCGTTCGCGTATTTGATGCCGTTACCGACCCTTTAATGGGCTCTTTAGCCGATAGAACAAGAACGCGGTGGGGCGCATATCGGCCCTATCTATTATGGTTGGCTTTACCTTTTGCGCTATGTAGCGTGCTGGCGTTTACCTCGCCTGAATGGCTTACCGAAGAAGGTAAGTTGTACTATGCATTTATCACCTACGCATTGCTAATGATAATGTATACGGCCATTAATATTCCTTATTCTGCATTGGGCGGCGTGTTAAGTGCCGATGCCTCTGAACGCGTATCTATCCAATCTTATCGCTTTGTATTTGCCATGGGTGGTGGGCTGTTGGTGACATCATTTATGTTGCCATTGGTTGATTACTTAGGGAACGGCAACGAAGCGCTTGGGTATCAGCGCGCTATGATAGTGATGAGCATAGTGGGGATGGTACTTTTTCTACTTTGCTTTGCCGGTACTAAAGAGCGGGTAAAACCTGCTAATGAAACGCCTGCGCCCTATAAAACTCAGCTAGCGGCCATTTGGCAAAATGATCAATGCCGAGTGCTTTGTATGGTTGCAATTGTGTTACTTACCGGCATGGTGATGCGAAACACGTTAGCGCTTTACTATGTGAAGTACGTGTTGCAGCGGCCTGAATCGGCCACATTGTTTGTTACCGCGGGTATGGTAGGAAGCATTATAGGCTGTGCGTTGGCGAACCCAGTTGCTAAACGATTTTGCAAAATTAAAGTCTACACTTGGCTTCAGTTAGCCAGTGCAGCAGTGTGTATCGTGAATTATTTTGTGCCTTATCAGGCGTGGTTTACCGCCATTACACTGCATTTCCTTTGGGGCCTTATCTTGCAAATGGCTACGCCGCTACTGTGGGCAAAAATTGCTGATGTGGTGGACTATGGCGAAGATAAAACGGGGCTTCGTATGACAGGGTTAACTTACTCAACAGTGGTCTTTTTTATTAAGGTTGGGCTTGCACTGGGCGGCGCACTTGCAGGGTGGTTACTCGCATCAGTTAACTATCAACCAGACGCATTTTCACCTGATGTGGCAAAAGGAATTGTGGCGTTATTTTGTATCGGGCCGGCAATTGCATCGATAGGTGTTGCGATTATTATGCGCTGGTATACATTAGATAACCACAAAATGATGACAATTCAGCAGCGTCTTGGATTGACCACAGACGACGCGCATCGCGCATCATAACAATAACTACGCAAAGCAAGGATATACACAGCGCACGTATGCACTGTTAATGCTATATGGTAACGATTAAACAAGTAAGTGAGCTAGCCGGCGTGTCGTCAGCTACAGTATCTCGGGTTATCAACAACACAGATACCGTTAAAGAGAAAACGCGTCAGCAAGTGCTTGATGCGATGGAGAAGCTTGGCTATCGACACAATGTAATTGCGGCTTCCCTTGCCTCAAATAAAACCCATACCGTAGGGTATGTGGTTCCTGAATTACACGGCTCATTCTTTGGTGCCATGATGGCCGGTTCTGAAAAAGTGCTAAGGCAAGCCAACAAACATATGTTTGTGGTGACTGGACACAGTGATGAAGCCTTAGAGAAAAAAGAAATAGAAGCCTTGCTGAGTCGCCGCTGCGATGCGCTTATTCTGCATGTTGAGGCGGTCAGCGACGAGTACCTTATCGACCTTGCCAGCCAGGATGTTCCTATTGTTGTGGTTAACCGCTTCATAGAGGCTATTGGTGAAAAATGTATTAGCCTAGACAATGTTCTTGGCGCATATCTAGCCACTAAGCACCTTATCGATTTGGGCCATACCCAAATCGCATACGCCGCAGGCGCATTGTTTAAAGCGGATGGTTTTAATCGTTTACTTGGGCACAAAAAAGCATTAGAAGAAGCCAATTTTCATTTCGATGAAGAGTCCGTGGCTGAAGGTAATTTCCAAGCCTTCTCTGGTGAAAAATGTGTGGATGAACTGTTTAGTCGCAACGTAGCATTTAGTGCCATCGCCTGTGCAAATGATGAAATGGCATCAGGTGCCATTAACTCACTCAGAAAGCATGGCAAGCGCGTACCGGAAGATATCTCCGTCATCGGATTTGATAACGTTGACTTTGCTAGTTACCTAACCCCTAAGTTGACTACCGTAAATTACCCAGTGCGCGAAATTGGTGCTATGGCATCTCGCTGGATATTGAATCAGGCTTATGGCGATGGAAAACTGACAATGGAACATATTTTGTCGCCCAAATTGATTATTAGAGGAACCACCAGAAAATTCGAGTAAATTCAACCTACGACGAATGGTGAAGTTACGCTTTTTTCTGTTATGCTAAATTTTCACACATATAAAAATTTGGTCACCCTATGTTCGTTTCTCGAAGCAAATACTTAGAAAAAGAGTCTCAGGCCACGCAACTTGAAAATCGCTATCAAGTTGCCCTAGATAAAATATCAGCCTTAGAGTCTGAAAATGCAGAACTTCATCGACAAGTTACCGAGTTAAGCGATGCCTCAAAGCAAAGTAAAGACGATGTGGTAACACGGTGTTTGGTTAACTCTTTGAACCAAGTGGAAGGTATACGAGAAACCGTATTAGGGTCTTATCAAAAAATAAACGCCGAAGACCAATCAATATCAGACATTAATGAATTGTTTGAGCAGTCCTCCCACGTATTGACCAAAATTGTTAAAGATATGAGTGGCTTGAATACCCAAATGGTGAGCATGAGCGAGCGCATTTCTGGACTATCAAGCACAGCCGATAACATCAACAAGTTTGTATCTACCATTACCAGTATATCGGATCAAACCAATCTACTAGCATTGAATGCTGCTATTGAAGCCGCCCGTGCGGGTGATGCTGGTCGAGGATTCAGTGTGGTCGCCGATGAGGTGCGCGCACTAGCTACTGAAACAAATAAATCAGCGACAGAAGTCTCTGAACTAGTAAACGATATTATTCAATCTACGGCAAAAGCAGTTTCAGGTGTTAACGAATTAAGAGGCAATAACGAAGAGCTAGAAGAAGGCATTAGTACCCTAAATAGTAGTTATGAAACCATGGTTTCTCATTGCGATAGCATGAAAACGACCATTAATGAGGGTTCGTTAAGCACCTTTATACAAACCGTTAAGCTAGACCACGTAGTGTGGAAGTCAGATGTGTATGCGGTTTTATTTGGTTATAGCGATAAAAAATCAAGTGATCTTGCTGACCACGCGAGTTGCCGTTTAGGAAAGTGGTATAGCGAAAATCAGGGTGCCGCTATTGGCAAGTCGTCATCATTCAGAGAATTAGAAACACCTCATGCAGCGGTTCATCGTGCTGGTGTGGCTGCTATTAATGCAAAAGCAGAGGGTGATACTTCAACACTCGAAGCGAAAGTGATTGAAATGGAAAGCTCTAGTGAGAAAGTGATGCTGCTATTGGACAAGATAGCGAGCTAACCTGTTTTCTCATATACCTAAATGCGTTTGAAGAGGTATAGACTAAAAGGCTGATATATTGAGCGATGCTTCAATACCCCCTAGCCCCAACGAGGTTGCTGACTTAAAAGCTCAAGTGAAATTACTTGAGCGACAACTTAAGCGCCAAAAAATAGCGCGGGCAAACGCTGAGTGGTTTTTAGAAAGCTACTCAAGTGATGCCTATTCAGCAACGCAAGCCTTGCGTAAAGCATTACATGAATCGAAAAAAAGAGAGCGAGAATTAATCTTTCTAAATCGCTCTGCTTCCCACCTTAAAACTTCCGATAGCGGGGCGAGTTTCATTTTCTCCGCCATTGAATCAGCAGTAGAGTTCAGCGACGCCTTTTGTGGTTTAGCCTTCATTACCAAAGCTGGAGAAGTGGTTCAGGGAGATGACAACAAAATTTGGCAAGTAGAGAATGGTTGGGTTGAAGCCGTTGATTTTGCTAAGGTTATGTTAGATGAGCTGCCACTGTCTGTAACCGAAGATTATAGCCAATGGTGTGTAAATATTGTTGAAAGGCCTGACAATCATGAAGAGGCTTACGTATTACATTTCATGCAGAACTTGGGCAATGGCGAGCAGGCATGGCTAGCACTACTGACCCAAAACAGTGAATTAGATGAAGAAATGCTGTATGTGCTGGATGCAAATAAGCACTATTTACAATTTGGCATAGGCTACCGAAGTTCTAAACACGAAATTAAGCATCACAAAGCCGCTCTGTCCTCGATGGAAAAAGACCAACGCTATCTGCAAGAAAAGCTAATAACCGCAGATAAAATGGCCATGTTAGGTCAGTTGGCGGCTGGTATTGCCCACGAAATTAATAATCCTATTGGCTATGTACGTAGCAATACGTCGGTGGCTGGTGATATCTTTAAAGATTACCAGAGTGCTTTGTCTGAAATAAAGGCACTTTGTGAAGATGCGGGAGGAGAAATAGAAGCCCGTTATTTAGCGCTTGAAAACACGTATTCATTAAAAGAGAGCGCCGAGGCTATCTCTGAAATGTTTGAAGAGTCCTCAGAAGGTATTGAAAGAATTATCGATATCGTAAAAGCGCTAAGAGGGTTTTCCTACCCCAGCGGTGGTAAGCGCGTAGCCATCAATGTTGCCGAAGCGATAAATTCAGCCTTACGAATCACGAATAACCTGCACAAGTACAAAAATAAGGTCATATTCACGCCTCCTGAAACCGATATCGAAGTACTAGGCAACGCTGGGCAAATACAGCAAGTACTTGTCAACTTACTTACTAACGCCATCTATGCCACAGATGAAGGAAAATGCATTAAGTTTGACGTTGAATCCGTAGAAGGCGAGGCGGTCATTACGTTACAAGACGAAGGCAAAGGTATGTCAGAGGAAGTTATTGGCAAAATGTTTACCCCTTTTTTCACCACTAAACCGCCTGGTGATGGTACCGGTCTTGGTATGTCTATTTCACTGACTATTATTGAAGAACACGGCGGCCAATTTGAAGTGGCCAGTGAAATCGATAAGGGCACCACTATCAAGGTACGCCTGCCGCTGGTGTAATCTTGTGACCTTAAAATTCCAGGTGTTACCGAATTCTTTTTCTACTTTAGTATTAATTGTTACCATCATCGTCTACCCTTTTAATGAATCAGCGAGGAATAGGGCTCTCCTATTTACTTTAATACCACTATAGCAATGGATTTTATTAGTGAAGAAAAACCAGTCTGTTACCCAGCGCGAATACAAATTCCCTTCTCACTACCGCCTTATCTCTTCCACTGACAAAAGAGGTGTCATACAACACTGCAATGACGAATTTGTAGAGGCAAGTGGGTACAACCGAGAAGACCTGATAGGAAAAAACCACAACATTATTCGTCATCCGGATATGCCATCAAGTGTGTTTAAAGAAATGTGGCGAACGTTAGAATCGGGTCAAAGCTGGGCTGGACTCGTTAAAAATAGAAGAGAAAACGGCGACCACTATTGGGTGTCAGCATTCGTAACCCCTGTATACGAAAACGGACAAGCGGTGGGTTACGAGTCAGTTAGGGTTCATGCCGCCGATGAAGAAATAACACGAGCATCCGCCATATATGCCAGGTTATCGGCAGGGAAATCGCCAATCCCCTTTGCTGCAAAACTTGGTCAGACACTTTCACCTATGTTGCCCATGATAGTGGTAAGTTTACTGTTGTTGGTGGCCATTGGCTTTACCGCGGGTTTGGTGCCCCTAGGTGTTACTTTCATTGCACTACTGATAATGATGTTGTGGCAATCGGCAAAAAGCCGGAGTTACTGGCGGGAGTTTCTTTCGTTAAGCCCTGCTAGTTATAGTAATGAACTCGTGGCACAAACGTATTATGCCGATGTTGATTATATTGCTCAGGCTAAGTTGGCGTTAGGCTGTGAACTCGCGCGTACTCGCACGGCGTTAACCCGCATTAAAGATGCATCCGAGGGGTTAGAAGATATTGCGGTTTCAACTCACAGCCAAGCCGAGTTAACCAGTAAAACCATTATTCAGCAAAACCTTGCTACTCAGCAAATTGCCACAGCGGTAACTCAAATGAGTCAAGCTATTCAAGAAGTAGCTGAGCGAGTAGAGAGCAATGCAGGTAGCGCAAAAACTGCCGCAACTAACGTACAAATGGGTAACGACAAAGCTGAAGAAGCGATGCAGGCTATACTGTCATTAAAAGGCGCGGTGGAGTCGATTTCCGATACGGTTACCGAGCTTGCCCAATCCACCAGTGATATAGGCGAAGCGGCTAGCATCATTTCTAGCATCGCTGATCAAACAAACTTGCTAGCACTTAATGCCGCTATAGAAGCCGCACGCGCTGGCGAGCAAGGGCGCGGCTTTGCTGTTGTCGCCGATGAAGTTCGTACCCTGGCATCTAAAACCCGAGTGTCCACTGATAAAATTCACAACATTATTCAAGAGCTTGTTGATAGAACAGAACGGGCCGTAAAGGTATCTTCGGAAGGCTTGGTATCTGCTGAACACGGTAGTGCCATTGTTGAAGAAACCCGAGGCGCGCTACAAGAAATCAATAATGCGGTAAGTGGTATTGCTTCAGCTACCGTTGAGATGTCTTCTGCTGTAGAAGAACAAAGCACCGTGGCTGAGCATATTAATCAGCAGCTCATCGATGTTGCCGATAGTGCAGAAGCAACGCAGAAGTCATCAGAAGCTTCCCTCAAAGTAGGTCGAGATCTTCGTGACACCGTAAATCAAGTTAACGGGCTAATTGCTCGATTTAACACGGATAAACGCACAGGATAATCTGTGCTGTTTATTTTTTTAGCGTGCTTTTAACCTTTTTCTACTTACGTTAGTGCCATTTAAAAGCACGCCAAGCTTTTCTGCTATGCCTATCCGTTGGCTTTAAGCTTTACTACGTCGGCACTCTCATCTTCTAATACACTTTGTGCTGTCGCACCTTTAAAAATCTTGCTCACCTTGTCTTTATTTTTAGACAACATAATAGTGAGTTCTTCGACAAGGCTATCGTCAATGCCCAAGCCCTTTGCTTGAATGTATTCAGCAAGGTTGTCGGCAGCGTCGAGCATCTTATCGTACTGATCTGCTTCTTTTTTATCGGTAGTTACCAATTTTTCTACCCCTTTGTGCGTGACAACATACTGTGTGGTAATGGCCATGGTAGGTCCCCTTAAATGAATAGACCATAAAACTGTACAATATTTAACTGGATAAATAAACAGTATTTACAGTTTTTTGATTTTATTTTTCTACAACTAAAGTATAGTGACCAAGTACACTTAGATAAATTTTAAGAACGTACGTTGGAAAACAGCTTTCACATCGCCACGTCTATATTCAAAAATTTACCGGCTTCGTTCACATTGGTTACCGTTTTTAGCTAACAACACAGCCACGAAGAACAGTAAATTTATCACTAGGCACAAGAATCTTTCTTGCAAGAGCGTGAAATCGACTGCCGAAAATCGGCGTGATTTAGGTGACTTAGATACGAAGAGGATGTAATGAATTCTTCAATTGAGCGAGATATTCGCACGATTCAATCGATAGAAGCTGTTCCACACATAATGAAGATGTTGTCAGATGCCACGGGGCTTCGCTTTATTTGTGTCGCCAGGGTGACGGAAGACAATTGGACCATGTGCGCTGTGCTCGATCAGGTAAATTTTAATTTAATACCTGGCGATGAACTCGATATCAAAACCACCTTTTGCAACCAAGTAAGAAAATCTACGAAAGCGATAGTAATTGAGCACGCTAAAGAAGACACCGTTTATCGCGAAAGCGAAATCCCAATCATGTATGGCTTCGAGAGTTACTTTTCTTATCCCATTTACAACAAAAATGGTGATTTTTTCGGTACGCTTTGTGGTTTAGATCCACTTCCTGCCATTTTAAAAACCGATAAAATTGAAAACCAAATAAAGTCTTTCGCCGAATTAATTTCAAGGCAGATGGAAGTGGATGAACGCCTTATCGAGGCTGAAACAAATCTCATCAGCGAGCAAGCTGCCGCTAAATTGCGAGAGCAATATATTGCCATTTTAGGTCACGACTTAAGAACACCGTTATCGGCGCTTAAAATGGGGGTCGATTTCCTTGCTGATCACGTCAGTGATGCCACTTCCCAAAAAGTGCTGTCGCGAATGGACAATAGCGCTAGACGTATGACGCGACTCATTAGTGACGTGATGGATTTTACGCACGGGCAAATGGGCAAGGGAATTCAATTAAACGTAAAGCCAGTAAACGACTTACAAAGCATATTAATACATACGGTAAGTGAACTATCGGGTTTGCATTCAGACCGAGACATACGTGCAGATATCAATATAGAAGGCACTTTTTCGTGTGACCCAGAGCGTATCAGCCAGTTATTGTCTAACTTGCTGATTAACGCGATAGTGCACGGCGATAGAGCGCAGCCTATTAACGTTAACGCGAATATTGAAGAAGAAACACTTACAGTGAGCGTGTCTAATGGGGGGCCCCCAATAAGCGCTGACGTTATCGATAAGCTATTTCACCCATTTTGGCGAAATGAAAACAATAAACAAACCGGTGGCTTGGGTTTAGGTTTGTTTATCGCCTCGCAAATTGCTGAAGCCCATAAAGGCAGCCTGATGGTGCGTTCAGATGAAAATGAAACCGTGTTTTCATTTAAGGCAGCATTGTAAACATGAAGGTTAAGCCCTGCGCTTAGCCTTTTAAACGCCGCCGCACCTCGCTACACCCCCATCATTCAGCGTATTTAGCCTAATTTCATCAAAACACGCACAAACATAAAATTTGCCGGTGATTAATGCTTGTACAAAAGCAGGTATGTGCGTATAATCCGCGCCCTTACAGCCACCCTAACTAGGTTCCTTGTCTCTATACAGTCTGGCTGTACTGTCGAGGCTACAACCGTAAGGAGCAATAATGCGTCATTACGAAATCGTATTTATGGTTCACCCTGATCAGAGTGAACAAGTACCTGGTATGATCGAACGTTATACCACTATTCTTAAGCAAAACGATGGTCAGATTCATCGTTTAGAAGATTGGGGCCGTCGTCAATTGGCATACCCAATTGAAAAGCTGCACAAAGCCCACTATGTATTGATCAATGCTGAAGCGACTGCTGAAGCTGTTGACGAGCTGGAAAATGCTTTCCGCTACAACGACGTTATCTTACGTAACATGGTAATGCGCACTAAAAACGCTGTAACCGAGCCTTCTCCTATGACTAAAGAAGAGCGTCGTGAGCGTCGTGACGATTCTGCACCTCGTACAGAGCGCGCAGAAAGAAGACCTGAATCCACTGAAGATAACGCTTAAGGAGATCACCCATGGCTCGTTTTTTCAGACGTCGTAAATTCTGCCGTTTCACTGCAGATGGTGTGACTGAAATCGATTATAAAGATATCGCTACTCTTAAGAATTATATCACAGAGAGCGGTAAGATTGTCCCTAGCCGTATCACTGGTACAAGCGCAAAATATCAGCGTCAGCTGTCTTCTGCGATTAAGCGCGCACGTTTTCTTGCGTTGCTTCCGTACACTGATTCACACAAGTAATTT
>MDTG01295564.1_pt1 | contig 10212 bp, 8 predicted proteins | sample 811421 | NCBI WGS metagenome assembly MDTG01 (sample SAMN05326645, study PRJNA326480) | marine metagenome | isolation source: seawater | place: Pacific Ocean: South East | collected 2011 | reverse complement strand
GACCGGCACGTCGAACGCCGTGAACCTGACCGACGGACTCGACGGCCTTGCGATCGGGCCGGTCATGACGTCGGGGTTGACCTTCGCCATCCTCGCCTACATCGCGGGAAATACAAAGTTCTCTGGATATCTATCGGTCCCCTACGTTTCCGGAGCGGGAGAACTGGCTGTGTTCTCTGTGGCCATCGTCGGCGCGGGTCTTGGATTCCTTTGGTACAACACCTACCCGGCACAAATCTTTATGGGTGATGTGGGGTCGCTTAGTCTCGGGGGTGCGCTCGGAATTTTGGCCATTCTCACCAAAAACGAGATTCTCTTGGTGTTGGTCGGCGGTATTTTTGTACTCGAAGCGGTGAGCGTAATCCTTCAAGTCGGTTCCTATAAGCTGACGGGTAAACGAATCTTCTTGATGGCCCCCATTCATCATCATTACGAAAAGAAGGGGTGGTCGGAACCCAAGATCATCGTTCGATTCTGGATCATCTCCATCCTGATGGCGCTCGTCGCCTTGACCACATTGAAGGTTCGTTGATGCTGGACGGGCGACGCATCTTGGTGGCTGGAATGGGTCGCAGTGGCGTCTCCGCCGCAGAGTACGCCCTGCGACAAGGGGCGCGCGTGACGGTGACGGATGGACGCCGTGACGCCCCTACCGTGGATGGTGCAACCCATCGGTACGGGGGCTTTCTAACCTCCGACTTTCTCTCCTCCGACCTCATCATCGTGAGTCCCGGTGTTCCGGCAAGCGCACCGGAACTGGTCAAGGCCAAGGTTCAAGGAATCCCCATCGTATCCGAACTCGGATTCGCGGCGGAACGTCTTCAACGCAGCGGGGTGCCCATTCTGGCCATCACCGGCACAAACGGCAAATCTTCCGTGGCGTGGTTTGCACACCAACTGCTCACAGCCGCGGGTCGCCAATCCTTCGTCGGCGGAAACTTCGGCACCCCACTGACCGAATTGCTGAGCGCAGACACCCAACCCGACTTCGCCGTGGTCGAGGTCAGCAGCTATCAACTTGAATTTCCCGGTGCACTCTCGCCCAATGTCGCGGTGTGTCTCAACCTCGCGAACGACCATCTCGGGCGACACAAGAGCATAAGCAACTACGCGGCGCACAAAACGCGACTCTTCGAAAACATGGGAGACGATGGATTTGCAGCCATACCCGCCAGCCCGCGACTCAATCCCAACGGGCTTCTCAACCACGGCGCTACGTCGGCCCAGCGGATGTGGCTTGACCAGCACCCCGGCATCCTCCGATCCGGTGATCAGTTGATGCTGTCTGGAACCCACGATGACGGTCCGGTTGACTTGGCGCCGCTGAAGCTTCTCGGTGCACACAACCGGGACAATGCCTCTGCTGCTGTCTTGATTTCCGTCGCTGCTGGTGTCCGTCGTGACGACATTCACATCGGCTGCTTGACGGCGCTGCCCCATCGATTGGAGCCCGTCCATATGGCCCACGGCGTGACTTGGGTAAACGACTCAAAGGCCACAAACATTGACGCGGCGATCGCGGGCATAAGCGGTCTCGAAGGTGCGAAGATCGTTCTGCTCGGCGGCGCCGGGAAAGCAGGGGCGGAATACAATCGACTGCAATCCGTACTCGACAAGACCGTGCGCTGGGTCATTTGCTTTGGCCACGCTGGAACCGAAATCGCCGAGGCGCTATCCCACGCGAACCTTGAATGCGCAGCGACGCTTGCTGACGCGGTGCATGCTGCAGCGAAGCACGCGCAAGCGACGGACCATGTTCTGCTTTCACCAGCCTGCGCCAGTTTTGATGAATTCTCCAACTTTGAAGAGCGCGGCCGTACGTTCACCGCCCTCGCACAGGAGGCGACCGCATGAAAAACCGTAGCGTTGACCCGTGGCTTATCCTCACCAGCACGTTGTTGATCCTCTTTGGGCTCGTGATGGTGTACTCGGCATCGGCCATGGTGGCGTTCGAACGATTTGGGGACGAATCCCACTATCTGATGCGTCAGATCATTGCCCTGTGCGTCGGCTTGGGCCTGTGCGTAGCCACAGCAGTCACCCCGTTGCGGTTTCTACGACGCTACCGATTCATCTTGTATGGCGCGGTTCTGATTGGCCTCGTGCTCTGCTACATCCCCGGCATTCGTTACGGCGCTAACGGGGCATATCGATGGATTGGTGTGGGTCCCGTTCACTTCCAACCCAGCGAATTCGCGAAAATTATCGCTCTGATCGTGCTGGCTGATTTTCTCGCCGTAAATCGCAGCCAAATTGCGCAATCCACGGTTGTGATGAAAGCCCTACTGGTTCCGCTTCCTGCCATGGCGTTGATCTTTTTCCAACCGGATTTCGGAACGACAGCCATCACCTTTGGACTGTGCGCGATCATGGTATTTATTGCCGGACTGAGCGGAACCCACACTTTTGTTGCCGGCATCTTGGGGACCGCATCCATTGCCATGATGGCCGTCCTCGAGCCCTACCGCATGAAGCGACTCACATCGTTTGTCGACCCTTGGAGTGTCTCCGATAACGAGGGTCACCAAGTCATTCAGTCTTGGGTCGCGATGCACTCAGGGGGCTTCTGGGGGCAAGGGCTCGGAAACTCCGTGGCGAAGTTGCACTGGCTGCCCGAGCCTTGGACGGACTTCATCGGCGCCGTCGTCGCAGAGGAACTTGGCCTCGCGGCCATCATTGGCTTGATTGTCCTGTATGGCGTCTTTTTGTGGCGTGGGTTGCACATTGCTCGAAACGCGCGCGATGCCTTTTCGATGCTTCTTGCATCGACATTGACGCTGATGGTTGGCTTCGAGGCGTTCTTCAATCTCGGTGTGGTGATGGGTGTTCTTCCCCCGAAGGGCTTGGTGCTCCCATTCATTAGCTACGGCGCCACTGCAATGATGTCTCACCTTTGGATCATCGGAATTCTTCTTAGCATATCGGCCGAGTCGGACGCTTCGCCCGTTGCCGCCGGATGGCCCAATGCTCACGAACCGTCCCGAGCCGTAGGGGCTGCCTAATGTTCAGGGGTAAAGTACAGCGAATCCACTTTGTTGGTATCGGCGGCTCGGGCATGAGCGGCATCGCGGAGGTTCTGCTCACACAAGGCTATACCGTCACCGGATCCGACATGAAGGCCGGCCAAGCCGTACGGCGACTTCGCGGCCTTGGAGGCACAATCCACATCGGCCATGACCCTGCTCATGTGCAAGGCGCTCATGTGGTGGTCAAGTCAACCGCAGTGCCGCTAAGCAACCCAGAAATTGTCGCCGCCGACGCCGCTCAGATCCCCGTGATCCCTCGAGCGGAAATGCTCGCCGAATTGATGCGCATGAAGTATGGCGTGGCGGTCGCGGGCACGCACGGGAAGACCACCACCACAAGCATGCTCGCGACGGTGCTGCATCGCGCAGGGTTTGACCCCACCATTGTGATTGGCGGTCGTCTCGACTCGATGGGTTCCTCGGCTCGGCTGGGCGCGGGCGAATTCTTAGTTGCAGAAGCCGATGAGTCGGACGGAAGCTTCATGCTCCTTGATCCCACGGTCGCCATTGTCACAAACATCGACCCCGAACATCTCGAGCATTGGGGAAGCATGGATGCGCTTGTGAACGGCTTCTGTGAGTTTGCCAACAAGGTTCCCTTCTTTGGTTTTTCCACCCTCTGCCTCGACCACCCAGTCGTTCAAAGCCTCATTCCCCGCATCCGCAGGAGAATTGTGACCTATGGGTTCAATGCCCAAGCCGATGTCCGCGGCGAAAACGTGGAATTCAATGGCATTTCCACACATGTTGATGTCCGGTGGCGCGATGAGTCCATGGGTCGTATCCAGCTCAATATGCCAGGCCGGCACAATGTATCCAATGCGCTTGCGGCTGTTGCGGTGGGGCTCGAGCTCGACATTCCATTCGACGACATTGCGACAGGCCTCGATGGATTTTCCGGGGTGGACCGCCGATTTAGTGTGCGCGCCGAGGTGGACATCGGGGGCGACTCCCCCGTGACCATTATCGATGACTACGGCCATCACCCCACTGAGATTCGGGCGACCCTTCAGGCTGCTGCGAATGCGTGGAGTGGACGTCGCATCATCGCCGTCTTTCAACCCCATCGTTACACCCGAGTTCGCGACCTGTTCGATGACTTTGTTCGCTGCTTCAATCACGCGACTGAGGTGGTTGTGTGCCCGGTCTACCGCGCTGGTGAGCAGCCGATCGACAACATCGACCATCGCAAGCTGGCCCAGAGCATGATCGAACATGGGCATCGCGGGGTCTGCACCGTCGATACCCTCGATGACGCGGTCTCAACACTGGCGGAGGGCCGGCGTCCGGGCGACATCATCATCACGCTCGGCGCGGGTGACGTCAACGAAGTGTGCACTTCCCTCGCAAGGCGGCTTGATGGGAATCGCTGAACTCAGTGAGGCAATCGAGGAAGTGGCGGGGATTATTGCGCGCCACGATGAGCCGCTGCGCGCGCACACTCCGCTGCGTGTTGGAGGTCCAGCCGACCTGTGGGTAGAAGTTCGCACGCTCGACGCACTGCAGGCGTTCACCGCCGAAGCACGCGCAGCGGGGACGCGGTGGCGCATCAATTGGCCGTTTGCCGACTGGCTGGTCCGCGATGGAGGCTTGAGTGGCGTTGTGCTTCGACTTGGCGGTGAATTTGAACAGATCCATATCGATGATGCGGCCATCACCTTGGGCTCAGCCGCGCTGTGGTCCGCCCTACCGAACAGCCTAAAGGGCGGCCTCTGGGACGCCATGCGCGCGTGGCCCGGATCGGTCGGCGATGTCCTCCATTCCGACACGTCCGCCCAGCTCTCTGAACTGGTGACTGGCATCCGAGTGATGCGCGGCGGTCGCGTGATTGAATTGGAGTGGCCAAGCGGAGCGCCTGTTCCGAGGGTTGGAGAGAGTTCCGTGTTGGTTTCCGTTGTAATGCGGAGGGCTGCTGCTTCACGGCGATGGCTCGCCGCGCCACCCAAACCGGGAACACTATTCCACGACGTGGACGACGCCGTCGTTGGTGCTGAATTGAAGCGAGCGGGGGTCCTTGGAACCCGACTTCGCAGCTGGCGCCTCTCCACTGTGGAGCCGGGCACGATTGTCCACCTCGGCACCGGCAGCTTTTCCGACCTCGCCATGCTGATCAAGGGCGTGAAAGTCCGCGTCGAAAAGACTCGAGGACTGAGCCTCGAACCCCGAATTCCCATCCTTGGTTCCAACCAGAAACCGCAACCGCGCCATTCGCCCATCGAATCGCGATTGAGAGACTGAACTATGACCGATCCGAAGACCCTTACCGTTGGCGTTTTGATGGGAGGCATGTCATCTGAACGTCCCATTTCCTTCAAGAGCGGACGCGCCGTCGCGGATGCCCTGCGGAACCGCGGCTACACCGTAGTCGAGATTGATGTGGGCCCAGATACCCCAGAGCACCTTCGCGAGTACGGCGTCGATGTGGCATGGCTTGCATTGCATGGGACCTTTGGTGAAGACGGATGCATCCAAGGGTTACTGGAAATCATGCAGATTCCCTACACGGGTTCTGGAGTCCGTGCCTCCGCGATTGCGATGGACAAAATTGCAACCAAACGGCTGCTCCGCGACACAACGGTCTGCTTGCCATCCGACACCACGTGGACCCGCGGTGACCCAATTCCAACCGCCATTCGGTATCCGGTCGTGACCAAAACCCCGAACGGCGGATCCACGATCGGCATTCACATCTGCCACACAGAAGAAGAACTTGAGCACGCTCTCGCAGACTGCACGCAGTTCGAGTCTACAGTCCTGCTCGAGCAGTTCATTGAGGGGACCGAAATCACCGTCGCCGTGTTGGACGGCTCAGCGATGCCCGTTGTTGAGATCCGCCCGCTCGCTGGCACATTCGACTTCGAAGCCAAATACACAAAAGGTCAGACTGAGTACCTTGTGCCCGCCCCCATCGACCCGGTTGTTGCCGCAACCGCTCAGACCGCAGCCGAGTTGGCGTATTCCTTGGTCGGAGTCTCGGGCGTAGCGCGCGCAGACTTCATCGTGGATGCGGAGGGAACTCCTTGGTTCCTCGAAATCAACACGATTCCGGGCATGACTGCGACGAGCCTGACCCCTATGGCGGCAGGGGCCGCTGGAATAACATTCGAGGATCTCGTAGAAATGAACCTTAAAGGTGCAAAATTACACAATGAGAGAGGCGACGAGATTCAGTCTTCGTCCGGTCCCACTGCTCCCGAAGTGACCACCGCCGCGGGCTCAGGACACTAGCAAGAGTACAAAAAAGAGAGGCAAGTCGAACACTTGCCTTGTCAAGACTGCTCTCCTGCAGTACATTCGACCCAAGCCCTCGTGTCCTCGAGGCATCCCCATCCCCCCATTCTCCCTTTCTCCTCACCGCTTTCTTCGGGATCCACCCCCCGTGTCACCCCTCCTGCCACCACATCGAACGTTCCGTGAACGACTCCGTCAAGTCTTGACTTGGACAGCGTCTGCTGTGTTCCTCTCTGGCACTTCGTGGTTCGTCGTCGATCAAATTGCGCACGGTCGAACATTTCAGGTTGCCTCCGTTGACTTCACCGGAAACGAACGAGCAGACAGTGTTCAACTGCGCCATCTTGCCGACGTCAAGAAAGGGATCCACCTGTTCAACGCAGACCTCGCCCGAGCGGTCCGCGGGGTAGAACGGCACCCATGGGTCAAGACGGCGACTGCAAGACGCAAGTTTCCGGGAGCCGTTGAGATCGATGTTGTGGAGCACAGACCCGTCATGCTGCTGGCCATCGGAGACCTTTGGCTTGTCGATGACACCGCGCGGGTATTTAAGCGAGCCGACTCCAACCTCTTGGACTTTCCAGTCCTTTCGGGTGTGAATCCAGCGTTGTTCGACACAAACCCGGACGTCACGCGCGCAATAGTATCCGAAGCCCTTGATCTGTATACGGCCGTCAGCACCGATAAACATCTTGCGGTTTCTGACCTGTCCGAGATTCACTTTGACGACCGCACAGGATTCGAGCTTGTGCTTCGGTCAGGCAGCGAGGTGGTGGTTGGTTTCACTGACCCACGCGCAGCACTCGACCGCCTGAACCGTATCCGAGAGCAAGGCCTCGATCTCTTTTCCCCGCAGCGGGTCGACTTGGACGTCGGATCCGTCGCCATCGCCACACCGTTGCAGTAGCAACGCTTTTCTTTTCCCCATCCCGCAGATTTTCTGAAGCAGCAGCAGTTGAAAGGTGAATCCATGAACATCGAAATCGTTGAAGACAACAACACATCCAAAGCCAACATCCGAGTCATCGGAGTGGGCGGCGGCGGCGGAAACGCCGTGAACAACATGATCCAATCCGGCATGACCGGTGTGGACTTTGTCGTCGTAAACACCGACGCACAAGACCTCGAGCGCTCCTTGGCGCCGCGAAGGTTCCAGCTCGGTGGCCAACTCACCAAGGGCCTCGGTGCTGGCGCAGACCCTGAGGTCGGGCGCGAAGCCGCTCTGGAAGACCGCGAGCGTCTGGCCGAACTGGTTGTGGGCGCCGACATGGTGTTCATCACTGCAGGCATGGGAGGCGGCACGGGAACCGGTGCTGCCCCTGTGATCGCCCAAGTAGCAAAGGAGATCGGTGCGCTGACCGTTGCGTGTGTGACTCGCCCCTTCCACTTCGAGGGTCGCCGTCGCCGCAAGCAAGCCGAAGAAGGCGTCGAGGCTTTGCGCAATTGCGTCGACACACTCATCACCATCCCAAACCAACGCCTCATCTCGATGGCCACCGAGCGCACGACCATGGCCGAAGCGTTCGGTATGGCGGACAAGGTTCTCTACGAAGCCGTTAAAGGTGTCTCGGATTTGATTCACTACCAAGGGTGTGTGAACGTCGACTTCGCCGATGTGCGCACCATCATGGCAAACAAGGGTATGGCGCTCATGGGCGTGGGCATGGGCACCGGCGAGCACCGCACGGTCGAGGCCGCTCAACGCGCCATCTCGAGCCCACTCCTCGACGATGTCAGCATCGCTGGCGCCACCAGTGTGCTGATCAATGTGACCGGGTCTTCAGACCTCACCATGTTCGAAATCACCGAGGCCAGCACCATGATCCAAGAAGAGGCTCACGAAGACGCCAACGTCATCTGGGGCTGGGTGGTGGATGAAACCATGGGAGACGAAGCGCGCGTAACCGTCATCGCCACTGGATTTGATGAGTCGTACCTTGCTGCGACCCCTTCCGTCGAGCGGCGCGTCGCCGAAGCGATGCGCGGCAATCGGATGGTCGGCAACGGCGGAACCACAGGCGGCTACCGAAACACCGGCGGCAATGGCATGGTCAGCGGACTCAACCCCGATGACTATGACATTCCCACCTTCTTCAAGAATGCCGACTGATTGCCTGTAAAACGGTAGGAAGGCCCGCCTCACGGCGGGCTTTCTTTTTGAGGTGGAGTACACTCACCATATGGGTTCACTCGCGAGGCGAATCGGATTTACTGTAGCGACCGCGGTTCTGTGTTTTGGCGTCGCAGAAATCGCGTTGCAAACGCTTGATGAAGGCGCTGAGACTGTTGTCTCTCCGCTGGCCTACCAGCGGTACTCCGGGAGCGCATTCACGCCGGGGCGCGAACCGGGCACACGCGTCTATGTTTCCGGTCGCCGAAGGGTCGTGACCAACCAGAAGGCCGGCGTGCGCATTTTGGTGTTTGGTGCCTCCGCCGCCTACGGAGAAATGTTCAGCCCGTTTACGGCATTCGCAGGCGTGAGCGAGCGCTTGCTTCGGAAAGCCAATCCGGAAACGCCCATCGAGATCGTGAACTTAGCCCACGGCGGAATGGGGAGTCGACAGGTTGGTGAGATGGCCTACCGCGCCCTTGAAAACGATGACGTGGACGCCATCGTCGTGTACACAGGCAACAACGAATACCACGAACTCCGTGCACTCAAGGCCCGCTCGGACACCTATGACCCGGCAGCAGAGTTGTTGCGGCGACGGCTCTCCGCATCCGCGCTGTACCGTCGGTTGCGGGACGCCATTATGCCCGCTGACTCCACCCTCGCTCCGCCTGAGGGCGAGACGTGGCTTCCCATTGGACGGCTGGACGTCACCGTCGATGACGCCGACCGGGACCTCGGGGTGGTTTTGTATCGAGAACACCTCGAGTCGATCGCCGATGCCGCACAACAACGGGGTGTGCCGCTGATCTTGACCACCGTGGCCACAAACCTCCGCGACCACGTCGACCGCGGCACGCCCGGCGTCCGATCACCCGAAGAACAGCGCGCGTTGGCCGAGTTGCAGGGGCTGTCAGGGTCAAGCCCACCGAAACGCTTTGCTGCCGAAGCGGCTGCCCGTACCGACTCAATCACCAGCGAGGGCGGCTTGCATACGCTGGGGCAGCTCTACCTAAATGCACGTTTGGTTGCCGAAGCGAAAAACGCATTTGAGCGTAAAGAACTGGCGGCATTGCGCCCGATGACCAGCAATCGACGGCTTCGCGATGTCGTCATTGACGCTCCCGCTGATTGGAAAGTGGCGGTGTGTGACCTTGCCGAAGCCATCACCAACGGCGCCCAGCACGGTATCCCTGGCAACGACCTGTTTATCGACCACTGCCATCCAAACGCAGAAGGACACAAACTTCTCGGTGAAGCACTCGCCCAATGCATCACCGACCTCGGACTCGAGGGCGTGAGCGGAGCACTCGCCACAAAAGAATCACTGACCCCCGACCCGTTTCGGATCGACCATTACAGTGGACATCGTCCGATTCCCGGCTTCAAAACCAACCCGCCTACAGCCGACACGTCATCGATGGAAGGCATGGCTATGGCGGGGCATCAAGCGTTCGTAATGGAGCGGTACACAGATGCCCTACAGTCCTACCAATCGGTGGCCCTCGACCCGTCGGCACCGATGTCCATCCATGTCTCAGTTGGCTTGACGCACTTGTACCTCGGAAACCTTGGGGCGGCGCAAGAAGCCCTCCGCAGGGCAGCTAACTCAGGAGTGTCCGGCGCCGACCGGATTCTCGAGACGCTTAATCCTTAAAGCCCATCGACCGCCGCAACATCAACCGGTCCGGCGCCCACGTGCCGTCGTACTCCCGCAGAACCAGCGGATCCGCATCGCGTCGGTCGCCGGAAAATGAACAGGTGAACACTGCAATGGTTGGCGGCTGCCCTGCTCGAAAGACGATGTCCCTTCGCTCATTTAAAACGAGTCCCGCCGCCGTGATG
>MDTG01192576.1_pt1 | contig 10212 bp, 8 predicted proteins | sample 811421 | NCBI WGS metagenome assembly MDTG01 (sample SAMN05326645, study PRJNA326480) | marine metagenome | isolation source: seawater | place: Pacific Ocean: South East | collected 2011 | reverse complement strand
GGGTGAGCGTGTCAACTCATTATTGGTTATTTGTACGATTTTTTTGGGAATTATATTGCTCAATTATAATCGCAAAAAATTTTTATTTGTGGCACTCAGTTCTGTATTCGCAATTGTTTTTTTTGCGATCACGCGGACAGAATTCCTACTCTATAAATTTACAACCTCTCTTATTTTAGGTGTGACGAGCCCTTCAAGTGGATATCTACACATCTGGAAAACTGGGATTGAGATTTTTTGGCAAGACCCCCTTACAGGCATAGGTACCAGTCTGTTTAGGTATTTATGTGCCCCTATTTCTGTGAATTTTAACTTTGTGGCACGTTGTGATAATCACCCACATCAATATTATGTTCAGGCGCTAGCCGAGACAGGTGTGATAGGTACCACCACATTTATCATCATGGTTGCTGCCATTTGTTATGCGACCTATAGAAATGGTCACCGCGCATCGGGGCTGCTAGGACGCATTTTATGGGTAGTCCCTTTCGCTTTATTTTTTCCTCTTCAAGCACATGCCGATCTCTTTGGTCAGTGGGTGAATGCGATGACGTGGAGTAGCATTGCACTAGCAATGGGGCTATCTGCTACAACACACTCAAAATAGATTGAAAAAAAAATTGTTGAGGTGAGCCTAGAGTAATTGGGTGAAACTGTTGTAATACTTGAGATTCAGTAATCCATTTGGCAGTGTGATTAAAAGACGATGCGCGCGGATTTTTGGATCAGAAATGAGACGAAAAATCCATTCAATACCAGCTCTCTGGACCCAAAAAGGCGCTGCAACTTCACGCCCTTCCACCATATTGATGGCACCGCCTAAACAAAAGCATTTTGCACCCGTTGTGTTATAGATTGCTGTCGCAATCCATTCTTGTTTGGGCGACCCAACAGCCAGCAAAACTATGTAATCTGAAGTTAGATTATCAAAACGAAAATCTTGTGCAGCCTCAATTGAGGTTATCCAAGGAAAGTCAAATTGAACAACGTCCCGGCCAAGCAATTCATTTATGCGTTCTGTAACGAAGTCTGAGCCAACTACAGCAACCGGTTTATTGGGCATATAAGTCCTGATATGTCTCAACAAATCATACAGCAAGTCACGCCCAGGTTTCCGACTAATTTTTAATCCGCCTAGATAACATGCGAAACTCCCAGTTATACCGTCCACCCAGTAGACAAAGTCTTTGGGACTAAGATGAGCGCTTGACAATAAACTTAACCCCATCAGATTTAGAGCTGTTACAGGCTCTGGGCGTCGTACTAAAGCGCGAATATCATCACTGATCCGAATTGAAAAAAAGCTTTGCTTTGTCATGAAGTTCTCGTGTTGCTGCCGATATCTCAGCAAAATGTGTTTCTGGATACTCGCGGGTTGATCGGATTGCTTCTGCGGCACGTGGGCTCAGCATTGCCGATGATAGCGTTTCTTCAGCAGATGCTAGTATGATCGCCCCTGGCAAGCACGCGCCACCACTTTCGGGCAAACATAACACCGGGACCCCCATATAAGAAGCTTCGAGAGAGAAAAAACCAGCTTGCTCCAAAGATAACGTAAATACCACAACACTCTGACTTATTAAAGTGAGGGTCTTCCTGTAGTCTAAATGATTGAAGTGCTGAATTGAGGCTTGTAGGACATCTGAAGAAGTTAGCGGGCCAATTACGGCTACCTTAAACCCGCTGGCTGCAAGCGCATTCACAGTCTGAATTGTTAGTCTACTATTTTTAAGAGGATGAGTCCCCACATAGCACACCAAATCGAGTTTTTTAGTACGGCGATCAGCAAGAAAATCCATGAAATCTAAAGGAAGGGTTGCGGCCTCAATCGCTCTTGGTAAAGAGGAGTCAAAACCCAAAGCAGAGCTTACGCTGGGAGTTGCTGGCTTCACGGTCATACCCCGTGAAGTAATAATGCAGCGTGAAATTGCGTACAAATATGGTGTAACAAAATTTCGCAACAAAATAGTGGCCTGACGCTGTATGCCGGTAGAACCAAGATGCCTTGGGTTGATTTTTCCACCGCCAGTGATTGGGCCCATGTGGACACGTTTAGGAACTAGCAAAAAAAATAAAGAATTCCATAGAGGGAGATAATTTAGGACAACAACATTCTTAGATTTCCAACGTCTGATATTTATTAGTTGACGTATAAGCCACCCATAAGACAGTAAAGAATGCTTCCAACGGGGTAGAGTAGGGCATTCCGGTGAAACTACAGTGCACTCGTCATGCCTCTGTGAAAGAAATTGGGCAACAGAACCTCTAAATTGTACACCGTAGACTGATTCCATGTACGAGAGAGCAAGACGCCCTTCCCCCGAAGTTGATCTGATGTCACAGGCTATAAACAACGGTTTTTCACCAACCTGTAGTTTGGAGGTTGTCATGACAGCCTATCTATTGTAACTGAGCAATTGATGTTCAATCCAAGGATAGGTTCGCTCTATGCCTGCCCTTAGAGTTTCAGAGGGTCGCCATCCAACCATTTTGAAAATATGTTCATTGTCCGAATTGCGTCCACGAACGCCGAGCGGGCCGGGAATATGAACGGGCTGGATGAATTTGTTGGCAACTTTCGCAACGATTGAAACCAATTGGTTAATCGTGACCATTTCGTCAGACCCAATGTTAAACGGACCCTGATGTTGCGATCGCATAACACCAAGCGTACCGTCTATACACTCATCAATGTGCAAAAATGAGCGTGTTTGCTGGCCGTCACCCCAAATTTCAATTTCACCGTTTGAAGGCGCAGCAGCAACCTTTCTGCAAATGGCTGCTGGTGCTTTTTCACGTCCGCCCACCCAAGCGCCTTCAGCTCCAAAAATATTGTGGTAGCGTCCTATTCTCACCCGAAAATTGTCATTTTTAGCGTGTGCAAGGTAAAGCCGCTCGCTAAATAGCTTTTCCCATCCATACTCAGAGTCTGGATTTGCGGGGTAAGCTGAGTTTTCCCTGCAGTTTGGTGTGTCAGGATCCTGCTGATTTTCCGTGGGGTAAATACATGCCGACGAGGAATAAAAAATATTTTTTGAATTGCGTCGGCTACAGGCCCGCAAGATATTGAGGTTGATAAGAGCGGAGTTCTGCATAATGGCGGAGTCATTCTCACCAGTAAAAATATATCCTGCACCACCCATATCTGCCGCAAACTGGTAAATTTCGTCGAACTTTCTATCCACAGCAGCCTCGCAAACTAAAATGTCACTTAAGTCTCCGAGTAAAAAATCATCAGCTTCAATTTCAGAAAATGCAGGGTATTTAATATCCACTGCTCTTACCCAAAATCCTTCCTGTTTCAATCGTCGCACCATGTGATGTCCGATAAAGCCTGAACCACCAAGCACCAAAGCAGATTTCATTTGACCGCCATTCTTTATAAAAACATTATGCACAAATCGAACACACAACCGGCCCCCACCACTAACCACACCACTAATTTGTGTCAAACAGAAACTAATTTTTTCATTGCAGTTTATCGGTAATAAAAGTGTTTCCACGTGCCAAGCTGGATGTTCTGCGAATTATGCATAAAAGGCAAACCCCGCTGGGAGAAATAATGAGCCGTTTAAAATTTGTTATTGCAGGACTTTGCTATAAATGTCTCCAATGGACGCGCGATCCATCTGATCAGGTCCGGTCAAATTTGGCAGTGTTTGCTAATGATGATCTCGGACTGCGAATTTCCTGTCTTGGGGAATTTGAGTCAGACGTTTTATCATTTTTACGAAGCTCGTTGGGGCCTGAAGCACAAAGCAAAGTATTCTTGGATGTTGGCGCGAATGCAGGAAACCATGTTTTAGGACTTGCTAGCTATTTTAGGCATTGCCATGCCTTCGAGCCTGATCCAAGAACCTACAAATTATTAGAGGTGAATGTTGCTGAGCAAGACAACATCACCACTCATCCAATAGCACTATCAAACAGCAACGGGTTGGTTGAATTTTGCCTTAATAATGTGAACACGGGGAAGTCACATATCAGCGATTGTTCAAATGATCAGGACCCTATAATGGGAAGCAATGTGACATTACAAGCGCGGCGTTTAGATGATTTAGACCTTGCAAGTGAGCCCATAGGATTAATAAAAATAGACGTAGAGGGACACGAGAAACAAGTCTTGGAGGGCGCTCAGTCCATTCTTCAAACTCAAAAACCTCAAATAATGTTGGAATTATTGGCGTCAGACATTTCTAACAAACGAGCAGCTTCTTTAGATTTTCTTGCATCACTCGGTTATAGTTCTTTTGTCAGTTTGGAGGCCGATTCGTTACACATTAGATTCATCAACGGGGTGGCTAGTTTTAGATGGATCAACCACATGCTTGCAGGCTTATCCATAATGTTGCGTGGTGTTAGAGCTGCCAAAGCAGTACCATTGGATATTTCAGCGCTCAAAACGAAAAATTATGACGCCATTCTGGTGTCAATGTAGAGTCTGTATGAAAAATTTTTACCGTTAGTTAGCGCTGCATGGTGAGTGATTATAGGATTTTTATGATTAATAGTAGCCGGCTATGATTGAATTGTTGCAGAGAGTCTCCAAGCGACTTCATTTCAGGGATGCGCTCAGGCTAGCGTCACCAAGCTTTTTAAGCATTCCATTAACACTTTTGGCTGTGCCAATTTTGTTGTCAGCATTGGGTTTTTCTGGGTATGGAACCCTTATAATATTTCTTTTGGTGATTAACCAGAGCCATCTCCTCTTGTTAGGATCAGAGAAAAATTTGGTTCGTGGTTTAATTAGTGGCCAAGTGACATCGACAGGGATATTTACCGCCTTGCTCATAGCGCTATTTTATGGCGCTATTCTCGTGTTGTTTGCCCTTCTCACCGTCATCTATATTGTTTCTGCTGATTTTTTAACAATTGATTTTCAAATAATCTGTTGGCTACTTGCCGGTATTCCTTTGCACTTTTTCTGGACAATTCAACGATCCGCCCTTCAAGCACTTGAAAAATTCAATGCTTTAGCTTTCACAAATTTTGCGTACATGGGGGCCGGCCATTACGCTCCTTTAGCCATCACTTTGTTCTGGCCAGGTGAAGTCAAACTAATAGTTTTTTTGTCGGGCATTACGTTGACAAGGCTAATCCTACTAATATGTTTTCAGGCAACTTTAATGCGACCGTTAGAGATGCCAACTAAGGCACAAATCATTGAAGTTTTTAAATTGGTCCACTACGGAAAATGGATGGGCATAACCCAAGGTATTCAGATGATTTTTGACAGTGCAGACAGGTATCTTTTGAACCTATTGGCTTCATCATCTGCTGTCGCACTTTATGCCGTACCGCATCAAGTTTCACAGAAAATTGCAGCTTTGCCGATCGCCATGGCGCATGTCATTTTTAACAAGTCAGTTGAGAATGATACAGATAGGTCGAGCGATTATCTCTCTGATCTTTTGGCCACTGTACCGTTTTGTGCATTTGGTTTTTTTTGCCTCGCCAAACCATTTTTCACTTTATGGCTGGGAGAACATTTCGTCTCTGACATTCTAACGTTAGCGGTGGTTTCTTTTACAGCAATATCATTTACCAGCGTAAACTTTGTCGCGACATCAATCATTGAAAGCTCAGGCAAAGCGCGCCAACTCGCCCGATATGACTTGGTGATATTTGTTCCAGTGTTGGCTCTTATGGCCTTCGCAATTGCTAATTATGGTGCCCATGGGGCTGCATTCTCTTTAGTCATAAGAGAATTGCTACTTTTAGTTGTCAGATTATGTGTGTTGCGCTCACCGAAAAATGTAAAGCACATCGCCACACTATCAACCATTGTCCTGTGCCTTGCGTCAATTCCAGCGTTTTTTCAAACGATCCCGCTAAGCCAAGTAGTTTTGATCCAAATGATATTTGCAGCTTCATTCAGCGTAGGATTAACACTTTTACGAAGACAAAGTAGAGTTTAGTCACCACAAAATTTTGGCACTTACAAAACTGCCGAAATATTGTTATCTGCTCGCCTTGAAAATGGAGCTAACAATTAAATTATCCGATTTCACACGGTTCATGGTCAGGGCTCCAACAATTTTTTACCACTTGAAACAAAAGTTTTGCCTTTTGGCGTATGAAATTTTTTGAATTCGTCAGATCTAAAGCAACGACCAACAATACCACGACCAAAACATGCCGTTCACGTGTCAAAAAGTTACGACAAGACCTAACAAAAAATGCTTGCTGTGCTTCACTTGGCTAGCTTGAATTTTGGCAGGTTTTAAATGAGTATGCGTCAGAACAAGCATAAACGACGGCAAATTCCGGAAATTATCAGAAGTTGAGGTCCCAAAATGATCCTGTTTCATCGCGTAGTTTCTTTGCTCCGCACCCGGCCCAGATTAGCAGCAATAAGCGCTCTGTGGGCCATGATGTGGATGTCTATTAACGCCGAGTCAGCTCTTCAGAACGACGACTTTTTTTCATCTTTACATGCGTACCGGCTTTTGTTGCCATATTTTTCCGCGAGTGTCGCATTTTTTTGGCTTTTGTATCTACGTGTAAAACCAAAAATTGAGTTTTGGCAACTTGCGTTAATTGGTTATGCGGGGCTTGTACTTGGCCGGGGGTTTTTTTTAGGCACCCCTTTTATAGCATTGCATTTTCACGCAGCAATTTTGTGCACAATCATTGTAGTTATATTATGCACTACCATGGTAGCCACAGATAATACGCTTAGCTTTCGTGACGTTGTTTTAACACTTTTTTTAACTAACTTCTTATTCCTTTGCTTGTTGCTGCTGGTATTTTTACCGCGCGACGTCTTTCATTCCATCCTGTTCCAATCACTTTCTGGATATGTCGCCGCTTCCAAGGCTTTTTCGCAAACCGCTTTGGTGACAGTCCTGGGCATGGAGAGTCCACGACCCACTGGAGTATCAAGACTTGCGGCAGTTGCGATGTTATTTATATTTGCAGCCTACAGATCAGGAGTGTGGCGCTCCCGCCTAGCTAAAACTCTAATTTATTTTGGAATAGCCGTTGTTGTCTACTATCAAGCACGAGGAACCGCCATGGCGCTTGTAGCTGTGGGTTTGTTTTTGCTAACGCTAATAGCACGCCAAGATTGGCCAAAATTACACGATATCGTGAGATTTTTTTTAGGAACACTACTTGCATGTATAATTATTGTGGCAGTCATCCTATCAGGCATTTTTGTAATGGGTGCCTTAGGCAACTCTGCCGCCGTAAACGACGGTAGTATTCAACATTTCAGCAACCTAGACACAATCCAGTTTTCGCGTGAGTTGGTTTCGCCTGAGGCGGGAAGTGGAAGGTTAAGGCACTGGGCAGAGGGTTGGAATGCCTTTCTTACATCTCCAATTTTTGGTTTAGGCGGCCAAGCTGACAGGTTTTATATCGACCATAATGTTAGCAATATTTTCATATATTCGCTGATGTGCGGAGGGTTAGTAGGTAGCTTTTTCGCTGTTTTGGCCGTGGCCCCAGCGTTGCGAACAGTGTGGACGTTCGTTAACCGTCGCTATGTCGGGGTACAAGGGAATGAGCAGTTGTTGTTGTTAACAAGTCTTACAATTTTCGCATTTCTATCAGCACGAGGATTTGTGGAAAATAGCTATGCTTTATTTAACATAGATTTTCTATTGGTGATTCCAACTATCTGGTATTTGTCGACAAAATCGCGTAACTAACTAAAGTTGTTAAAAAGTAGACTAAAGGTATAACAAGCAGGGCCATTGCACACCCCAATAGAGAGTTGGGCATGAAAACGGCAACCCACCACGTTGACTGCACAACTGTTCCGATTACCATCAAACTGGCAACATTATTCGTTGTCTTACTATCCCAACGTGGAAAAAAACTGGCAAGAGAGTATATCATCAAGGTGTGCAGATGTTTTTTATCAGGTTGAAAAATATTGGTCTTATCAATATGGAACCGGCGAATCAAAGTCCACAGAAGCTCTAATACAGGGAAAGACACCACAGCAATAACTTGAGACCAAACCCTGTAGTCTGACGTGTGTAGGACAATAAAAACGGCGACAAAAAAAACCACCGCACCTCCTAAGTATGCGCCTGCATCTCCCAGAAAAACCCTTCCGAAGGGAAAGTTAGTCGCTAGAAATCCAATAGAACAGGCGGTAAAAACGGCTATGATTTCTGCTAAACTAACTTTTTGGGACATGTTTAGCGTCGATATATCAGTGAGTATACCTCCTAAAATTATTAGCGCAGACGTGGCCCATGTAATTGACAAGCCATTTACACCATCTATCAAGTTACTGCCATGTATCAAGCTGATGCCTGCACCCCATAAAATTACTAAAAAAATATATATCAGAGCTCCATCTTTTGAAGCGCTTAACCCCAACAATGCCAGACAATTAAAAAAGACTATTACAGCAGTAAAAATGAGACGTGTGACCGCCGGGATACCACCGAGCCAATCTTCAAGCGCGCCCAAACAAAAAATCGCGCTAACAAAAAACAGAAATACAAAAACGAAGCCCTCAGCTCCATTTGTCATAATCTGCATCACGAGTATTGCAATGGACGCCATGAATATGGCAATGCCACCAACACGTGGCGTCTTTGCCGTGTGAACCCAATGATGATTGTTACGCGAATGTTGAAAGAACTTTCCCAACAAGAACCGCAACAACTCACAAAGCGAAAATGTGCCAGCAGCTATAATAAACTGGCTCTTTAAATCAATAAGGAGCAAAGCAGCCTCATTTTGCAATAGGTGTTGCGGTCTTATTCCGCGCACGAGAAACGGCTACAATGGCCAATACAAGCGTTGCATTTATGCAACTCTTAAAAAAGATCTTCAATCTTCGTAAACTTTCTTTTTTCTTGAGAAAAACGCGCTAGACGCATCCAAGCTCAAAACTAGAAAAAAAGGATAACACAAAACACGCAACCCGATCCAAACGAATTAACTTTTTGATGCATCGGTGAATAACACGCATTTATATTGTGAGCATCAGAAAAAACACTATCGAAACGAGTTGTTTCATATAATCCACGCAGCATGTCTGTGAATGTTAATTATCCTAATATTTTGTCCGTAACCCATGAAGTCGAATAGTTAGTAGGACTTCTCGCTGTCACAGCTAAGTATAACCACCATTAGTTGTGCATTTTAGAAAGTACATTGTTTTTTATTTGACGCCTAATCTACCGACGGTAATGACAGTCCCTGCCTTGCCATCTTTATATGACGAAAATAACCGCTCGTCGTAAAGGTAATCGTAACAGTCACTCGCTTTTCCACCATACATTAGGCATTATTATATCTTTGTTCTCTTCAACATTTTTAGAGTCGAGTCTATGTGGAAGATTTATCGGATTTTTACTATACACAGCACGTATTAAATCATTTCTAATGAATGTCACTTCAATTACACAGGGGATTTCTATCCCATCCATAGATGCAACTCCACAGCAGTTATTGGGGTGTACATGGCAAATGGAAAAATCTTTGTAAATTTTTTCAAATATTGCAGAGACCATCCGTAAAAAGTCTTGTTCGAACATTTTCTGTAGATTATGGAACTCGATTGTCATAGTGGAGAACTTTGACAAAGTCGAAGAGTCCTCGAATGTTAGCACATCATACTCGCTACCCTCGATATCCATCTGAAGAATCATATTTTTGCAATTATCTTCTAGCGTCTCAGAAATCCAATCTGATAGAGTTATGAATTGATCCTTGGAGCAGGCTCCAAGAAACTTTGGAATAAACGTAAAATTTTTGTCTGGTATTGGAGGACCTTCTACAGAGGCGTCAGCCATAAATGATTTAATGTTAAATTTTTCTGATAACGTTTTTTCAAAATCCACCGTATCCGACACTCCTGGACTGTAACAATACGAAATTCTATCTAAAATTTCGGGATGCAAGTAGCCTCCGTCTCCATCTCTGCCAACTCGGACTAAATTACAAGACACATATTTGTTACGAAAACGTTTAATAAATCTCTCTAATTCGACTTTGGGGCGATGTTTAGTTATCCAAATATGGAAATAAAATACCGAAAGCTTTACCCTTAAAACCTCTAGCCTTAATCTAAACGCTAATTGTCTTATTCTTGATTTAATGTTCACGTTTTCTTCATTCCATCTTTTTGAACCAGTAAATCAAAAATAAAAATTTCATATCTTGAAACTTAGGTGATCTTAATATGTTGATTTATAAAATTTCAAATTTCTGGTGCTTTTAATATAGCGGAAGTATACAATT
>MDTG01172066.1_pt1 | contig 10212 bp, 9 predicted proteins | sample 811421 | NCBI WGS metagenome assembly MDTG01 (sample SAMN05326645, study PRJNA326480) | marine metagenome | isolation source: seawater | place: Pacific Ocean: South East | collected 2011 | reverse complement strand
CCAGCCGCCCCCAGGCTTCGAGCAGGATCTGGTCAATAAACCAGGCGCGGTCCTCGATCAGCCGGCGAATCTCGCGGCCCGCCATGAAGCGGGCGTCGAGGACTTCGTTGGCACGGCGGATAACTTTCTTGAAGGCTGCAATCGGGCTGGATTTCAATGCCAGTTCGGCTTTGAACTGGCCGCGATCAAACAGTTCGGGATCTACCTGCGGCATACTGCATCCTTCATGGTTACGGCCGTGCTGGCGGATTAGGCTGACGTGCGTGGCAGGGTGTCATCGCTGCGCAGGGTGAAAATCTCGTAGCCATCGGCGGTCACCAGAATGGTGTGTTCCCACTGGGCCGAGAGCTTGCGGTCCTTGGTGATTGCCGTCCAGCCATCACCCAGCAGGCGCGTTTCGGCGCGGCCCTGATTGATCATCGGCTCGATGGTGAAAGTCATACCTTCTTTCAGTTCCATGCCCGTGCCGGCGCGACCGTAATGCAGAACCTGCGGCTCTTCGTGGAACACCGCGCCAATGCCGTGACCGCAGTATTCGCGGACTACGCTGAAACCGTTTTTCTCGGCGTGCTTCTGGATCACTTCGCCAATATCGCCCAGGCGGGTGCCCGGTTTGACGATTTCGATACCTTTATACATGCACTCTTGTGTCACCTGCGCCAGGCGCTCGGCCCACTCGGCAACCTTGCCCACCATGAACATCTTGCTGGTGTCGCCGTGATAGCCGTCCTTGATCACCGTGATGTCGATGTTCAGTACGTCGCCTTCTTTAAGCGGCTTCTCATTAGGGATGCCGTGGCAGACCACGTGGTTGATCGAGGTGCAGATCGACTTGGGAAAGCCGCGATAGTTGAGCGGGGCAGGGATGGCCTGCTGCACGTTCACTATATAGTCATGACAAATGCGGTCGAGTTCTTCAGTGGTGACGCCCGGCTTGACGTGCTCACCAATCATCTCGAGCACTTCGGCGGCCAGACGGCCAGCGATGCGCATTTTTTCGATTTCCTCGGGCGTTTTGATGGTCACGGTCATGTGGGCTCTCGCGGTCAAGCTGAAAAAAGAGGTCTATGGTAACAGTTCTAGTCGCCAAGCTATAAGCCGTAAACACGCGGCGGCGAACCCTCCGGCCTGCTGCGGCATAGTTGGCGGGTTGTGTTGCTGCCGTTAAACAGGGCCGGGCGGTCCGGTGTATTAGTTGCGGCGGCGTATTTGCCACCCACCTTAGGTCGGGCAATGGGTTGATCTGATTGCTGATAGGTGTAGCTTAGATCGGGTTGTTGTGGTATAAAACGCGCCGCTTTACGGGCTGTCTGTCTGTAGAGCACTAACCCACACACGTATCGACACGATTTCCTGGGTGCCTTTTGCCACGTGCAAGGGTTGGAGATTGGGATACGTGGAGGCCTAACCCGACTTATTAAGGAACGACAATGTCCCAAGTCAATATGCGCGATATGCTGAAGGCCGGTGTGCACTTCGGCCACCAGACCCGTTACTGGAACCCGAAAATGGGCAAGTTCATTTTCGGCTCGCGTAACAAGATTCACATCATCAACCTTGAAAAAACCCTGCCAATGTTCAACGACGCACTTTCGTTCGTTGAGAAGCTGGCTGCTGGTAAAAACAAGATTCTGTTCGTTGGTACCAAGCGTTCTGCTGGCAAGATCGTTCGCGAAGAAGCTGCTCGTTGCAACTCTCCGTTCGTCGATCACCGCTGGTTGGGCGGCATGCTCACCAACTACAAAACCATCCGTGCTTCGATCAAGCGCCTGCGTGATCTGGAAACCCAGTCGCAAGACGGTACCTTCACCAAGCTGACCAAGAAAGAAGCCCTGATGCGCAGCCGTGATCTGGAAAAACTGGATCGCAGCCTGGGTGGTATCAAGGACATGGGCGGTCTGCCAGACGCCATGTTCGTAATCGACGTTGATCACGAGCGCATTGCTATCACCGAAGCCAACAAGCTGGGTATCCCGGTTATCGGCATCGTTGATACCAACAGCAGCCCTGAAGGAGTTGACTACATCATCCCAGGTAACGACGACGCAATCCGCGCTATCCAGCTGTACATGGGCGCATTTGCTGACGCAGTTATCCGTGGCCGCAGCAACGCTAACGGTGGCACTGAGGAATTCGTCGCAGAAGCCCCGGCAGCTGAAGCCGCTCAAGGCTAAGCAGTAACCGCCTGCGTTACTCGCTGCGCGAAAAGGGGGCTTGGCCCCCTTTTTGCCACTTATAGAATTGATTGCCCTGTGATGGGGTGAACTGGTTGAAGACCTACCAAGAGGATTTTCAAAATGGCAGAGATTACTGCAGCCCTGGTTAAAGAACTGCGTGAGCGTACTGGCCAAGGCATGATGGACTGCAAAAAAGCCCTGACTGCTGCTGGTGGCGACATTGAGAAAGCCATCGACGACATGCGCGCAGCAGGTTCGATCAAGGCCGCCAAGAAAGCCGGTAACATCGCAGCTGAAGGCTCTATCGCCGTTAAAGTTGCTGATGACAACAAGCGTGCTCTGATCATCGAAGTTAACGCTCAGACCGACTTCCTGGCTCTGCAAGACGACTTCAAGGGCTTCGTTGCTAACAGCATCGACAAGGCTTTCGCTGAGAACATCACTGACGTTGCTCAGTTGATCGCAGCTCAGGAAGCCGAGCGTGAAGCACTGGTTGTTAAAGTAGGCGAGAACGTCAACATCCGTCGTCTGGCGACTGTTGAAGCTGACGTTGTAGGTTCTTACCTGCACGGTCACCGCATCGGTGTTCTGGTTGCTCTGAAAGGCGGCGACGCTGAACTGGCTAAAGACGTTGCCATGCACGTTGCTGCCAGCAACCCGCAGTTCCTCAACCCTTCTGAAGTCTCTGAAGAAGCCATCGCCAAGGAAAAAGAAATCTTCCTGGCGCTGAACGAAGAGAAGATCAAGGGCAAGCCTGCTGAAATCGTTGAGAAAATGACTGCTGGCCGCATCACCAAGTTCCTCGCTGAAGCGAGCTTGGTTGAACAGGCTTTCGTTAAAGACGACAGCGTTAAAGTTGGCGAGCTGGTTAAGAAAGCCGGTGCTGAAATCATCTCCTTCGTACGTTACGAAGTAGGTGAAGGCATCGACAAAGGCGAAACTGACTTCGCCGCTGAAGTAGCTGCTCAGTTGGCTGCCAGCAAGCAGTAATTAGCCCCCAAGGCTATTGCTAAAAAGAGGCTGCCCGCTTATGCGCGCGGCCTCTTTGTCAAAATAGGGTGACCGATTGACGCTTTAAGCGTGGGGTCTTTGCATGGCAAAGTTCACCCGCACTGGCAGTGTTGTAGGTAATCCTTGCAGTAACCGGTAAGCTGTTCGGCCGGACGCTAGAATAAACACCTGGATCACGAGCGCTGTTGTTTGTTTGCACGCTCGCAGCATTTTTGTGTCGGGCGCTGTCGAAGTGCTCGAAAGTTGCGAATCATGTCGGTTCGCCAAGAATTTTTAACGCCGCAGGAGAGACTGGTAATGGCTCAGCAGGTGAGTGGTCGTCAACCGCGCTATAAGCGCATTCTGCTCAAGCTTAGCGGCGAGGCGCTGATGGGTTCCGAAGATTTCGGGATCGATCCTAAAGTGCTCGATCGTATGGCCTTGGAAGTAGGCCAGCTGGTAGGTATCGGTGTTCAAGTGGGTCTGGTCATTGGTGGCGGTAACTTGTTCCGTGGTGCGGCTCTGAGCGCATCCGGAATGGACCGTGTGACCGGCGACCACATGGGCATGCTGGCAACTGTAATGAACGCATTGGCCATGCGTGATGCGCTGGAGCGTTCAAACATTCCGGCCATCGTTATGTCGGCCATCTCGATGGTGGGTGTGACCGACCATTACGATCGTCGTAAGGCCATGCGTCATCTGAAAACCGGTGAGGTGGTGATTTTCGCCGCTGGCACTGGTAATCCGTTTTTTACCACCGACTCTGCTGCCTGCCTGCGCGCCATCGAGATCGATGCGGACGTAGTGCTCAAGGCAACCAAGGTGGATGGTGTGTACACCGCTGATCCGTTCAAGGACCCGCACGCCGAGAAATTTGATCACCTGACCTATGACGAGGTTCTGGATCGCAAGCTTGGCGTTATGGATCTGACGGCAATCTGCCTGTGCCGCGACCATAATATGCCGCTTCGTGTGTTTAATATGAATAAGCCTGGCGCTTTGCTCAATGTTGTAGTCGGCGGCGCAGAAGGCACTTTAATTGAGGAAGGTGAACAACAATGATCAACGAGATCAAGCAAGACGCACAAGTGCGTATGGCCAAGACTCTTGAGTCGCTGGCTGGCGCCTTTGCCAAAATTCGTACCGGCCGCGCGCACCCGAGCATCCTCGATAGCGTGATGGTGTCTTACTACGGTACCGACACTCCGCTGCGCCAGGTTGCCAACGTGATGGCAGAAGACTCGCGCACACTGGCATTGACCGTGTTTGACCGGAGCATGATCCAGGCTGTCGAAAAAGCCATCATGACCTCAGATCTGGGCCTGAACCCTTCCACTGCCGGCACCACCATTCGTGTGCCAATGCCTGCCCTGACCGAAGAAACGCGTAAGGGTTACACCAAGCAGGCGCGCGCTGAAGCCGAGAACGCCCGTGTTGCTGTGCGCAACATTCGTCGTGATGCGCTGGCGCAGTTGAAGGATCTGGTCAAGGAAAAGGAAATCAGCGAAGACGACGAGCGTCGCGCCGCTGATGAAATCCAGAAACTGACAGACAAATTTGTCGCCGAAGCCGATAAGGCCTTGGAAGGCAAGGAAGCGGATCTGATGGCCGTCTGACGGCCAGGATGGCGTTATGGAGAAGAGTAAAAACGGCCTCGCCGAAGTAGTGCCGCGCCATGTTGCAATCATCATGGACGGCAATAACCGCTGGGCGAAAAAGCGTTTCATGCCTGGTGTGGCGGGACATAAAGCCGGCGTTGATGCCGTTCGTGCGGTGATCGAGGTCTGCGCAGAGGCCGGGGTTGAGGTGCTGACCCTGTTTGCCTTCTCCAGCGAGAACTGGCAGCGTCCGGCGGAAGAAGTCGGAGCGCTCATGGAGTTGTTCCTGGCAGCGCTGCGGCGTGAAACCAAGAAGCTCAATGAAAACGGTATCAGTTTGCGGATTATCGGGGATCGCGCTCGCTTTCATCCGGATCTGCAAACCGCCATGCGTGACGCTGAAGCACAAACGGCTGGCAATAAGCGCTTTGTGCTGCAGATTGCCGCCAATTATGGTGGTCAGTGGGATATCGCTCAGGCAGCGCAGCGCCTTGCCCGTGAAGTGCAGGGCGGCCACTTGCAGCCTGCCGACATAACCCCGCAGTTGCTGCAAAGCTGCTTGGCGACAGGCGACCTGCCGTTACCGGATCTGTGCATCCGTACCGGTGGCGAGCATCGCATCAGCAACTTCCTGTTGTGGCAGTTGGCTTACAGCGAACTGTATTTTTCCGACCTGTTCTGGCCGGATTTCAAGCATGACGCCATGCGCAAAGCACTCGCTGACTTTTCCAAACGCCAGCGGCGGTTTGGTCGCACCAGTGAGCAAATCGAAGCCGAGGCGAAAGCTTAATGCTTAAACAACGAATCATCACCGCGCTCATCCTGTTGCCGATAGCGCTGGGTGGCTTCTTCCTGCTTGAGGGAGGCGCTTTTGCCCTGTTTATCGGCGCCGTTGTGACGCTGGGTGGTTGGGAGTGGGCGCGACTGGCCGGCTTTCCTGCGCAGTGGCAGCGTGTGCTGTTTGCAGCGCTTGTTGCCGTATTGTTGCTCGGGCTTTACCACGCGCCGATTCTGGCGACGCCGGTGTTGCTGCTGGGTGTGTTGTGGTGGTGCGTGGCGACAGCCTTGGTATTGAAGTTCCCGCAGTCTGCTGTGTATTGGGCGCCTGCCTGGCGGCGGATTGCCATTGGTTTGCTGATTTTGCTGCCGGCCTGGCAGGGCTTGGTCCTGTTCAAGCAATGGCCGCAAGCTAATTGGCTTATTCTCGCCGTGATGGTGCTGGTCTGGGCGGCCGATATCGGTGCTTATTTCTCCGGCAAGGCTTTTGGCAAGCGCAAACTGGCTCCCGCAGTGAGTCCCGGCAAGAGCTGGGAAGGCATGATAGGCGGCATGTGTACGTGCCTGCTGATTACGCTGATCACCGGTATCGTTCAGGGCTGGTCGGCCGGCAATACAGTTCTGGCGCTGCTGGGCGCCGGCATCGTTGTGGCAGTGTCGGTCGTCGGCGACCTGACCGAGAGCATGTTCAAGCGTGAATCCGGCATCAAGGACAGCAGTAATCTGCTGCCTGGCCACGGCGGCGTGCTTGATCGCATCGACAGCCTGACGGCTGCGATACCGGTATTTGCGCTGTTGTTATTGCTGTCTGGCTGGGCAACTCTGTGAGTCACGTTCAGCAAATTACCGTGCTCGGGGCGACGGGCTCGATTGGCTTGAGCACGCTTGATGTCATCGCGCGTCATCCCGAGCGTTACGCTGTTTTTGCCCTGAGTGGGTTCAGTCGTCTGGCAGAGCTGGAGGCCTTGTGTCTCAAGCATCGCCCACGGTTTGCAGTGGTGCGTGACGAGCAGGCGGCTGAGCTGTTGAGCGGTGGTTTGCAGTCAGCAGGCTTGAGCACCGAAGTGTTGATTGGTGAAAGCGGTTTGTGCACGGTGGCCAGTCACCCGCAGGTTGATACGGTGATGGCGGCAATCGTCGGTGCAGCGGGGCTTAAGCCAACGCTGGCGGCGGTTGAGGCGAGCAAGAAAGTGTTGCTGGCCAACAAGGAAGCGCTGGTGATGTCGGGCGATCTGTTTATGCAGGCCGTCAAACACAGTGGCGCGGTGCTGTTGCCTATCGACAGCGAACACAACGCGATTTTTCAGTGCCTGCCGAACAATTATGCCAATGGTCTTGAATCGGTGGGTGTACGGCGTATTTTGCTGACCGCGTCTGGCGGGCCGTTCCGTGAAACACCGCTCGAGCAACTGGCCCAGGTAACGCCAGAGCAGGCGTGCGCGCACCCGAACTGGTCGATGGGGCGCAAGATATCGGTCGACTCGGCGAGCATGATGAACAAAGGCCTGGAGTTGATCGAGGCCTGCTGGTTGTTCAATACGCGTCCGGCCAAGGTCGAGGTGGTGATTCATCCACAGAGCGTGATTCATTCGCTGGTCGACTACGTAGACGGCTCGGTGCTGGCGCAGATGGGTAATCCGGATATGCGCACGCCAATCGCCCATGCGCTGGCGTGGCCGGAGCGAATCGACTCCGGTGTGCCGCCTCTGGACCTGTTTGCGGTCGCGCGGTTGGATTTTCAGGCACCGGATGAGGTGCGTTTCCCGTGTTTACGTCTGGCGCGTGAGGCGGCGGATGCTGGCGGTACTTCACCGGCCATGCTCAACGCGGCGAATGAAGTGGCGGTTGAGGCATTTCTTCAGCGGCGCATTCGTTTTAACGAAATCCCGAGTATCATCGAAGATGTTCTGAGCACGCAGCCTGGTGTTGCTGTCGAAGGGCTTGCTACCGTGCTGGAGGCTGATCGCGTTGCGCGCAGCCTGGCTGAGCAATGGCTTACACGTCGTGGATAAACCACGCGGAGAAGAGTGATGAGTGCGCTGTACATGATTGTTGGCACCCTGATTGCACTCGGGGTGTTGGTTACTTTCCATGAGTTCGGTCACTTCTGGATCGCCCGCAAGTGCGGGATCAAGGTTCTGCGTTTTTCGGTCGGCTTCGGCACGCCATTGTTGCGCTGGCACGATCGCCACGGCACCGAGTTCGTGGTGGCGGCAATCCCGTTAGGTGGCTACGTCAAAATGCTCGATGAGCGTGAAGGCGATGTGCCGCTGGACCAGCTCGAATACGCCTTCAACCGCAAAACCGTAGGGCAGCGCATCGCCGTGGTTGCGGCGGGGCCGATTGCCAACTTTCTGCTCGCCATCGGGTTCTTCTGGGTGGTTGCCATGTTGGGCAGCCAGCAGGTCAAGCCGATTATTGGCAGTGTCGAGGTCTCGAGTCTGGCCGCTGAGGCCGGGTTTGCCGCTGGGCAGGAAATTGTTTCGATCGACGGCGAGCCTACCAATGGCTGGTCGGCGGTCAATTTGCAGCTGGTTCGCCGTCTGGGTGAGACCGGCAATCTGAATATTACCGTGCGCGAGCCGGGCTCAAGCGTTGAAAGCCCGCGTCAGGTGGCGTTGAACAAGTGGCTGCAAGGCGTTGGTGAGCCTGATCCGATTGCTGCGCTGGGCATCACGCCTTGGCGTCCGCAGATTCCGCCGGTTCTCGATCAGCTTGACCCGCAAGGGCCAGCAGGCGCTGCCGGCTTGCAGTTGGGTGATCGGCTGGTGGCGCTGGATCAGCAGCCGCTGGACGACTGGCAGCAACTGGTTGATCGCGTGCGCGGCCTGCCGGGCAAGTCTGTGGTGTTCACCGTTGAACGAGACGGTGCTCAGCGTGACGTGCCGGTAACGCTGGCCACGCGCGGTGAGCCGGATGCGCCTACAGGCTATCTGGGCGCTGGGGTTAAAGGCGTTGACTGGCCGAGCGACATGTTGCGCGAAGTCAGCCATGGCCCGATTGCCGCAATCGGCGAGAGTTTTAAGCGCACCTGGACCATGAGTCTGTTGACTCTCGACTCCCTGAAGAAAATGCTCTTCGGCGAGCTCTCGGTAAAAAACTTGAGTGGGCCGATAACCATTGCTAAAGTGGCGGGCGCTTCGGCTGAGTCGGGCTTGGGGGATTTTCTTAACTTCCTCGCCTATCTGAGCATAAGCTTGGGGGTACTCAATTTGTTGCCTATTCCGGTATTAGACGGAGGGCATTTGCTTTTTTACCTGGTCGAATGGGTGCGTGGTCGTCCATTGTCTGAGCGGGTTCAAGGTTGGGGGATGCAAATTGGCATAAGTCTGGTGGTTGGGGTGATGTTACTGGCCCTGGTTAACGATTTGAGCCGTTTGTAATCGCTACTGAATTACAAATCTGTCGCCAAGAGCGGCAGATTTTTTATCGTCAGTTGGAATAAGAAAGGACTTCATGAAACGTCTGCTGCTGCCTGCGGTGCTTTCCGCATTGATGATCGCCGAAGTTCACGCCGAGTCCTTCACCATCTCCGATATCCGCGTAAACGGTCTACAGCGTGTGTCTGCGGGGAGCGTGTTTGGCGCATTGCCGCTTAACGTCGGCGAAGCTGCTGATGACCGCGCTCTGGTCGATGCAACGCGTGATCTGTTCAAAACTGGATTCTTTCAGGATATCCAGCTCGGACGTGACGGTGATGTGCTGGTAATTACAGTCGTCGAACGACCTTCGATTTCGAACATTGAAATTGAAGGCAACAAGGCGATTACCAGTGAAGACTTACTCAAGGGCCTGAACCAGTCCGGCCTGGCTGAAGGTGAAATCTTCCAGCGTGCAACCCTTGAAGGCGTGCGTAACGAACTTCAACGCCAGTACGTTGCTCAGGGCCGTTACTCGGCTGAAATCGAAACCGAGGTGATCCCGCAGCCACGTAACCGTGTGGCGCTGAAGATCAACATCAACGAAGGCTCGGTTGCTGCGATTCAGCACATCAACGTAGTCGGTAACACGGTGTTCCCGGACGACGATCTGATTGATCTGTTCGAGTTGAAAACCACCAACTTGCTGTCGTTCTTCAAGAACGATGACAAGTACGCCCGTGAAAAGCTTTCCGGTGACCTTGAGCGTCTGCGCTCGTATTACCTCGATCGCGGTTATATCAACATGGATATCGCCTCGACTCAGGTTTCGATCACCCCTGACAAAAAGCATGTTTACATCACGGTGAACATCGACGAAGGCAGCAAGTACAAAGTCAGCGACGTTCGCCTCAGCGGTGACCTCAAGGTGCCTGAGGAAGAAGTTCGCAAGCTGTTGCTGGTCAAGGAAGGGCAGGTGTTCTCACGTAAAGTGATGACCAGCACCTCCGAGCTGATCACCCGTCGTCTGGGTAACGAGGGTTATACCTTCGCCAACGTCAACGGAATTCCGCAGCCTAACGATGAAGACAAGACGGTTTCGATCGTATTTGCTGTCGATCCGGGTAAGCGCGCTTACGTAAACCGCATCAACTTCCGTGGCAACACCAAGACGGAAGACGAAGTACTGCGCCGTGAAATGCGTCAGCTGGAAGGCGGCTGGGCTTCGACCTACCTGATCGACCAGTCGAAGACACGTCTTGAGCGTCTGGGCTTCTTCAAGGAAGTAAACGTCGAAACGCCGCAAGT
>MDTG01078473.1_pt1 | contig 10212 bp, 9 predicted proteins | sample 811421 | NCBI WGS metagenome assembly MDTG01 (sample SAMN05326645, study PRJNA326480) | marine metagenome | isolation source: seawater | place: Pacific Ocean: South East | collected 2011 | reverse complement strand
GTGCCTCCGACGTGAGTTCCGTGGCCAGACGAAGTATCTGAATTACGAGTTTCAGTCCAAACGCCGTCCCACTTTGCTGAGTAGATTACTTTGTCACCGGTCCATGGTTCAAGATAATCGAAATCAGGATGACCGGCATCAACACCAGTATCCAAATCAACGATTGCAGTACCGTCGCCGTCCCATTCGGTAAAAGCCAAATCAACATCGTATTGGACCACTCCTTCAGGTGAGACAATTACTCTGTCCCAAGTATCAGTAGCTTTCACGACGTGGGTTGTTTCATGCATCATGGCACTTGGATCGGTTGGGTCGCCGCCCCATTCAGGTGGCAAGTAAAAGAAATCGAGTTCTTTGTCAAGTTCAAGATACTCGACTCTATCCCAATTTGAGATTCGACGAACATCTTCCGCCTTGGCTTCGATTAGACCGCCATCAACTAGTGGTGCATCACCAAGTATAGTTGCACCAAATTCCTCAAGTTGGTCGAGGTCAGCTTTTGAAACTGGCGAATTTAGTTGGAAGATTACAGGAAGCACTGTGTCGACAGATGAATCATACAATTCTTGTTGTAAGTCGTTATTCATTTTTTGATAATCGCCTGTTGGATTAACCTGATCTGCAAGTGGTGCTGCAGTAGCTCCAACCATCAGTAATTGAAGTAGCAACGATATGAAAATAACTGTATTTCTATTGCGACCCATGTTGAGCCCTAATTGCCTTCCTTCAAATGTCTTATTATTCGTTGTTTGAGGGGGCAGGTCTTGGTAAACCATCTTCTTTAACTGTATTTAGCACAACATGAGTAAACGATCTGGTAACTCCTTCTAAAGTAAAAACAGTTTTTGTTAAATCATCTAAATCAGCTCTATTTTTAACTCGGGCTAATACAATGGAATCCCAATCTCCAGTTACATCATACACTGAAAAGACGCGAGGGTCCGCGGCAATTTTTTGTTGGACATCGATCATCATACCTTTGGCAATACGTAAACCTGCCATAATTGTCATTGACCATCCGACACTTTCAGGATTAATCACTGCACTGTAGCCAGTTATTACCCCGCGTTCCTCCATCCGACGAATTCTATTAGTGATAGTACCTTGAGCAACTCCAACCTCACGCGATAGTTTTCTTTGGCTTGACCTAGCATCATCTAATAATGAGTTAAGAATTGCCTTATCCACATCGTCCAAATTCATATCATCACCACATCGGGCTAGTCTTATACATCTTCAATCTTCGCTTGTTCTTCTGTTGGTCGGGGTGAAGGAATGGTTAGGTATTGAGTCCACACTCCTAATTCTTCTACCTCTAATTTGATATTTAGACGACAATCATCACCGACAGATTCCTTGAATTTCAATTCCATAACAACGGTTTGTTCTGGGTCGATAAATCTACTTTTAAAGCGTGAGGCAAGTTTCCATGGAGCTTCTGCTGCGCAAGATTTTATCTCCATTCGTCGTTTTCGAGTCGTGAATTCTACAACCAAGCAATTAGTTTTGGTCATATGCCAAAAACCAGTGATTACCGGCATCCCCTTTTCTTCTTGATACATATTAGCAATAATTGTGGTGATAATTATTACACAGAATATAACTGCAAATATTGGAATAATGAACTCACTAAATTCAACATCATTTTCTTCAGTCGATAATTTAACGTGATGCAATGAAAGTAATTGATTTGTTGAATCAGATTCCAATGATCCAAATAATGCCAGAGTAACATACCAATCATACTTTGAATCTTCAAAATTCACGCCTGCAGCAGAAAGATGAGTATCAGCTAACAACCAGGTAGTCGAGGTGGTATTATTTGCTTGATTACTAAAACCAAGTTCAGGTTTCATTTCATAAATTAACTGGCCTAGGCTTCGTCGATGGTCATCTTGAGCATATTGTTTGCTTAAAAAAATGTACATAATTGTTGAGTCTGAAAGATTTATTGATGCAGTCATCTCAATCGGTATTTCAATTCTATAAGCAGAATCCTGTTTAATTAGATGTATTTGACCACTTAATTCTATGATTGGCATTAGAGCACTGATTCGCTCAGAATTATCTTTGACATCTTGCTCTGCTAATGCTTCATTAATCACCATTGTAGAGTTTTCTTGTGATAGGTTTATCAGCAATTCACCAGCTCTTGCTTTTGCATCATCATCAGGCCAATTCGAACCAGTTTCATCACTCCACGGCCACCAATTTAGTACTATGGTTTCTCCAGCAGAATCACACTGATCAATATTTATTGTCACAAAGCATTCGGTTAAGGTAGTATCATGAGACTCGGGATTGCCAATTGGCGTTGTTGCCACAATGTTGCCTTCAGCGGCTGCAAAAACGGCCAATGGAGATATGATTAAAACGACAAATCCAACCATCATTCGCGACATATCTCACACCTCACACTTATCTGCAAACGGCAGAGATAATTTCGCTCTCAGAATATCTTTTTCTAAATCATTAATCATCAAACTAATCCAAGTACCACACCAAGCAGAGATAAGTGCCTTGGAATCAATCATAATATGTCCCAAAATTATTGGCCCATTATAATTTACTTGATCAGGTGAAAGTATTTGCTCTTTCAAAATCGGTTCATTGTTTAGCAATTTGCCAACCATGTCTCTTTCGATATCGACAACTACATCGCCAATGTTATTTTCAATAGCCGGTATTGCTTCTTGACGCGTCCTCCAAGCTCCCTTGTTTTCGACAAAACAAGGCATTCCAGCATGGATTATTTTCAGTGGATGAAAAGTATCATTTTGCCAAAGGTTGCCTTCCTTGTTTGGACACATTGGATGATATAGCCGATCATATACTGCTTTTGGTGCAATATTCAAACGTTTACCTCTTTGCCACCAAGACCAATCATTACCGCTTAATTGGTATTGATTTGAAACAGCTTCAATTTTATCTATGTCTGCTGGAATTACCGCATGACGACTGGTATTTTTTATTGATAACACTCTTGGCTCCCAACCTGAATCTTTTACCATTGCTCGTTTTGGCAGATAAACAATGGCTTTTCCTTCAGGTGTTGCATCTTCACGGTGTTTTAGCATGGCGACAAAGAAACCACCTGTGTCATTATCCATATGATATAATCTACGACAAAACAATAATTGTTTGGCTAATTCGTCCTCTTGACTCGACTCACCATCTATTCTTTTACGATCATTTGGGCATAAGTGCGATAACTTCAATCCTCTAATTTTGGGCAATTCATCGTTGATTGTCTGTTCATTACAATCATCATCTAATATTGCCCATTCACTTAGACCGTTATGCATTTTAAGCCCGTCAAGTAAAGCGTCATTAATTTCAATCAATTCCATCCAAGGGCACGTTCTCAACAATTCAGCAACTACTGCTTCATTCTCGATTGGGTCAATGCTACAGGTTGAATATACCATTTTCCCACCGGGTTTCAAACTGCGAGCACCTCTTTGAGCAATTGTTAATTGCAAATTAAATAGGCTACGACTATCAATAGGTTTCCATTTGGTCCATACTTTCATATTTTTTCGTGTAGTTGCAGTACCTGTGCATGGGACATCAGCAATTATCGCATCATACCCGGGAGGTGGTATTCTGCCGATATGACGACCATCTTGTTGATTGATTAGCACATTGGTCAAGGCTACACGTGCGCGATTAGAAATCAACATATTTGCTCTAGATGAAACAGGTTCATTGGCAATTACAAAACCCCTGTCTGCTAATTTTTCTGCCACTTGAGTAGTTTTAGAACCGGGAGCAGCACACATGTCTAACACAATCACTTCCTCATCTAAGTCGAGTAATTCAACCGGTAGCATACTGGCCGCTTCTTGTCTAGTTATTCTTCCAGTATCGTGAAGAATAGTTAGCATTCGCTTAGCATATTCAGTTGGCGCTTTACCTCTCTCAAAGGGCAATTGCCAAGCAGTTTCACCTGCCATCCAAGAGAGTGGTTTACCACCTAGTTTAACCAATTCAGATTTAGTCCATTCTATATCATTTCGTCCTGTTGTTATTCTTAGGGTTTCAGGAAGCGGACTAGTTGCATAACTTAGCCACTGTTGATAATTTATGTTTAATGTTTTGACCATTTTGGTAAGTAATGAATTTTCGGAGATTTTCCGTAAATCATCCTCACTCCATAACTCATAGGCCATGTATAGGGCTCTTGCTTCTTACCTATGTTGGTTGCGCCATCCTCAAGGGCTAGATACGATTCGATTAACCATGCTGGGAGATTCGATACCACTGTTTTTCCCAATTTTAATTTTCACTTTATCACTATGGCTGGTCGCAGAAAAAGTAGATAAGTTCTGTAATCGCTTTAATCACAAACTTGCTAGGAATCTAAAATGGTCATATCGTTTAGTACCTGTAATAATGGCTTTTAGTATGATTATTTATCGAATAAATTCGATCATTTCACGCGATCAATCACACATAGAAGTTGCAATGAGACTTGGAACAAGTGAATATCAATTTTCAGATTTAATATTATTATTTACCGGAGATGGAGTGGGTGAAACAGCACTATTGCTTCTCCTGTTATTTTCATTGTGGACAACAAATTTACCTAGCTTGAAAGATTCTAGCCGTGAGACAAAATTGCTGGTTAGTAACAGAGTTATGAGCTATGTTTCAGCATGTGCATTATTGTCATTTTGGGTTTTTTTCCCAGAGTCGTCATATTACTCCAATGATACCTTGCCAAATCAAACCACTTTGTCTTCACAAGGAGATTTCCATATTTTGGCTGTCTTAGTTTGTATTCTAGTTATCGCATTTAGTGCAGAGTTATTTGCCTTAGTCACAATAACTTATTCTGATAAAGGATTGGAAAAACTAGCAAATAGAGCTTCATTGAAGATGTATATTGTTTTACCATTACTGCTGATAACATTTTACTACAGCGACTTTTTTACTGCAGATTGGGTTGCACAAACTAATCTTACAGAGATTACTATGATGTTAATTTTCTTCTCCCAAGGCTTAATTTTGACCTTTATATGTGTGCCTGGTAAATTATTGGATAGCAATTTAGGAGTTGGAGATGGAAGAAGTAAATCATTTGCAATAATGGCTATAATTACTTTTTTCACCTCGTTTATACTAACCGCATTAGTGATGAAAAATCAACCGCAATTTGATTCAGGCAATTTGTATATTTATGAATCAATTTGGCTATCTGCTTCGGTATTAATATTAATCTCTGGAGCACAGATATTGCCGCGATATGGTTTTGATGCCTCACCAAGGCCAGAATATTGGTGGTTAAGATTAACCATAGTTTTTGCACCAGCAGTTATTTTTATATTCAACCCGTTGATATTATTTTTAATTCCTGCAATTTGGTTAATTTCAAGCATTACTTTGATAGTTTCTCCCTACTTCGAGAAAGATGCAAAACCACCTAATAATAATTTTACAATTTTGATATTTTTATCTTTCAGCATACTAATTATGTTTATATTATTGTCAAGCAATGTATTAAGCAACTTCATTTTATTTGGCCCATTGATATTATTAATCACTAATATCTTGATGAAATCAAATAATAAGTCAGCGATTTAACAATAGTGCACAAATCACCAATTATAACAAATAATCATCGCGCTACTTATTAATAAACTAGAAATCCTTTGTAACGAAGTCATAGACTTCAAGGGATGGGACCCTAATGACAAGAGCGTTTAGAGGCGGAATAGAACGGAATCGTAAAGCAAGAACACCAACGAGAATTAGAAATTGGAATCCAATTAGAGATCTTCGAGGTTTGAAAACTAGAACTACAACAATTAGTCAAGAGATGGGTCCATTAGTCGATGTTCCTGCAATGATTAGAATTGAAGATGAACATTGGATTTTTGAGAGAATTGAAGAAGGTGTGTTAAATCAGTTAACTCACAGATTAGTAATTCACGATTCAGCAGGTCCTAAGACCATTGGTGCGACATTAGATATCGATACAGCGATGCAAGTGGCTCAAAAAATGGCAGCCAAAGAAAATAAAATTGTCATGATAAAGCCAATTTGAATCAAAATAGATTCCAAATTGCTGAGACAACACCTTGGTTGACAAGATAAAAGAATACGCCAATCAGTATACAAGCACCATAAACTTGCCCAGGAGTAATTTTCCAAGCATGTTCAGATTCTTCATCAAAATAACGAATTAGACCAGCCGCTTGCTGTATCCCACTACCTTCAGATTTCTTCTTTGATGCCATATCGACCAAACTACCCGAGAGGCAACTCCTTTATCAACGCGACGCGTCTCAACAATTGCCAAAACAGTTCTAAAATCACTCAGCCTCGCTCAAATCAACTAGAGGTATTGTCTCATCATTAACTGATTTTATAATTAAGTCCTCATCAAAACTAATGGTTTCAAGTGATTTTTCTATAACGAAACCGGAACTCTCTTCATTCATTGCATTATCTGGGTTTGCCTCAATCAATCCCGCCTCGATACGAGCAATTGCTCGTTCAACGCTAGGTATATTTCGATCCATTAGTGCTTCTATTGCAATAGTTAAATCGTATTTTGCAGCAGCAATACTAACCTCTGCTTTATCCTTTGACCATCCATTTAAGTTATCAACAGAATCTACCTTTTTTTCTATGTTATTTATTGCTTCTTTCATCAACTGAATATTTTCATTAACGTTTTCTTTACAAGTACCAATCAAATCCAGCCAGCCTTTTTCGTTACCCTTAACAGTAATATCAGAGTAGTTCTTCATTAGATATTTATTAATTGATTTTCCATGCTTAAATTCCCAAGGAGTGTGAGGCGAAGAAGCATCTAGATCAAAAATTAATCTAGCGATTATTGATTTTGGGCCAATCATTTTTATCACGTTTAAATAACTTGAATTGAATAATCCAAATCCCCAATATGTGTCTGATAGTATTGTCACTTTCAATGGCCCACTTCTTGTTTGAATCTTCCATTTTTGCTCATTGTAACCTGGTGTTTCTATGAATTCCGGAGTTTCTGGTGATTCCATGGAGCGTAGTAGATTTGTAGCAATATTACCTAGATAAACGACTTTACAATCACCGGGGAAATTCGCCCCTCGTAACAATTTAGTTGACATTTCAATACGATGATTTGCTTTGGCTTCTGTTACCTGGCAAATTAGAGTAATGTCACTCTCATTACCACCGCTCATGTTAGTCTGTAACCCTTTTGACCAATGAATTAAACGGCAATATGCATAAAGAAAGAATTCATTAAATACTTCTTATGTGGCATGATTGGTGAAACTATGGGAAGGGCGCAAAAAAATTCGAAAGTAGGTGGTTTAACAGCACTGCCAGGCGTTGGTTCAGCAACTGCAAAGAAACTTGTGGATGCAAAATTAGATACCATTTCTAAAGTAGCGGCAGCTGGCACAACAAAGTTGGTTAAAGTTGGTATTCAAGCAGCACTTGCTAAGAAGATAGCGGCAGCCGCAAAGAAAGTAGACAAAGCATCACAAGCCTCTAAAAAAGCGGTCACCGCAGCAAAATCAGCGGCAAAAAAAGCACCAGCAAAGGCCAAAGCAGCTGCTAAGAGTGCTCCAACAAAGGCAAAACAAGCAGCAAAGAAAACACCATTAAAAGCGAAAGAAGTAGCTAAGAAAACGGCTGATAAAGCAAAAGAATTAGCAGCTAAAGCAAAAGCATCTAATGTAAGCAAACCAAAAGCAACCCCAAAAGCAAAAGCAACGTCAAAGCAAAAGAAATTAGGTCCTTCAAGAGACACCCCTATCTCAAAATTTTCTTGGTTTAAGAATGCAAAGCGCTAAACTGGCGAATTGTTCAAAGACCTAGCATGAAATTCATTTTCATGCCGAGGCGGAAGTATGGTCGACTTAGGAAAACGGTTGAACTTCCACCTAAAGAGAATTGTTCGCGTTGTCGTTCAGGAAAATTTTGCCCAATAGAAGGCCACTCCGGAAGAGAAGTAAAACCTCACAGAGAGTGGATGGGTCCGAAAAAAATTTCCAAAAGAAAGAGCAAATCAAACTAAAGGTCTTCAATACCAGATACACTAGTATAAGGTGAATTTTCTATCAAATCCTCATCTACAACTTCCTTTTGATTAATGTCAATTCGAACAGATTGAGCCCTGTTATATACTTCGCGCAATGTCTGGTCAGATATTTCGAGGTATACTCTTGTAGTTGCAATACTGCTGTGGCCGAGCAATTTTTGGATCGATACTAAATCCGCACCGCGCTCAAGTAATCCTGTGGCAAAATTATGTCTTAATACGTGTGGCGTTAATTTCCCTTTAGGTAATCCCGATTCAATCGCTAAATCATCCATCAATCTCTGAACACCTCTTGGTTGAAGTCTACGCCCAGCAGAGTTTAGCAATAACGCTTCTACTTCATTTTTCAAACGAGAATCTCTAACAGGAATCCAAGCATTGATTCTATCTAAAGATCGTTCGGTAAACAAAACCAATCTATCTTTATCGCCTTTGCCACCAATAACACGAGCGGATTTATCTTGAATATCGATATCTCCAATGTTCAAATTACAAACTTCACTCACTCTCAAGCCTGTATCAAGCATTAAAGTTACCACCACTGAAGCAACAGGGTTTTCACTTGTTTTTGCTGCATTTAACACCATAGTCAATTCACGTCTAGTCAAGGTTCTTGGCAGTCTTTTTCCAGTTCTTGCTCTGGCAAGATGTTCTGGCCATCTATGTCCAAGCCATTTCAAAAGATGCCTTGCAGCCGCTAGTCTTGCATTGTATGTAGTCGGTCTTAAGTCAGCCAAGCCATGAGTCCACAAATCGATTCTTCCATTAAGTGGCTCCATTCGCTGAGCTAGTTGATAAATAGTCATCGAGTTATATTCCAACTCCGATAATACATTTTCTCCTGGTATTATTGTCTCCACATATGCTCGTAGTCCAGAAACGTAAGATTTTTGAGTATTCTCAGATTTATTCTCTGCTTTCAATTGTTTTTTATAACAGTTAAGCCATGGTAGATCTCTCAAATGGAAAAGTCTAGGTGGCAATGATACATCATCTTCAGTCAATCGTAATTGACTAGGCCTTAGGGCCCGACGTTGTTGATTAATCATACTGCGTTTTTCCATTGGCGTCACCGCCTCTCGCCTAAGCGAGTGTGCATCCCGTGCCCCTGAGGGCAATAGTAGGAAGTAGGTGTCCAATATCAAACCATCGGGCTTTATTGATATGATCTGTATTAGTTCTTACTATATGGGATCCAGTCCGAACCATTCCACCACATGACACTCTTATCTGACATCATTCGCCAAGAATATCCACTATCATCTGTCCATTGTTGTAGTACTACTATCTGAGCAGGACTAGGCATTGGTGGAAGTTCATTAATCGGTTCAATAGTTGCCTTTTCTCCAATATGTGCCTGTCTTTTGATTCTAGAAACTAGATAAATACCGATTGCTACAACAATAATAATTGGTATTAACCAAGTCACATAAACAAACTTTTCATCATCATTTGACGAGACTTCGTTATCTTGTGAGTTTTCTTTATTTTGTTCCTGCTGGTCTAAGAGTATGCATCCATTAGTATCCACAGTAGAATTTAATGGAGTGTCAGAACAATTATCTAATGAATCGATAATACCATCCTGATCACTATCTGTGTTATTGATTACCGAATTACTGTTGTTTTGCGAATTATTGCTAATATTGTTATCGGTATTATTTGTTATGTCGGTATTATTTTCTGGTAAAGTTTCATTGTCTGTATTACTTTGATTATTTACTGAATGGTCATCAGTAATATCTTGTTCAATATAATTTATTGGAAAAGACCAAACAAAAGGAGATTGTATAGAATCAGGTTGGTTAACGTGTGTTAAGACAAGTTCTAAAGAATAATTTCCTGTAGACCAGTCGCCGTAAATGGAAATTAAAAGTGAGCAATTATTGCCTACATTATTGCCTCCAGAATTAGGGGGATTAGTTGAAACAACTAAGGAAAAATTAGTGGACTCAACTACTTGATCATTACAATATTGTATGGTATTAAATGAAGCATCACCAACCAGTCCGATGATGTCTGTAGATAAGTTCCAAGAGTTTGGTAGATTTTGGTACTGATTTAAACTTACAGATCTAAGGGTAAATGAGAAATTAACATTATCTGTATTGTTGAAAGTTATATCAGTATTATCGTTGACTAATCTGACATTTAAT